>JADMIO011545380.1_pt1 | contig 42024 bp, 63 predicted proteins | sample 8958161 | NCBI WGS metagenome assembly JADMIO01 (sample SAMN16585339, study PRJNA669376) | soil metagenome | isolation source: Crop rotation soil | place: USA: Cullars Rotation, Alabama | collected 2011 | reverse complement strand
TCGAGAACCTCCGCGCCTGAGATCAGGTATTGCCGCACCTTGTAGCAATCAACCTCGCGCGTGCGCTGGATTGTGGCCTTGATGGCGGCCTTGACCTGGGGATCGGGAACCTGCTCGACCTTCTCCATATCTATGGTCGTGCCATCGGCCAGCATGGCGATGGTCTTTTCGTAGGGCTCCTTCACCCAATAGGCGGAAATGCGAACTTCATCGTCATCCCACCAATAGATGCCTTCGGCGCCGTCGGACGGCTTGTCCACGTCGCGGAGCGCGGCGTTGGGATACTTTGCTTCGAAGTCGGCGCGCGGCATCAGCGAGGTAATGAAGCGCCAATTGGAGTCGCAGCGGTCGGGTTCAATAGCCGCCGGATCGTCATAGACCGAGAGCGGGTTCTGGATGGCCTTGATGCGCAGCTCTTGCTCGAAGGTTTCATCATGCACGTAATCGGTGCAGACTTCCGACCATCCGATGCCGCAGCCGCATTGATCCTCGGCCGCCTTGGCGTAAACGGCAGCAGCGCTCGACTGATATTGGATCTGTCGAATGATACCGTTATAAACGTCGGCCAGCTTGGGGTCGCTTGAGCCATCGGCCGGCGCCACCTTGATGGATAGATCGGCCTCTCTGATGGGGTTCACCACCTGGCGCAAGAACTGCGGCAAGCGGTTGATGGTGAGCATCGGCCGGCCGTCTTTGGTGCGCTCGGTCTTGACGCTATCGGGCCATTGGTCGCCGGCCAAGAACTTGAGGTCTATCGCCATCTCTTGGCGATTGCGCTTGTCCTTATCCCACGCCGACTGCAAACGCTCGCGCGCCTTCTTGATGAGATCGGCCTCGTCGGCCTTGCTCATCTTCTTCGGTTCTTGCTGATCTGCGGGAGCGTAGGCTTCTTCAGCCATGTAGCAAATAATCCTTCGCGCGGTGTAGGGCTTCCAATTGCTGCAATGCGCTTTCGTCCCCGTTTTTGAGACGTTGAGCGGCATCGACAATCTTCTGATAAATCACGCGCAGCACCCGTTCCTTGTCGCTCATGCCGCCATCCATCCGCCCGCAGGACGCGGGGGCTCTTGCCATTCGACTTGTGAGCCGATGTTGTTAATCATCGAAGGGAATAGCTCCGTGAAGGCCCACACGAGGGCGTCAACTCTGTCGGCCGTGGTTTCACCCACGATGCCGGTCGTCGTGAACAGCACCATTTGATCTTCAAGCTGGGCAAATCCGCCCACATGCGAAACGCGGCCCTGCTCGTAGAGAGCCGATACGGGCTCGGCTCGCGTGACCTTGCCGCGTGAGGCGCGAACCTCGATGATGCGCGCGTCGGGGTGCACCGATTGAATGGTGGACTTCACCATGTCGCCGCCCTGGTTGGTTTCCACCACGTAGGCGTCGGCGTTGCACAAGTTGTAAGCGCTCATCGCGCGCCGTGCCCAACCGTTGGGGCTGAGCGAGCAGGACTGATCATCAAGCACGTATCCGCGCCCATCAACGCCCAGGCCCGCAACCACAATCCCGGTTTCCGCCGTGCCCTCGGTGACAGCCGTGTCTTTGCTGGTCGCCGCCGGATCGATAGCGACCACGACACGCTGCATATCGGGCAGCTTCTTTGCCTTGTCGTGCCGGTAGCGGTCCAAGATGTCCCGCGTCCACAATGAGCCGGGAACGTCATCGAGGACTTCGGCGTTGAGCTCCTGACGACCAAGCCGCGTGCCCTCATACTTGCGTATGATCGTCTTGACGAAGGCGTCGGCCAGATTGGCCTTGTTCTCGTAGGTCGAGCCGCCCGTTTTTACCGTGTCCGGGTTGCGTAGAATTTCCCGCAAGAGTGGGATAGGTCGCGGCGTCGTCGTAATGAGCTGGCGCGGCCTATCCCCCAAGCGTAGGCCGAATTGCAGCATGTCCCAGGTTTCCTGGGCGTATCTCCATTTGGCGAGCTCATCGCACCAAGCAAGATCGTGTTGCGGGCCTCGAAGCTGATCGGGTTCGGTCGCGTTGTAGAGCGTCGCCATGGCCCCGTTGGGCCAGGTCACTCGTCGCTTGGATGGCTCGTAAGTGGGCCGGAAGTCGGGGTGGTGAACGCTTAAGATACCGCTGTCGCCTTCAACCATGACATCGCGTGCGTCTGCCGCAGTCTCTGCCACGAGGGCGACACGGCCAGCTTTTCCTTTGCCGAGGGGGCTCGCGCCGCATACCTGCGATTTGATCCACTCTGAGCCGGCTCTAGTCTTTCCAAAGCCACGTCCCGCAAGAATGACCCAGGTAGTCCAATCGCCATCAGGCGCAATCTGGTTCGGTCGGCCCCAGAATTTCCAGTCATAGAGCAGGGCCTCCGGGTCAATGCCGGCGAGAACCTGCTTCCTCTGGTTCTCGTTCAGCGATGCGAGTAATTCGGCGAGTGACTTCTTCGGCTGCATCCTGTTTCACGGTTATGGTCTGTTCTACGGTGCTTTCGGTCTTGGCCTCTATCGAGGAAAGACGGGGGTGCACGTAAGGGGCGGCGTCCTTGGCGATATTTGCGGCCTTGTCGATGTCGCCAGCCTTCCATGCTGCTCGCATGGCGCCGAGCATGGCTTCTAGCGGCTGGATACCCTCGGCCTTGGCGACTTCGATCAACTCGGCGTGGGCCGTTTCCTTTAGGATGGTGGCCTTGTTCTTAACGCCCTTCTTGCGCCCAGCATTGGCGCGAAAACCGCCCTTCATTGATTTTCCTTGATACTTTTGATTTCCGTTTGAAAGCCTATCGGAAAATCAAAACGAGCCCCGGCGCTTGCCGTTGTCGGTCGATTTCTTGTTGAAACTCTTGCCCTCGTTCTTGTCGGCAGCCACGAATTCCTTGGCCACCTTCTGAGGCACTCCTACCTTCTTAGCGAAAGCTGGATTGTGGGCTGCGCCCTCCATCATACGGTGCTGTTTTCCTGATTTTGACGGCATGCTCTAGGTTCCCGGTAGGATGAATTGATCGCCCTGCTGTTGGGCATCGTCGGTTATTTCGCCCTCATCGTCGGGTGTTTGGTTGGGCGTGGCGTTGTTGGTCGTGTTGCGAATGAGATCGCTCAACGTCGCGGGCGTGGTGTTTAACGTGACGTAGCTTGCCGGCGTGGCGAACAGATCAGCAATGGCTCCCGGTGTCTGCGTTGCTGCGGATATGCTGGTACTGTCGGCTAGAAGCGCGGAAAACGCCGATGGACTGACATTGATCGTGGCATAGGGCGAACTATTGTCGATCAGGTCGCCAAAGTCGTCGGGTGTCGCGTTCGGCGCCGCAATATCGTCGTTGTCGCGGATAAGTTCGCGTAAGAGCGACGACTGCCGCCCGAAATAGACATTGAAGCCTGTGACCGTGAACTGCCCGACGCCAACTAGGATGCCCTTGCGGTAGACAAACGATACGTTTTCGCCAGTTAGCGTATAGCTACCGGCATCGAGGCTAATCGGCGGGTGGCTCTTTATGAGCCTTACAGATTGCCCGTCGAGGCTATAGGAACCAGCAGCGAGGGCGAGTTTGAAGCCCTTGTAAAGACCGACGCTCTCGCCGGTAACAACATATGTTCCACAGGCCAGCGGGAGCGATCTTGTCGCTCGGAGATTGACCGCTTCGCCGGTTAGGACGAACGCACCGTAATCGAGGCTGAGTGAAAGGCCGGTATTTATGACCCCGCCGATGGGGTAGCCAATAGAGCTGCCAATCATGCGGATACCTTATGATCTCATGGATTGGAACGCCGTCAAGAGGACGGGCATTTGACCTCCCGAGCGAAAGTGCTAAAGTTGCTTATTCACATGGGGGACGACATGGACGACAAATCAACGCCGCAAGCGCCCGCAAAACTGCCCTACAGCAAACCCAAATTTTTCGATTTCGGCACGCTGCATGACATAACTATGAGCGTCGGCAACACAGGACAGCCAGACGGCGCGTCGGGCATGAACCACAAGACGCGCCCCTGATGCGTGCGCTCCAATTAGCTCTAGCTCTGTTGCTCGTGGCTTGTTTGGACTACGAGGGCGTCATGCTGGGTTTGTGGCCCTACGCTTTTGCCTCAAAGCTCGTATTCACAGGCTCCATTTGCATATCGGCCGTGGCGCTTGCTCGCGCCTTTGCCGCTACGCCTTAGCTCCCTGCGCCACCGCAGCCGCCGCCCCGTCGTAAGCCTGCTGCGCTTTGCTCATGGCGTCGGCCTGCTTGGCGTCCATGGACGCCTGACGAATTGCATTGAGTTTGGCTGCGTCATCGTCTGGGGTGAGCGAGGCCCATAGGCGCCCGCGCCCCCAAATGCTCGGCACATCGAGCGGCTGGCCCAGAAGGCCGAAACAGACCCAGCCATCTGGCGAACTATAGAACTGCTCACTAGGCCCGACGCTTGCCGCCTTGACGTTGGCAGCCGCCATGGAGAGGTTGCTCGCCAATGTCACAAGATTATCGTTGACCGGCATTTATCAAAGTCCCCATTGGCTCTTGAACCATGTGTCGAGGTTCAAACGATCCGCCGTCGATAGCGCCGAGTTCGTTATTACGATTTCCGAGATTGCCCCGCTCCAGCGTGAGCCCGATCCCTGATCTTCGCCTATCGTCAACGTCCCCGGTCCTGTAAACGCGTCGGCGTTGGCGCTCGGCGTCCCAGCAACACTATTGACGTAGGGCGTAGCATTAGCGCCGTCGAAGATCATTCCCAGCCGATAGTTAGTTGCCAGCGAAATCGCCTGAATGGCAATTTCGGAACTGTTGCGATAGGTGGCAAAGCCGTTATTCGTTCCGTCGCGCAAAATCCACGCCGCCGAACTCGTCGCATTGTAGTCGTTGCCGCCTGACGCTCCGACATAAGAAATGGCGCGACCGAAGTTGTTTGTTCCCGTGAGCATCTGCCCCACGAAAAAGGCCGAGCCCGTCGAACCGGACAAGTTGACGGAACTACCTGAAGTCGCCATGAACGTGGACCCCGACGCACTAAATAGAACCGTCTTGTTGCTGTTAAATCCCGCCGTCTGATAGGTCGGACGATTGCCGGCCGATCCCTGGCTTAACGTATAGCCATTTCCCGATTGATCGTTCCACTGTTGCACCGTATCGCCGTTTGCCGCCAGCGTCGCGCCCGCATCCTTGTAAACGCCCAAATCCGCGCGATACCAGGCAATGAGCGTATTCCCGAGGGCAAGCGGCGTCCATGCACCCAAGCCGGTGAAGGTCAGAACTGTCATACGACGCTCCAAGTCCCAAGGGCGCTTGTCGCGATCCACTCGGTTGCGTTGACCGCGATAAGCGTCAGGGTCGAGCCGACAAGCGTTGACTGCGCATAGCCTGCCGCTGCGGAAACCGAGCCGCCGATATTTATGGTGTCGCCGGAATTGGCCACAATCTTTATGCCGTCGCTATCTTCGACAATGAACGAAAAGAATAGCGAGGCATCTGCGCTCGGCAGATTGAACGTGGCTAGGCTTCCAGCTCCCTCATTGGAAATCCAATTCTCGGAAGAATCGGTCGAGGCCAAACTGGCACCCCCAGACACGGGCAACACTAGCCTTGACAGCGTATCGTAAACACTAGCGATCAGGGTTCCGGCCGTGTCGCCGGGAAGGGTCGTCAGTGAACCGCCGTTCGTCTTAATCGAACTGTTGTATTTGACCGAGAAGCGCCGCCCCGTTGATGAACCCGAGAACGCGGCAAAGCTGCTCAATACCGATTCCGTCTCGACAATAGCAAACGCCGTGCCCCATGCGGGTGTACCAGTTAGCGTTATCGTAAAGAACAGCTGGCCGATGGCCTGCTGCTGCACCGATATGAAACTATTCCAGTTGCCGTCTATAGTCGCCCCGAACACGTTGCAGCTAACCTCGGGGCCTTGCACGTGAATAGCATCAATCGAACCGCTGCCGTTGATGAACGAACACCCGCTGAATTGCACATTGCAAGGGGCGACAATCCACGCCGGGTTGGCAAACGACGTTACCGAGCCCTGCGCGTCAAAAGTGACGTTCTGCCAGGTCGTGAGCGTCTGAAACGCATGCTCGACTTCAAAGCAGATGCCATCGGAACCGGACCCGTTCTGAACAATGACATCGGAAGCGGTGCCGGTATGGGATTGGAATGTTATCGTTCCGCCCCCCACCGGAACATAGCCGTGGGTGAAACTGTCATCCGGCGGCCCGCTTACATCTCCGTAGGTCGTGACGCCGTTGGCATAGGTTCCGCTGCCTATATCAATCGTTACATTGAAGCCGCACAGATCAAGCGTGGAGCAGATCGTTTTCCAGGCGTGGATCAGAGTAAGCCACGCACCCGCAGCGCTATTGGTGAGGCCGTCGTGTGAATCAGAACCATCGGTGCGAACGTAATAGGTGCGGTCTGCGGTGAGGAGTTCCCGCCGGAATTGCGCCGGCTGGTCGCTTGTTACGTCCTTTGTTCCGGCCGAGAAGTTGACTGCGCTTGTGCCGTTCGTTCCCTCGGAAACCGTATCGCGCACAAGCGTCGATGCCGCAGAAAGGTGCCCCGTGCCTCGCTCCCATTCCGCCGCCGAGCGGTTTGAGATGAAATAATGAAAAACATCGGCGGTCGAACCGTTTCCGAATGCCGTATTGAAAGGCTGCTTTCCGTTGACGTTGGCAAGCGTGAGATCGCCCGTTCCTGTCGTGGTGCTCGTCTCGTGGACGAGGTTTGCGATCTGCGTCATTTACGCGATCTGCAACACGCCGTTGGTCGCATCACAATCGACCGTGAACGTCTCGCCGTCCTGCAACGTGATAGACGAGCCATAATCCCACCATCCGATGAGCTGATCGGAAACAGCCGTGTCGTCGTAGAGCACGACATAGCGGAAAGGCCCGATGGTGCCGCCCGAGGCGGTGAACACCACGTCGCCCAAGACGAGCTTGTAGGTTCCCGACGATTGCGACGATGACGAAATTGAGGCAGCCGTGCCGCCGGCCGAATAGCCGTTATGGGCAGTAATCTCGGTCAGGTCGCTCAAAACAGAGTTCGTGGCGAGCGGTGCCGAATTGGTCAGCATAAACTTGAGCGTATCCGACCCGAGGTTGAAAACCTTTTCGGCTACGTTCTCAACGAACGAATTGAACTTGTTGTAGCTGGCCAATGCGCGGCTCCTGTTTGGATGCGCGAAAAGCCCCAAAGGAGGGGCTTTTGTTGTATTGCGAATTTAGGGCGAGTTTCGCCTATCCAGGGCTTTCGCCACTGAGGCCAGGAAGCGGAGCGCTGTCCTACGCTGAACTATTGGATGGCTCTATCAGCGACACGTCGGCCTGATTTCTGCCTAATTTGATTTGCGCCCGTTTGCAACTGCTTTCCGTTCAGTGCTGGTTTTTTCTTCGCCGGCTCTAAAACCTCCAGCTTGGATACCTCGATCAATGTTTCACAGGGGCGCCCGAGCAGGTCCACGAGTATCTTCGCTTTCAGCGTATTTGCGTGCAAAACCGTCGCTTTCAGCTCGGCAAAAGCGCCGCGTTTCACGGTTACGCGCTGGCCCTTGGTCAATTGAAATTGCGGGGTCGGCTTCACGTCCTCGGCGCAGGCGTTCAGAAATTCCCGCATCTGTGTGTCTGGAATGCAACCCGGTGATTTGTCGGCATTGGCGATGAAGCCGGTGATGACCTTGAGCGCCAATACGTCATGGAAGCCCCAAATTTGACCGGGGAAGGCAACAAACACATGGCGGGGGAGAATGGGGCATGAAATGATCCTGCGCGGCCCTGCGCTTCCCCTGGAGGCTCTGGAGGTGCGTCCGCGCACAATCCGCTCTTGGCTCGGCACGCAAACGGTAAAACCCCGCTTGCGCAGGATCATTTCCGCCGCCTTCTCCTTGGCCATTTCGGTTGTAAATACGTTCCAATAGCGGATCATGTCGAGCTTTCCATGAGCTCGCGGGCCTTGCGCACCATGCCCTCAGCCACGGCGGCCCATGATTTCCCGTGCTCGCGTTCGCCACGCAGGCAGGCTTCACGCTCGGCCATGAACTTGGCGTCCGCTGCCTTGCAGGCATCGATTTCGTGACCCGACGGAAGTTTGCGGTGCTGCACGCAGAAATCCCAGAGTGCTTGGCTCCAGCCCTCTTTTTTGGCTTTGTCGCCAAGCGGCGCTTTCATCAGGTCGCGGGCCAAGTTGCAGCGTTCCGAGTAGGACATTTCCGGCCCAAACCCGAGCAGCGGGGTTTCCTGCGCGCGTTTGAGACGCAACGCCGCCTTGCAGGCGTCCTCGCATTCACTCGGAACGGGGAAGAAACGCCCGTCTTTCTTGGGATTTCTGTCGCGTAGGATTCTCTGCGCCGCCTCGCTCAGAACGTCGTCGGGATAGTTCCCAAGCGTTCGCGTCATCGAGGCAAGCCACGCGGCTTCCATCTGCTCGTCATCGTTGAATTTTGGGCGAGGGAAATGCAATTCCACGACCGCCACGAACCGCAACACGGCTTCAGCGCTCATCGGTCAGCCTCTTGGCTTGGGTTGTAGTTGCGGCTTCTCGCTCAAGCGCTGGCGCCATCAGTCGGCGCAGGCGGTCGAGTTCGGGTTCCTTTTGCCCCTTGCCGTTGGCTTTGACGGCCTTTTCGTAGCGCGTGTCCTTGTCACGCTTGTCTCGCGCCATGCGCGCCAGCTGGGACGAAACCTGAATTTCCAGAGATCGCGTCAGGGATGCGGGCTGCACATAGGCCGCCGCTTGGGTTAAGGCGAGGTCTAACGCAATCTCGTCACCTCCGAAATTCTTGAGCCATTGCTGTTTCAGGCCATTGAACAGAACCAATCGTCCATTTTCAAAAGCCACCCTCTGGTGATCGGTCGAAAGGGGATAAAGGGGTTTATCTTCTCTTTCTGTATTCTGTATCTGTATCTGGCGCGCGCGCGCGTATAGCCCTATTTCTGTCTCGGCCTCATTGTTTTTGTTGGCTTTTTCGGAAAGATGTTTGATAGCTGTTGAAGAGCTATCGGACAGCTGTGGCACAGCTACCTGACTAGCTATCCGGTTAGCTGCACGAGATGTATCAACCTCACGTCTGTCCTTTTTGGCGTTCAGTTTGGTGACGTAGACGCCAATTTCGTATTCCATTCTCTCATTGGAAAGCTGGCCGTTATCGCGCTGGTATTTGTCGAGGGCGACGAGCTCGTTGACGAGCCGTTTCACTAGGCGGGTATCCCATCCCGTGCGCGACGAAAGTCGGCGCATATCGTCGTCAAGCGGGGCTTTGTCGGTCCATTCCAGAATGAGCATGTAGATATACATGCCGACCTGTTCCGGGGTCATGCACGCCTTGCGGCACCCGGAAAGGAAATCCTCGCCAAACAGCATAAGGAATGGCGTGCGGGTCTTTGTGGAAACCCTATTGACAATTTGTGGAGATGTCTGTATATGCGTCATTGTCTTGTATCACCATGTCTCGCGTTGCCACAGAGCCCGTCAGCTCTGACATTCCAGAAGCCCTCGGATTCAGCCCCGAGGGCTTATTTGCTTTAGCAAACTCAATTTCGGCCAATTCCCGTGCTTTACTCATTCGCTTCATAGACGCCCGCGATTTGCGGTTTCGCGCGGATAGGCGTTGGTTGTAGGTCAACTGTTTCACGTCACGCAGCCCCATTCGCCGGTAACTCAGGCCAGGGAACCTCTTCTCGTATTTGCGGCTTCACTCGCCCACGCATTGGCACCACTGTCCCCTTGCTCCCGCCCATGCGCCGACCCTCGTGGGGGCCAGGGATGCGGTAGCAGACGGTTTTCGATGGTCTGGGCCTACGTCGCAGGCCCATCTGTCCCAGCACCCTTAAGATTTCTTGTTCTGGAACCTCGATAAACCCGTGAATCCACGCCACTTCTTTGTAGAACGCCGTCAGTTTGTAGTGCGGCACGTTGCCGAACCAACCCTGTCCCTGGCAGGCAGCGATGAGTGCGCGCGCTTGCACGTCCGCATCAACCATCAAGGCCGGCGGGGGCGTCCATTCGCTCACGCTCGGGTCAGGGCGCGGGGGCTTTGGTGCGTCAGAGCCGCGCCTGATCCATTTGAAAAGGCCCACTACCTCACTCTGTTCCTCTGTTCGAATAGGTGCAGCGTTTCGTCTGGGATCATGGTTGTGAAATCCCCGACCCCGTGGTGCTCACGGAATGAGGCGATGAAATTCTCCCGCTCGCGCAAGCGATGGGCGAAAACCTGCAGCAGGAAGGCTTTGGCGCCGGAGAGGTAATCAGCCATTGACCCCCTCCATGAATTTGAGCTTGGGGAGCGTGATAGGGCGTACAACCAACCCGGGCTGAACGACGGCGCTCGCCTTCGCACCACGAAAGGCTCGAAAGCGCTTGGAAACGACGCTTTTGGTAATCCCGAGCTCGCGTGCGGTATCGGAAACGCCCATGCGCTTGCGGAAGCAATGGCGCAGGTCGGCGACTTGTTCGGGACTTAGCGATGCCATAATGCCCTCCATAATTGGCCCGCAGTGGACCGTCCCCGCGATATGGAGATGCTCACCGGTGGGGAATTCACCTTGAGCAACCCGTTGGAGCCGGGAACGGCCCTTGTGTTACAGACGTGCGGTCGCCTGCCGAAGCGCCCCAACGGGGGAAACGTGACTTTGGTGGAGGGCACCACACTGCCTGTTGCACGGCTGGGGAGCCGGTCAGGTCATAAGGGCAGCTTGGCAGCTAGAGCCCCGGCGGTGCGCTCCACAAAAACCACGCGACACGTACTGAAATTGAAGGGAAGGCCGGTTTTCCCTCAGCCGCAAAGCCAGAGCGGCCTTCCCTATCCCCGGTCATCGCGGGAATTACTTGAGCGGTTTTGCCGCCGTATCGAGCATCGACGGGATGCGATCCGCCTCGCTCCATCCGAATTTGTAGGAGAGCCCCAGCCTGACCTCTTGGTTCTTGAGATCGCAGCCACCGCAGTCGGAAACCGAAAGCGGCTCATAGCGATATTCGAGCGAGGTAAAGACGTTGGGGCGCAGGGCGAGCTCTAAACCGCCGCCATAGACCATGCCGTTCAAATCACCCAGATCGCCGGCCTTGAGTTCGGTATAGCCGAGCTTGGCGTAGGCCAGCACATTCGGAATGACGACGACGCCGGCGCGCCCGCCAGCAGCCCAGCCCTTGGTATCGATATTGTCGCCGCCCCAATTGTAGGAGCTCCAATCGTAATCGGCCCAAACGCCGAATATGAACCTTTGGCTTTGCAGATCGCAGCCCACGGACGGAGCAACGCCCTTGCCGTCAGCGCCGAGCCCTTCGCCAGTTGCGGATTTGAGTGAACCGGCAACGCCAATAGAGCATCCGGTCCAATTGGCCTCGCCTGCTTTGGCAGGAAAGGCCCAAATCGAGAAGAGGCAGGCCGTGAGAGCCGCCACGACGGCGGAAACCACGTAAACTTTGAGAGTGTCCATGTGCGTCTAGTCCCCCATAAGGAATTTGGTTAAGGACGCAGACGCAACTTCACCCTTGTTTCAGGCGACGCGGCTCTCTAAAGGGCCAAACTTTTCGCGATACCAATCGCGCTCAGTGACTTTCCCGCCCGTTGCTTCCGCGATTTGCACGATGGCCGATGGCCTCGGAAATCGCTGTCCCATGACGTAGCGGCGGACGGCGCGGCCAGTACCTATGTCGGGGTTCTCGGCCGCGAACTGCTCGGGGCTTTTGCCCACACGTTTGAGATAGTCGGACAGCTTCATTTGTTGACTTAGACCATGCTGGTCTTATTTTGTCAATTGCGTCGCGGCCACACACGAAGGCCGTCTAGACGGATTTAATATAGCCGCATCTACAAGACGAATAGGACAACTAAAGAATGATATTGCGGGCGTATGCTGGGCAGCTAACTAACGGCGCCCATGGCCAACAAAGAAAAACCCCCGCCCTATCCGCCGTTGCCCAAGCTGGCCGCGTTTATGAAAAAACATGGCATCAGCCAGGCCAAGATTGGGGAGATGATCGGTGAGTATCAGAACCACGTCTCGCAAATCCTGTCGGGGCATAAGCGGCTCCGCTCAGATCACATCCAGGGGTTGATCGTGGGGCTTGGCCTGCACCCGATGCACGTCATGCGGCTCATCGGCTTGTCGGCCTCGCTGGCCGATCAGGCCGAATCAGTCAGCGCCGGCGGCGAGGGCATAACGAACTATCGCGCGCTGGCCGATTTCCCCGAACGCGGCATCACGCGTGGGGCCTATGTGGTGGTCGAAGCCAAGAAACCGCTGTCCGGGCAGACCGTTTTGGCCGTCATTGGCGAGGCTGGAAGTTCCCGTAAATATAAGATGTTCTTTCGTTTTCTTGAGCCTAATTCACTCGTCGCCAACCAAGCAGGGGTGGTTTTTGGCTGGCATACGGATGACCCGGAGTTTGCCATTGAGATTTTGGGGGTTGTCATTAGCGTTCTGGCTTGGCCGTCCTAGCATGTGCCGCGACAACCTATCGAAAAACCCGATCTCAGCGCCAGCAAAGCGCCTCTGCCCTATCATGTCGCGTGCGATCCAGCCGAGCATGTAGGTTTGGCTGTCGTCTGTGAGCTTGTGGATAAATGCGTCGGCCCGCATCTCGCCGCGTGCGCAGTCGGCCCAGTAATCGCCGCTCGGGGCTTCATTCCACAAGACGACGACCAGAGCGCCCGCGACGTGAACCTTGCGCGCATGAATAAGCGCGATGGCTGAGCCCATGGCAACGCTCAAAAACGGTAGGCCCGAATAATCATCGCCTTGGAAGCTGTTTATCGGCCCCACACAAACGAAATAGAAGCCCGCAAGGGCTGGAACCGCCGCCAGGGCGCCATAGCGCCAGCCGTAGGCCCAGGCCGCCGCTAGCACGGGCAGCCAAACGATGGCGCCCGCCTTGATTCCGAGTGGGATAGCGAACTCGCACACCGCAAGCGAAACGCCGACCCCTAACAGTGAAAGTATAACTTTTAACGCCGTGCCACGCGGTGAGAGGTTAACGCGCATGCCGCCCCCCAGTTGCTCACTACCCTAATACTTTACGGCTAGCTTACGCATGGGGGCGTTACAACCCGCTATCTGCGGCTTTCCAGTCACATTTGCTTGGCCAAAAAATTTTGCCTGTTGACGGATAGACCAAGGCGGTCTATACCATAATGGTCTAACGCAAACACTACCGGGTCAGAACGGACCCACCCGGTAGCGGGGACCGCCAGCAAGCCGCCACGCTTGCGGACGGTGGGGAGGGAGGGAGCACCGCACAGCTTCTTCCCTCCTCTGGAACATACAACACGGAATGAGACGATGACTGAGGAATGGGGCAAGCAGGAGCTCGAAGAATTCACCGCCGGCTATCGCGCCGCCGAGCGCGGCCAGCCCTTCGACAGGAACGGGCTGCGGTTCTGGATGCAGGGATACGCAAGCTACTGCATCGACCGCATCGAGCGCGTTCACGGCAACCAACACAAATCAATGGTGCTTCAATGAGCAGTCTCAGTGAACCCGCGCCCGTCGATCCGGCCGAGCTTCCCTGGATCAGGATTTCTCCTGACGTGGTGCTCAACGTCATCGCGCATTTGAAACAGACGCAAGACGACTACAGGTCGGGCGAGAGAGCAGCATTGATCCGCCAGCTTACCTTGACGCTCGGGCGCACGGAACATTGGCGGTCGTTTGGATTGGCAGCGGAGTAAGGGGAAAGACGATGGCGGTAGCGAAGAAAGAAATTGCGATTGTTGAGCAGGCGGCTCCGCTCTCAATGGATGCGGCGCTAGCCAATCTGGTCGCCAATCCGAATTTGCCGGTCGAGCGGGCGGAGCAGGCATTCGCACTCTATCAGAAGATGAAAGCCGACGCGGCGCGGCAAGAATTTTCCGCTGCCATGAACGCAGCGCAGATGGAGATGGGCCGCATATCGGCGGACGCCACCAATCCGCAGACGCGTTCAAAATATGCCTCTTATGCAGCACTCGATAGGGCTCTGCGCCCCATCTACACCAAGCACGGCTTTTCGATTTCCTACAACACAGATCCCGACCACGCGCCGGCCGATCATGTGCGCGTGCTGGCAACACTGCGCCACGTCGGCGGACACCAAGAGCCCTATACGGCCGACATGCCAGCCGACGGCAAAGGGGCCAAAGGCGGCGACGTGATGACCAAGACGCACGCGGCAGGCTCGGGCATGACCTACGGCCAGCGCTACTTGCTCAAGCTGATGTGGAACGTCGCCATTGGCGAGAATGACGATGATGGCAACGGAGCGCACGCGCCAGCAGCAAACGGATGCGTTAGCGAAAAGCAGTCCGATGTTCTCTTGGCGCTACTCAAGAACAACAAGGCGTTAGAGACGCGCGTACTCGCGTGGGTCGGGAAGATGACCGGCGAGCAACCCGCAACCGTATCAGACATCCCGGCCAAACTGTTTGATCGCGTCGTGGCCAACATAAAGGCGGCGCGATGATCGTCCTTGATCTCATCCAAGGCTCAGACGAGTGGCTGCTTGCCCGCTGCGGCAAGGCGACAGCTTCGCGCATGGGCGATCTCATGGCCCGCACCAAATCGGGCTGGGGGGCTTCACGAGCCAACTACCAAGCCGAGTTGGTGATTGAGCGGCTGACGGGCAAGCCTGCGGATCGCTTCGTGTCCCCCGCTATGGAATGGGGTTCCAAGTGCGAGCCCGAAGCCCGCGCGCTCTATGAGTTCCTTTATGACTGCGAGGTCCGACAAGTCGGCCTCGTGGCGCACGAGACAATCGCCCACTCGCTCGCCTCCCCTGATGGGCTGATCGGCAGCGATGGGCTTGTCGAGATCAAGTGCCCCAACAGCGCAACGCATGTGCAGACGCTGTTGGGGGCTCCTATAGCCGACGCCTATCACAAGCAAATGGCGTGGCAGATGGCCTGCACGGGGCGCAAGTGGTGCGACTTCGTTTCCTACGATCCGCGCCTGCCGCCCGAAATGCAAATCCACGTCACGCGCGTCAAGCGCAATGACGACCTGATCCGCGAGCTTGAGGTTGAGGTATCCGCGTTCTTGTCCGAGGTCGCAGAGACGGTCGAGAAGCTGCGCGCCAAATACCAACCGCAAGCGGAAGCAGCATGACCCCTCTATTCCTCTCCCTCTCTATCATCGGCTGCGTTGGTTTGATTATGGCCTCCATCATTCAACTCATCGAATACGGATGCAGGAAAATGGAACAACAGCCTGATCTCCTTGATTGGATTGAGAGAAATCCTAAAAGGTATGAAAATCCTACCTTTGACGGCTCAACCATCGAGCCCGAGGACGGCGCCCGTCTACAGCAGCAATTAGCCCGCGTCTATGCCGTCATGCGGGATGGGGAATGGCGGACACTGAAGCGGATTTCCGAATTGACGGACGATCCAGAGCCTTCCGTTTCGGCAAGGTTGCGCGATTTGCGCAAGCCAAAATTCGGCGGCTACACCGTCATGCGCGAGCAGGTCAAAGATCAGGACGGCAAACCAATTCCGGGCTTGTTTGCCTACCGATTGGTTCATGCTGACGCTGGCACGTCTGCGAGTGCTGGAGAAAGTCACCCAACCGACAATGCGGAGGCAGCATGATGAAATTTATGCGCTGGTTGGAAATCATTTGGCTCGGTTTCGTGGTCGTTACCATTGTTCCGGCTGCGGCATTTACCGGGCTCATGTGGAGCGGAATCGCCAAGCACGTCGTTTGGCGCTCTGGCGTCGTCGGTTATCTCCCATTCAAGGACGTAAGGGCCGAGGATGCTGCTCTTTCATGGCTTCGCCAGCGCGGCAAACAAAACGTGCGGATCGCCTATGAAGTTGACCCTGAATGGGCATTCTGCCCGCGCCACGCCCGCTGCTATCAATACGAGGCAATCGACCCCCTTGGCCGCTACGAAGAAGGAATGGTTTTCACAAAACCGACAGCCTTCGACTTGCTCTGAGAGAACGATGACCGCACCAACGAGAGCCCAAATGAAACATCAGCGTGAACCATTGTTTGCCTACCGCCTGATAGCAGAGGCGAAGGCGGCATGATCCCATTCCAAATGATCGAACCCGAGCGCTTGGCCAAGTATCCAGCAAAGACCATCCGTCAGGTCGTCGCGCTATATAGCTACGTGCTGTTCACTGCTGGCGCCATCTGCGGGACGCTCGCGGTTTGGCTGCGCGACATCTTCATTATCTGGGCTTTGAAGTGAAACCCATGCCGCTGACACCAAAACAGGCAGCAGACGTGATGTCTACAGCCCCAAAGATACCTCGTTACGGCCCTCCTGTCGGCTCCCGCATGATTACGGAGGCGGATGTTGATGCCGCGCTGTCTTTCCTACGCGACAACGCCATCGAGCTAGGCCGCGCCAAGGAACGGGCAAAGAAGGCCGAACGCATGCTCGGCCACATCGAGGCAATTCTGTTCAAGGAAGCAGAAGGGAGCGGCGAAGCCCGACGTATGGCTGCGAAGGGCTCCGACCGCTATCTCGAAGCCATTAACGAGGACGCTGCTGCAGCCGGCGCATTCCAGCAGATGCTAGCGCTGCGCGAAGCAGCGGCTTTGACGCTTGAGATTTATCGGACCCAGGAAAGTTCAGCACGGGCATTCAAGCTATGAACCTCCGCCCTGCCGAAGTCATCGACCTCCTTCAATACCGCATCGCCAAAGCCATGGAAGAGGCGTGGCAACGACAAGCGGCAGAGAAGCCATTTCACGAAATGACGTTGGGAGAATTGTTCGCGGCTATAGCCAAGATGCGAGAGGAGAACGGACAATGACCGGCCTATATCAAAAGCTGATGGCAGTTTGCCGCGACTACACCTGCCTATCGGATAAGGACATCGCAGACATCTTGAGGATGGTTGCCGATGATCTGACGAATGCCGAGGAAGTTGCGAGAGAATATGAGGATGCTTAGGGTTCTCGACCTTTTCAGCGGGATAGGCGCCATGAGCCTTGGTCTTGAGGCCACGGGTGGATTTCAAACAGTAGCGTTCTGCGAAAACGACGAACAAAAGCGGGCGCTCCTCAATGAACGATTCCCCGGTATCACGTGCTTTCCCGATGTGGAAACGCTATGCGCAGATAGCCTCCGCGGACAGCCAATTGACGTTCTTGCCGGTGGGTTCCCTTGCCAGGACGTGTCTAGCGCTGGACGACGTGCCGGCCTTACGGGGAAGCGCAGCGGACTATGGTTTGAGTTCGCCCGTCTTATTCGCGAACTACGACCCCGCTTCGTCCTCGTGGAGAACGTGCCAGGCCTGCTTAGTCGGGGAATGGGAGACGTTCTCGGAGGCTTGGCCGCAAGCGGGTACGATGCGGAATGGGATTGCATACCGGCTGCGGCCGTTGGCGCCCCGCACTTACGAGCTCGCATCTGGATTCTTGCCTACCCCCGTGGCTTCAGAGAGCAAGCGCACGACACCATATGCGCAGGGCGGTCAGAGCTTGTCCTATGTCCTCGGTGGGCGCCCGAGCCGAACGCTCCTAGAGTGGATGATGGGACTTCCACTTGGGTACTTCGATCTGCCGGCGCAGCCGTCGTCCCGCAAATCCCCGAACTCATAGGCAACGCCATCTTGCACGCGCAGCGTAAGGCGAGCGACGTGAGCGAGCCTGTCACATGAACCCCTTTGAAACCACGCCGCGCAAGGACTTAACCGAGCAGCAGCGGACAAGGTTCTTTTTCGAACGCGGGGGCACCTGTGCGGAGTGCAAGAACAAGATCAGGGCAGGGACGAAATGGGAGATAGATCACATTCAATCGCTAGAGAACGGGGGCACAAATGAACCGGAGAACCTGCAATTGCTCTGCGCCATTTGTCATGGTGCCAAGACGCCGGGAGATCGCAAGCAAGCCGCCAAAGGGCGCCGCGTAGCAACGCGAACATTCGTCCCAGAAGCGCATCGGCAAAAGTCTAGGCTCAAGAAACCGCACGGGATGAAATGGGATTGGGTTAGAGGCGGCTATCGGCCCGTTGAACGGGAGTGGGGGGAGGAGTGATTGGTCTAATGCTCTCTACGGGTGGCGTGAGACACGAGATAGCCTTGCGCCCTCTTGATTGGCAATTTCGCGTCATGAATGCAAACAAGAATACACAACTTTATCAATTTGGCCCGGTACGCTTCATGAATATCAGAATGCTCAACATGCCTGAAAAGGACACGCATTGGACACGCTGCGGCATTGGCGTGTTCGCTCAACTTGGTAGATTCTCGACGGAATTCGGCTTCGCTCCATTCTTCTGGAAGCTATACGCGCGGCGGCGGGACAACAGAGACGCAATAGCACTCGGGCCGTTGCGTCTTGCCGTTTATCTCGTGCCGGTGACATTTGGGAAGGTTTAGCTAACTAATGAGCGGTTCCGACTACGACGGCCAGGATGACGCCCGCAAGTCTTACGACGTGGCGATAGAGGCGCTGCGCGTGAAGCATGAGCGCGACAAACACCTAACAAGCGCCGGCGCCAATTTCCTCGACGGCAAGGTGACACTGCTCGCTGGCGACTGTCTTGAAATCTTGGCCGCCCTTCCTGAAAGGAGCGTCGATAGCGTCGTGACCGATCCGCCATACGGGCTGCAATTCATGGGGCGCGAGTGGGATAAACTTTGGCGCAACGGCACCGAAGCAGATGTTGCTTATGTCGAGCGCACCAAAGGCGAGCTGACGAGCCGTGCGCGCAAGCTGCCGGATTATTCGGCGAGCAAGCCAGAACAGATGCAGGAATTTCACGAGCTGTGGGCGAGGGGAGTTTTCCGCATCCTCAAACCCGGCGGGCATATCGTGGCCTTCTCAGGCACAAGAACCTATCATCGAATGGCCTGCGCCATAGAGGATGCGGGATTTGAGATCAGGGATCAAATCGGCTGGCTTTACGGTAGCGGATTTCCGAAAAGCCATGACGTGAGCAAGGGGATCGATAGAGCGGCGGGAGCGGAGCGGGAGGTTGTTGGCCCATCGCGGCGGCACGCTGGCACATCCTCCGCGAACGGTTCTGTGCCCGACCTTCAGCGATATAGCGATGCGGGCGATTTCATAACCGCCCCCGCTACCGACGCCGCTAAACAATGGCAAGGCTGGGGAACAGCTCTCAAACCAGCATGGGAGCCGATCTGCCTTGCACGAAAGCCGCTTGAGGGAACGGTGGCGGGGAACGTGTTAGAGCATGGCGTTGGCGCTCTTAACATAGACGGATGCCGAGTTGGGACTGAGCAATCATTAAAACGACCAACCAACGGGCACGCTAACGACGGATGGGGCATGGGCCAAGCTATTACTGGCGGCGATACCGGCCGCTGGCCAGCCAATCTCATCCATGATGGGTCAGAGGAAGTTCTAGCTGCGTTTCCTGATGGCTGCGGGCAGACGGGGCCAGAAATCCGCAACCGCGCCACGCCCAAAACAGACGGCATCTACGGCCAGTTTGGCGAGATGTCGCGCGATGGCATTCCGCACGACTTGCCTGGATCAGCAGCTCGATTTTTTTACACGGCGAAAGCGGACAGCCAAGACCGTTTGGGCAGCCGTCACCCAACCGTTAAACCCCTCGACCTCATGCAATGGCTTGTCCGCCTCGTCACTCCTAAAGGGGGAACGGTGCTTGATCCGTTTGCCGGAACAGGAACCACGGGCGAAGCCGCTTGGCGGGAAGGGATGCGCGCCATCCTCATTGAGCGCGAGGCCGAATATCAAGCCGACATCGAGCGACGCATGGACTTAGCGGTGAAACCGACCAAGCGCGCGGCCGTCGCAGCATCGAAGAACAAGCTCGATAGACCGGAAGATTTGCCCCTATTCAGGGAGGTCGTGAATGAATAACCCCGCCTGGTCCGTGCGCCGTCTTGCTGAAGCCTGGGGGTGCCAATGAAGGGAAATCACATTGGCGTCGGCTGGAACCGCTACGACCCTGCAGATTGGGCAGCGGTATCGCAGCAGGTGTTCGACGGTCTGCCGGCGCATAAGTCAAGGCACGACCTGAGCGGGCTGCGCGGCTATCGCGGCGGCCTCATCTATTTCGTGGACTGCGGGGAATACACCAAGATCGGCTTCACGTCGGGTCACGTCCACCTTCGCCTCGCCAACCTAGCGACGGCCAATCCCTATCCGATGTCGCTGTGGGCGCTCGTGCGGGGCAATTGGCGATCAGAACGCAGCTTCCACCAACAGCTAAAGCATCTCTCGCATCGCAAGGAATGGTTCCGCCTCACGACAGAGGCTAGGGCCGAACTGGCTGAGCAAATTCGGGGGAAAGGAGGCGAAGTCTATGACTGACCTTCTGACCATCCAGCAAGTCGCGGACCTTCTGCACAAGAGTCCGCGCACCGTTAAGCGTAGGAACATCGAGTATGTTAAAGAAGGCGGGTCTCGGTTGTACCGTCGCCAGGATGTTGAGGACTATCTTGCTAGGAACATCAAATGTCCCTCTTCAAACGAGCCGGTTCGCCGTTCTGGCAAACAGAAATCCAGGTCCGCAGCCGTAGGATTATCCGCAGCACTGGAACAACGTCCCGTCGAGAGGCCGAAGCCTTTGAGCGCAAGCTGCGCGAAGATTCCCGCAAGGAAGCCGATCGCGGCCCAAGAAGCGCAAGCGCCGATCTCACCGTCGATGAAATGTTCGGACGCTATTGGCTTGAGCATGGGTCAAAGCTCAGATGGGCAGCCAACGTAGCCGCCTACTCAAAACGCATCGTCGGGATTTTGGGGCCGGTCAAGGTTGCAGCGCTGACGCAGGTTGATTGCTCAGCACTCATGGAAACCCTGACTTCGGAGGGGATGGGGAAGGTTTCTAGGAACCGGGCCCTATCGGTTCTGCGCGCCGCGCACAGCATGGCCGGCCGGCGGTGGGGTTGCCCTATCCAGCTCATAGACTGGCGGGCATTCCGTATTCGCGAGCCCAAGGAGCGGGTTCGCTGGGCAACGCGGGACGAGGCATTCGCGCTCATCGCCAACCTGCCCTCGCATATCGGGCTGATCGTAGAATGGTCGCTCTACACGGGGCTGCGAAAGCGGGAAACCCTGACCCTATCCAAGGCCGCCGTGAGCCTCGCCAAGAACGCCGTGGAAGTCGTCGTGAAGGGCGGGGCCACAAGGACCGTCCAACTCTCGCCGGCAGCCAGGGACGTGCTAGAGCGCGCCCTGATAGCCAATCCGAACTCAGAGCGGGTTTTTGACGGGACGAACCTACGCAAGCACTTTTTGCGGGCGTGCGCAAAAACCGGGTTGCGAGACTTCCACTTCCACGACCTGCGCCACACGTTTGCAACCTGGCTGCGCCAGCAGGGGACGGCCATCGAGATCGTCAGCCGCGCGTTAGGCCATTCGTCCATTCAGGTGACGCAGAAGTACGCACACGTCGATGATCGGGAAGTTGTAGCCGCGACGAGCGGGATCGGGCTTTTGCAGATGTCAAATGTGGTGCAACTGCCGGCGAAGCGCAAAACCGCCAACCACTAACATGCCGGGATTTTTGCAGGGGTGTGATTTTAAAAATGCGCTGAAATAGGCCGGAAAACAAAGAGAATTTCAAAAACCGCCCTGCTGCTTAAAAGTCAAGTGCTCTACCACTGAGCTACGGGCCCTAAGGGCCGCAAATACAAGGGCGGAAGCGGGAAAGCAAGGTTTGGAACGTGGACAGAACCGGACAGAACGTGAGGTGACCTTGCTGCTTTGAGTCCCGGCATAAAGTCCCGGCAGTTACCTAGTGCGCCGATTGGGTCAACTTCGCTATTTGTTCGCGCATCCCTGTCCCAGCGGGACAAAATCCCATCCGCAACCTTCATCCACGAGAGCGGGTAGCCGGCATCTGGGAGAATACCCCCGTATCGTTATTGTAACGGACGCTGAAGTGTCGCTCCAGAATGCGAAGGTCCGCATCCGTGATGAATGTGCGCCGCTGCAAGCGATACCAGAGCCAATAATGCAACCAGGACATCAGGCCGCTCCCTATTTAGTGATGTTGGCAATGAAGATGCCGAGGGGCGTCAGCCCGAGACACGCGAGAACTGCGACAGGGACGTTCATTTGTGTGAGGCTCGCTGTGACGGCGACCGTGGCCATGACCGCCGCTCCACACCAATACCCGATCCACAGTCTGTCCATGATTTTCCGCTCCCTATTTATCATGCGGGTTCTGGCACCCGTCGCGCGTTGGCTCATCGTCGGCTTTGATCTTCGTGTCGCACTTCGCGCAGAACCAATACGGCGGCTGCATCCAAATGTCTGTCGTCCTGGTTATCTTGATCCACGAGTGCTGATGCAAAGGCGGTTCCTTATCTGCAAGGCGATGCCGCGTGCTTCGCGACTTCTCTCTCCCAAACTTGTTCCGCTTCGGCGCGCGTCTCTCCGTTACCACCAACGAAGTGCTCGGTGTCTGCGGATTGATAGCAGCCTGCATACCAGGGCTGTGGGCCAGCATGAGACGGCCACGGCTCGCAGCGGCTTATGTCGGGCTGGCGTCCGCAGTACGGGCAAGGCTTCGACATCCGTCGCTCCTTAGTTGAAGAGAAACTGATGCGCCACGCCGCCCATGATGAAGCCGCAGGCGAACGTCAGGACAGTAAACCAATCAATTTGCATCTTGGCCCCATTGTTAAAAATTAGTCGTTCCGTGAACACGTCGCTGGGCATGTGTTAACACGGCAAACAGGTCGTCTCCTTATTTGTCGGTCATGTTAGGTGCGAATCTAGCCTTATACATCGCGACATCGCTTGGCCAGCGGCCCTCAAAGTAGCGGATCACGCCATCAACGGAGGCAACCGCGTTTTGGTCGCCGTCCTTCACTGCAATGCGAAAGTCGTGGAGCAGGAGCCCATACACCCGCTCCACTGCCGTCATGCAATCAAGATCGCCGTCCAAGCTGACCCTCCTTATTTCTTCTTCTGCTTACTCTCAAGCAGGGCCTTCACAGCAGCTTCAAAGAAGGCGGATTTTGATGGAGGAAATTCTTGTGAAGCTAGCCACGCCTCAAGCCTATCCATAAGATCAGGGTCGAAGGTGACCGTGACCATCATTCTGCGTCGTGCCATGTCCATCCAATGGCACATAGCATGAAGATTCGTAAGTGTCAATAAATATATCTATTGACAGTCAAGACGGGCGCAACTAGATTATGTGGACAGGACACAAATGAGGCCCGAACGATGAGCGACGAAGCGCCAATGCGCATCAGGCATAACCGCAAAACGTATTACGTGGCACCGCGCGCTAACATCATCTGGCGCGAGCTACCCACGGGCGACCTTCGCCGCGTCACCAATCGTTGGGAGTTTGATGCCGTGTGGCGCGCTGCCGAGCAAGAGCACTTATGCGACCAAGCCGACGCTCGCCGCTACTAACACAATTGAGGCCAGAACGATGTGGAAGCACAAGGAAGTCTCGGTCAGCCTCCCGATCATCGACGCGCAGCCTGAATGGATTGAGCGAACATGGCGCGAGCGGTTATTGTCTTGGCCTTGGCGCCCGTGGATAAAAATGAAGCGCTCGCCATGGGCGCTGATTATAGACGCGACGGAACGAACGAAGCGCGAGATGATGGAAACTTGCGGCATCCCTGACTTGTATAAATGAGGCACCTATCTGAGCAGCCAAAAGGCCAGCGCCCTCCCGATATGAGCCGCAACGAAAAACGCCAGCCCTAGCCAGCCGGCGCGACAAACAAGCGTCAGGAAAAAAGCTGGCCAAGTAGGCCGACCATCGGGCCTAACGCCCACTTGATCCATGAGCCAATCTGCGCCGGCTCCATATGGGCTATTAGGTTGGCCAGATAGAGGGCCACGATGAGGGCGATCCTTCTGCCGTAGTGCAAGAACTTCCGCCAGAACCTCTTGACCCGTCGCCAATCGGCCTCCAGAGCCCCAATCCGGTGCTCCAGGCTTGCGATCAAATGGCCAAGGCTCAGTGTGTCCATTTTCGTAGCCCACGGGATCAGCTCCTTGCAAAACGCGAAGGGCGCGAAAGCGCCCAACGAACGATAGTCCATTCCTCGTTTTGAGCCTTCCACTTCGCCATGGCGAGTTGTGGCCCCATCATTATCTCGTAGGGCAAGGCATTTTCCGGTGGGGTCACGTATAGCGTCTCAGCCTTGCAACCCCCGTGCAAGATGCTGCAGATCGCCATGGTGATAATGAGATCCATAGAAGCCCCCGCTTCTGTTTTGTGATAGAGTTGACGCCGCAAGAGCGGATACCACTACGCGATGAAGGGAAAGATGAAAAAGAAAATCAAGCCTATCGGCATTGACCCCAACGCCGACATTCTATTCATAGACGGCGATCTCGTGTTCCCAGAACGAGACTTGAAGAAGTTTATAGAATGGAAAATGGGAAAGCCGCTCAAGCTACTTATTAAGCGCGCGCAGCGCAGGCACGAGCCTCGATAGGCGAGTTCCATCAACTACAATAAATCTGCCTCGCTCTGTGATAGCCCTCGATCAGCGCTTCCCTGTCGCTCCGCTCAGGATCATTCAAATCGTCAGGCTTGGGCGGGATGTCCCTAAAAACAGAACAGGGCCGCGCACTTGGAACTATGACGTACTCTTTTTGAGTTGCGCAGCTCGGCAGCAGTAGGACCGGGATCAAGAGCAATGGTCGGAGCCGCAGCTTTGACCGGATGGTCCGATGCCACGCTTGCATTGGCTTCCAGAAGCGGGAAAATCTTGGCCTGAGCCTCGGCGGCGATCTTCTTGGCTTCCGTCTCGGCGGCATCACGAGCGGCAATGGCTGCCTCTGCCTTCGATTTCTCGACATCGGATTGGCCCTTGATTCTAGAGACGATGTTCTGCGTCTCGATTTTCGCGGCCTCTAGTTTGTGGCTGTCGAATTGTCCCCGTAGGTGCCAACCGTAGAAGCCCGCCGAGACAACAATCGTCAGAATGACGGGGTGCGTAACGGTCAATTCAACGGCTTCAAAAAACCACTTGATGACGGTTCCGATGGCCTTAAACACGGCGAGCACAAACGGCGCGACAGGACCGAGAAACGCCAAGGAGGCCAAGCCTCCGATGCTACCAAGGCCGCCTGCGACCTTGCCGAATAGGCTCAATCCCTTGAGCCACGCGAGAAAGCTGAAGCTCATTGCGGCTGCTCCCGTTTGTCGATGATGCGTCTGATGATGACGTAAGCAAGCGTGACGACAGCAACCCACATAACAATGTGCTCAGCGTTGACGTGGAACCACGAGGCAACCTGGCGTGTCGTGTCGATGGACGTTTGCGTATCCTGCACCGCGCCGGGGATGAAATCGGCGGGTGGCAGCACGGTATGAGTGAGGGAATTCCACCAATCCTGCAGCGTGGCGAAGATGGCGCCGATGCCCATGGCCGAGGCGCGCACCGTGCGTGAGCTAACGGCAGTCATAATCACGCTGGGCTTGGGGACTTCTGGAACGTCAATCGCCGCGAGCTCCATCGCGCGCTTCATCACCGGCATGATGCCGAGCTGCGGGTCAACCACGCTGTCGGAATATACCCCGTCGCGAATGTATTTGCCGCGTTGATAGAATTGGGTTGCCCCCAGCACATAAGGGCTTGGCTTGCCCTTGTTGCGGTAGCCCATGCCGTTGAACCGCTCGCCCTCATAGCAGCAGACGGGAGGGCTCCAATCCGTGACCTTGGCGAAGCCCTGCAGGTCTAGGGCATCAATGGCGCTGTCGATGAAGGTGGCGTAAGGGCCTCTGCCCTTGGGCACGAGGCGGGTTTTCCTGTTGGTGCCGACGATCAATTCGCCATTGGCGAGGCAGCCCTTCAGATTGTTGTCACACTCGCGCATGTGCAGCACGCCCACGAAATACCAGGGCACGCCGGTTTGCGCTTGCACGGCCTTGTAATACTCCGCATTGGCGACGATCTTTTTTGCCGCCACATCGACGGCAGCGGGGCGGGTGACGACCATTGCCTCCCATTTGGAAGCATAGTCGGCAACGATAGCGGCGCGGTCTTGGCTCATGTCCAATTCCCCACCGATGTCACCGAGCCGGAACCGATAGGCCAAAGCCGGAACCACGAGTTGGCACCGACAACCGCCGCAGCTGCGGTAACGAGAGCAACGCCCGGAATCAAAGTGCCCCCGGCGTTGACACGCATAACTCCGCGCACCCAGACATGCATGCCCGTTCCCGTCGCCGCAGTGACGACTGAAGCGGCACTTTGATCGGTCGCATTGAAAGCACCGGATAAAGCGGCGACCGTTGACAACGTGCTTTGGTCGATGCCCTGAGTGATGAAGGCAACTGAGGTTAGCGTTGCGGTCCCAAGTCCTGAGTTTGCGGCATCTCCAACATGGAATAAAAGGTTGCCCGAAGTTGCGGACATGCTGCTCAATGAAAACAGGGCTTCAAACATATACGTGGTCGAGCCCTGCACCGTGAGCGAGCCATTAGATGGCACGTTGAACAGCTTTTGCAGGGACGTGGTACTGGTCAGCGTATAAGTTGACGATAGGCACACAAGCTGTTCGGTGTTTATGACCTGGCGCGAGGATGCTGCGGCGCTGGCATAAAACGCCGTACCGTCGTATTCGCATACACCGGCCACCGCCGTCGTGTTGAGCGTTCCGCTTGTGAAGGTGAGCGGCTTAACCGTCGCGGTGCCGGGACCGAGCACGACACGCCCAACGCGCGCATACATGATCCAATTGGCGCCATCTGAGGACAACCAACATTCCTCGCCTTGGCCTTGCAGGGTGTAGCTTGTTATGCCCGTCGTCGTATCATGGCGTATCGTCTGCGCCGACGCGGTCGCCACCGTAAGCACGTTGCTCGACACCTTCTTACGAATGCCGACGCGGAATGTATTTCCGACTGTGACGGCAGAGGGCAGCGTTGCGGTGACGTTGCCCCCTGTCGTGTCGAACTCGATCAGCTTTTCCGTATCGGTCGATAAAATGGTATAATCAGCGCTCTTGGCGAGGAACGAGGGGGCCACGGCTGCCGTCGTTAAAGCAAAGACGGAGGTATCGAGCGCCCCGATGATGCCGTCCCAGGAAAAGCCGGGAATGAGCGTGCCGCCGCTATCCTTGATCTGTACCTTGTAGGCCGTGTTTCCGGTGTAGATTTCGCAAACTGTGGTTCCGTTTGACGTTGGAATGCCGACAGAATTGCACGTCACCGAAGTCCCAAGTGATGTTGAGAGCGTCCTATCGGAATAGACCGTGCGCGGCGTTGTGGTACCGGAATCGAAGAAGTAGATGATCGCCCCGGAGACAGGATCTCCGTTGCTATCCTCCACACGAAATCCGGGTTTGAAAACTTGTATGGCGTCCGTCAAGGCTTCACTCCATAGGCTCGGCTGAGATCAACGCCATGACGCGCAAGGAAATTTCCAACGCCTTCGCCCGGACCCGCTTGTGTTCCCATCATGCCGGGAGCAAGCGCATTCATGGGCATAGGCTGCGCCTGCTGCGGAGGCGCTGAAGCCTGCTGAGCTAACATCTTGGCGAGTGCTGCTAATTTCGCGTCGAACGGATCGACGAATGCAAATCGTCCCATTGGGTCGCGCGCCTGTGCATAGGAGTGATGTTGCGAAGTGTCGGCCATGGCTCTATGAGTGGGGTTATGGGACCACGCACACATCGCCTGCTCGGCATCTTGATTGCCGCGCTTGTCGCGTTTGTCCCGCTTGGGGTTCTGCTCTACATCAGCGACGACATCGGGCACGGCCACTATGCGGGCGTGCTGATCTTCCTCGCCGTGATGTTTGGAATTTACGCCGCAATCGACATGGCTAACGGCCGTTACGGTCCCTGGAAACGGCCGCGCCGCCGCCTACAATCGCAGGCGCAAGATTGGCAGGACGCGCCTTCACTGCCTGATTCACCGCAGCTTTTGCCGCCGCCTCGCCGTAGCGCTTTGGCACGCCCGTTAGTGCAAGCGCCGTCTGCGCTGCCTTCGTATTCAGACCGAACGCCGATATTACGGAGTTGAATAGCTTTCCTATCGCGTCCTGCGCTAACCCAACAGCCGTATAACCGCTGCCTGATGCGTTGGGTGGCGTGTAGCTGATCGTTTCCAGCGCGCGGCGAAACTGCTGGATGAGCTTCTGCTCCTCGGGCGTATAAAGCGATTGCACAATTGAGCGCTGATTGGCGAAGGCCGTCTTGATGTTGTTTAGCATCGCCGTGGGGCCAAGGAGTTCGCCGTTGCGGCCTTGCACGAGCCGCGTCCAATAGGCGAGCCGCACATCGTCCCAGGTTGATTTCGCGACATCGGGCGGGGCGAAGCGGTCGAGCGCCTGCTTGAAATTGGTGACGGCTTGCGTGGTGCCCTGATCGACACCACGGCTCCCGCTTGCGCCCAAGAGCTTATTGACGACGCTCTCGGGGCTTGCGCCTTCGTCCATAACCTCTGCGAGCCGGCGCGCGGCCGGTGAAGCTCTGCCTCCAGGCCCGCTCGGCTGGAAAATCTCGCGCACTTCCCTGGTGAAGCCACGCGCGACCTTCAATTGCGCCGCTGCGCCTACATCGCCGTCGAGTAGGTTTTGGCTTGCGGCCTGGTCAATCCAATCATTGAAGCCGTCGTATAGAGAGGAAGCCGCGCGCTTATCTTCGCCAGTGCTGGCGCCACGCGAGAGCGACAAGAGCCGGCGCCGCATCTGGTCAACGGTTTTGACCGGGTTGTTCTTCAGAACCTTAGCGACTTGCTCTGGTGCTTCACCAGAAATGAAGCGGTCCACTTCCTGCGCCATCTTGGCGGCGGCAGGCGTGATCTCGCTGTCGATATGCACGTCCGCCAGGCGATTGTTGAGAACGTCGGGCAGCGTATCGAGCGCTTTTGCTGTCGGCTTGAGTTCGGGGACATTCTGCCAGGCTTCGCCTTCGGCGGCGCGTGCCGCCTCCTTGGCCTGCGTTGCGCCCTCGCGAATAGACGTGCCAAGCGCCTGCGGGTTTGTGTCCCCAAACATTCGATTGGGGGCGATGTTGCGCGCAATCGAGTTCGGCTTGGTGCCGAGTGCAGCGTCTTTTACGGCCTGCTGCTGTTCCTTATCGAACGCCATCATAACGCGCTCGGCATCGTCGCCACGGATGCCGCGCCGCATGGCTTCTTCGCTGGTGAGCAGCGATTTGCTCTTGCTCACTTGGCCGACAGTTGCCGGGATGCCAAACGGCTGAATGTCTGACCGCGTTGCCGCCTTGGCGGCGTCTCCCGTCATCGAATAGGTGCGCGCGAAGATCGAAGCGGCATCCTTGCTCATCTGCGCGGGATCAATGCCCGCCTCTTTGGCGACCTTTTCACCCTCGCTTGTGAGTTTGCCGGCCGCAGCGTCGAATAAGCCGGGCTCGGTCACGAGTTTGCGCCATAGCGCGGAGGCACCCGCCCCCAGGAACGGAGCCGCAGCACCAAAGGCGCCAACACCGACAGCCTTGCCAAACTCTGGCGTTGTGTCGGCACCGAGCGGAATCTGCGCAACGTCGCCAGCAACGCTCGCCCCAGCCGCGCCCGCGCCTTGCGCTAAAGCCTGCACCGCAAGCGGCGCCCCCTTGGCGAACGCGCCGATGCCCCCGCCAATGGCCATAAATGGCAAGGAACCAGCTGCTGCGCGCTCTATATCGTTAAGGTCGAGGCCAGGTTGGTTAAGATAGGCAGACTTTGGTTGTCCGTCCGCGCCGCGATAGTGGACAACCTCGTATCCGTTGGCGTCTTTTTCCGAGCCCAGATAACGCGGTCCAAGCGCCTTGCGGGCAATATCGGACATCTGCGTATCCGATGCGTTGGCGAAGGCCGAGAGCGCCATCGGGCGCGTCACGTCGGCTGAACCTGATCCCTCCTGCTGTAGCGCATCCTTCAGCGCGGGAAGGCCCTTAAAGCGCGGGTCTTGCTTGCCTTGGATGTCTTGCACGCGTCGGCCGAACCACGATGGCGCGTCGGGCGTCGCGTTGGGATCGGTCTGCGGTTGTGCGTTGCTGCCGCCAAGCTCCCCAAACCAATCCGTCGATGGGGCGGACTGCGGGGCTTGTGACGGTTGCGCTTGAGGCGCGAGCTCGGAAAACCAATCGGTCAAATGCCGAACTCCTTATTGAGCTGCTGCTTGACCGCGCCCTTGATCGCACCGGGATCGGCTTGCGGGTTCTGCTGCTGGAGCTGCTGTTCAAGCTCAGTGCCGCGCTTGTTGATGATCCCAGGCATATCCTCAACCGCAAGTTTCCCGCCCGTGAACGGGTTTTTGGCCTCCCACGGCTTGCCAGTGAAGCCCTGAGAACGCAGCCAGCGTGAGCGCGCAATGGCCGAGCGTGCAAAGTCAAACGAGCGATTGAGCTTGGCCTCGAACTCGGTAGGCGCATCCCCATCGAAGATGCCCGTTCCAGGGTTGGGGAGATCGCGCATCTGCCGCTGCATCTCGTTTTCAGTGACGGCGGTGCCTGAAAGGTTTTTCAGAGTGGTGTTGGCGACGTGCCAAGCGTTCTGCCGGTGGTTGGTGTAGTCGGTCAAATCCTTCTTATCCTGCGGGCTGAGCGTGCCACCTACCTTCTCCCACGCCGCTCGCGTCCATTGCGTGAAGCGGTTCGGAATGGTCTGGAACTTGGATTGGAAGTCGCGCCGGACGAAATCTAGGTTCGCCAGGTTATCGACGGCGGCCATTTCCGCTTTATCGTTCGCGGCAACGGAATTGCGCCCGAGCTTCTGCTGGCCTCCAGATGCCGCGTCCGTGAACATCTTGCCCAGATCGCCCTTGCCGGCCGCTGCCGCAGCCATGCCGAGACGCAGGGCTCTCTCGCGAGGCATAGGACCGGCGGGCGTGTTTACGATCTCATTGGGCGGCAGGTTGTAAACGGCACCCGGATTGGCCGCCTGCGGCTCTGGAAGCGCCTTGGCTTCGTCCGTCGTGTCGTCAGCGGCCGGCTGGAACGTGGCTTGCGGGGGATTGAGCGCGTTGCCGCCTGTGTCCGAGATTGGCTGCAGCATCGGGCCACTCGGCTGCGGTTGCTGGTAGGACTGTGGCTGCACCATCGGGGCGGCCGAGGGCTGCTGCGGGGATGCGCCAGGTTCGCCCAATATCTTATTGAACGTCTCCGCGAAGGCATCCTTGCGCCCAAGTGCTTCCGTCTCGGCCTGCGTCTTGGCAAGCGTGGCCTTCTCCTGCGCAAGTCGGCCGGGATCTTCATAACCGCGCATCATGGCCGTGAGCTGCGCCGGCGCATTTACATGGTCGTTTGGGTCAATCCCCACCCGCCGCAGATCGTCTGCGGCCTGCGGATCAACGCTGAGCACCTTCGCCCACTTCTGTTGCCTAATGGCCGGATCTTGCTCATTGTTAACGTCTTGAATGAGCCCGCCCATCAAATCCAAGTGCTGCTTGGTTATGTTGCCTTGGATTTGCTTTTGCTGCAGCCCTTGCGTCTTGAGCTCGCTTGCTTGCCGCTGCTGCTCCATGCCAAGTTGCTGGTTGCGCAGATAGCCTTGGCCAAGCGAATTCAAGCCCTGGTTTATGGGCTCGAAGTTCAGCGCGTTCATTCTGTAATCGACGGGCATTATGCGCTCCCCGTGCCGCCGGCTGATCTACGCGCGAGCGGGTTCCAGCCCAGAAGCCCTGCAGTGCCGAGGCCGGTTAAACCCGTACCGATGAGGCCCGCGACATTGTTTCCGAAAATGCTCTTGGCATTCCCGGCCGCGATGTCGTTATTGGCTAGGTCCGTGCCATAGCCGTAAGTGAAATCGCCTTGGGCGCGGAGCGCGTTACCCTTGCCGCCCGCTGCCGTTAGGCCCTGTTGCCCTTGGCCCTGTAGCCGGTTCAGGTAATTCCCGTATGCGCCGTTCAGCACATAGTCTGCCGCACCGATGCGGGAGGCCCCGGAGTTCGCTAGTCCGCCTGCGTTGTATTTCTGCTCGATGTTCTTGAGGCCCTGGTCCGTCGCCGCGCGAAACCCAGGATTGGAATAGTAGCTGTTCCAGGCGTTTCCGGCCGCGTCTGCCCCGTTCAATCCGAGCGCGTTGCTGTAGGCGGTGTTGGCCTGCTCGCCGGTCTGGATGAACGGGTCATAGACCTTTGACGCCTGCTCGTAGTAGGGCGAGGCTTGAGCGTGGGCCTGCGTGAGGCTTTGGCGCGCGTTACCGACCGCCTGCTGTTGGCTCTTGCCGGTAAAGCTGTCGATGAGTGAGGAAAGGAGGCCCATTGTCGTCTCCGTTTATAGAAGCGCCACCGCAAGGTGCGAGTTGAGTGCGCCCGTCGCAATCGAGTTATAGTTTGCCGCCCGCGTGCCGGCATTCTGCTGCTTGTTCAGCGTCCCCACGGAACCGGTGCGCGAGCCGCCGTAGGTTGTCCCGGTAAAGTCGCCACCGATGGAGCTCGCATTATCGGCTATAGAGGCGGCAATGCCGAACTTTAGGACTGCCACTGTCCGCGTATCTGGATTTCCGGGGCCATGCACGCCGCTACTGGCCTGCGCCACGTTGCTTTGCAGATGATAACAGGCCCAAACACCCCAATCATATCCAAACTGGCCGTTCGCATCGGAAGCCACGCTGAGCTGTCCGCTGTTTACCGCCCCTGGCGCATTCACGATCCAAGCGCTCATCGAGCCGGCGACGGCAAAGCCGCCCACGATCTTCGTCATGCTGAGGCCACCGATACTGACGGCGGTCGGATCGGCAGTGCCAACGCCCTGGTTGAATAGAATAAGCGCCAAGAGCTTGCGGCTCGCGTCGGCATCATCGGCTCCCCAACTGACCCCGACATCGACTGGCGATGTGGTGAGCGCCACCGCTATGGCACCAGCGCTTCCGAGAACGAGCGTCCCTGGGCTGCGGTAGTTGACATAAGCCGAGGCGACCACGGTCATTAGAACGTCCGCACGCCGCGCAATGAGATCGACAGGTTTTCGCAGTCCGACGAGATACTGGAAAACGTCGCCGCGATGTCCTGGCCGTCCGCTACGTCACCGCCTGAGATCGTCTGCACCAGCTTGGATGTGGACGCGAGCATGGGGCTATCGACGTTCACGCCGTTGACCACGAGCTGCACCGTTACGGTCCCGGCTTCCGTTTGCGTCACCACGTCGGTAATGGTCCAATCGAAGTTGCAATCAAGGCCGAGTTTGACCGTTTCGGCCTCGGGGAACTTGATGACGAACGGCGCCCATACGTTAAAGTTATTGATGGCGTTCAAGGCGCCGTTGGCCGAGCGGGTAACACCCGACAGGAACGAATACCAGACCGGGTTCATCCTCCCGCCGACGTTCAATGGCTCGGCTGGATCTGGCGGCGAGATAAACTTGGTGGTCATCAGTAGGCCAAAGCGTTCTGTTTGGGCTGCTCGCCACCAAACGCAGCCTCAAGATCGGATTGCTGTACTCCGAGCATGGTTGCCGCACCCGCAATCCCGTATTTCTTGACGATCTCGACTAGATGTTCATTGCCTGGAAACACCACGTAGTTGTGCGATCCTTCCCCTGCTGCTCTTGACCCTTGGTCTAGGTAGCGGATGCCGGGGATACCTGCCTGGCTGAGCTCATTCGCTATCCTGGCCTGATCGGTTGGGTCGCGACCTCCGATCAAATCCCCGCCTTGCCAAGTTTGGCCTTGAGGCGGCTCTTTGCCTGCGAAATATTTCTGGATCGGCGCAGGCTGCTCGTTGATCGGTTTATTCCAATCTAGGAACTGATCGGGGGAGGCGTTGATGTTGACTTCGTACATCTTGCCGTTAAGGGCCAACGGATTTGCCTTTGCGGCCTTCATCTGCTCTAGCTTATTCTGCGCGTTGGCTATTCTATCTTCGATAAGAGAGTTTGGCCTGTTGGCGGCCTGGAACGCTTCCCTTTCTCTTAAAAAGGACGCCAATGCCTTTTCCGTTGTCGCGATCTCGGTATCTATTGTGCCGCTATCGACGGCCTGCTTGACGCCGGGTGCTAGATGCGCATTCGCCAGCGTTTCTCGGTAGCCCTTTGCGACGTCTGGGCTTTCCGCAAAATACAATCCATGCCCATAGGCTTGCGCCCCTTCCCCTGTTCCGATCTTAGAAGCATCGAACTTGTCGAAGTCATAAGGGGAGCCGTGATAGGCTTTGATGCCAGCTCCTAGCGCGTTGGTTTCCATAGCGGCGGGATTGAAGGCATTACCGCCATAGATCGTTGCCAGCACCGCGCCCATGTCTTGCTTCGATTCAGGCGTTGGGTTCTGCAGGAACGCGGGGTTTTGCCCGCCAAACAGCCGTCCCGCAGCCGCGCCAAGGTTCAGCGCATTCTCAGCCCCGATCTGCGCACCTGTGCCCATCATCGCCTGCAGCGGGAAAGCAGCCGCGAGCCTCGATTTGATAGCTGCAAGAGCGTTCATGCTGCGAGCTTCGTGACCTTGGCGCCGAGGCCCAAGAAGCCCCTGGCGACCGCCGCAGAGCAGGCAATGCGCACAATGCAGCCCTGATCCTTGAAGCTGCCGAAGTTGCGGAACACCGCGCGTTTGATGCGCTCGCCTTGCACGCCGAGGCTTTGCTGGCGCTCGGGTCCAAAGGTGATCCCGCCGTCGCGCGAGGTCGTCACCATCACTTGCGGCGTCAGAGTTGCGGGAGCGTTCGGCGTGTTGAGCCCTTGTCCGGCGACGAATTTGAGCAAGAGCGCGTCGAGGATGAAGCGCGAGCCGGAATGGATCGCCGGCGGCTGGATCGTCGTTATTAGCGGGTGTCCCGATTCATCATAATAGGTCTGGTGGCTCTTGTAGAGCTTGGCTTCCGTAATCGACCCGAAGATGTCGTCGCCGTCGAATTTCGCGTAGGTCGAGCAGCGCCAATAGTCCAAGCCGTGGCTCTCGCGCTCGTGCCATTTCTTGGTCGTCACGTCGTAAGCGAACGTGAAGTTCGAGCCCGAGAGGATATAGAAGGCATGCCCCCGGCAATCGACGGAGAGGCCCGTTATGGCTGTCGGGTCCGTCTCGTTCGCAATGGCCTGTTCCTGCATCGGCTCGGAAATCGTTACCCCTGAGTAGCCCTGAAGCTGCCGTATGGTGCCGTCGCTGGCCACAAAGAACAGCGTCTCGGCTAAGGCCGCGACACTCCCCGGAGCCAGGATGCCCAGATCAGATGTAGTCGTGCGCTCGAACGGAAACGGCGTTGCGCCCGTATCCTCCCAGAACTCGATGCCCTTGGGGCCGAAGAGAACGATATGCCTGCCCGTAGCCGCCACCCGTTGCAAACCGCCCGGACGGGCTTCCGCAGAGGCAAAGTCGGTCGAGGCCACCGTTTTGTCGTCAATCCCCGACAGATACCAGCGGCCGCCCGGCGTGGAGAAGATGAAGTAACCGTCAAACCAGGCAACGGAGTTCGGTGCCGGTAAATCCGTATCTCCCGGCTCGGTCAAAGTTCCCGTCGTGGTGCCATTGTGCTGCCAAACGTACCAATTGCCGCCTTCGCCATTCGCTCCCCCGGTAACGATTGCCACCATGGGCAAAGCGTTGCGGTTGCGGGCCATGGTGACAAGCCCGTCGCCCAAGATGCCGCCGACCGTGGTTTGCGTATTTGTCCCGTTCACCCTCGTCGTCTGGTAGAGGTTCGAGCCGCAGACGGTCAGCATGATATTCAAATCTTCAAGCACGATCTGCGCACGCACGGTTCCGGCATCAAAGGTGGCATAATCCGTCTGTCCATCGATGGGGTAGATGGGCCATAGGACTTGCCCTTGATCTCCCACCTGCTCGACATAGCAATTGATTAGACGCCCGCCACCATCAGGACCGCCGAAGCGTCCGAGGTTGGACTTGGTGCCGAGCCCTATGGGTGTGAAGTCGTCGGCGTTGGCCATTAGTTCGTTTCACCCAGATAGCGCCAGGTCACAGTGCCGTCCGTGATCTCAGGACCGGCAGAGGCGGGGCCGTTGCCCGTTGAAGCGCTCGTTCCGGCGATGATGCACTCATATTGCCGCCGGTTGGCGGCTACGCGGTCGAAGGCCACGTAAGCCGTGGCGGCCACCCAATCGTCGATGGCGTTCACGTAGCTGATGGCGACGGATGGAACGGTCTTAAGTGCGGTATCGAACTTGGCGAGCGGGGCCGATAGATAGGCAGCTTGCAGCCGCGCCATACCCCGGTCAGCGTCACGAATGACGATCTGTCCCGGTACCGCCCCGTACTCGTCGGCCAACCGCATCGCCAGCATGGCGACAACGCCTTCCTCGTGTTCGCTAGGCAGCGGCACGTCGGCCGATACGTTGATACCGTCACCCTGCCATCCCGCAATCATGGCATTGAGCGCGGTGATACCAAGCGAGGATTGCGCCGCGCTTGGATCTTCGTTCTCATCCAAGAGGCGCAGCCGGCGCATGGCGCGGGTGACGATCTGGGCGCTAGAGCTCATCAGAGATCCGATTGCATGCGATGCTGCAGCCGCGCGATGGAGCCGGCCAAGGTCATTGCGTTATCACAAGGAGAAATAACGGTCCTGCCGGCACCCCAAGCCGTAACGCATGCGACCGCCACGCCTATAATCTCGCCGCGCTTAGCTTCTTCGAGTAAGTCGGCTAGAACTTTGACCGTTTCAGCCCGGGGCAGTCTAGGGACCAGCGAAACGACCTTCTTGGCCTTCCTCACTCGACAACCTCAAGCTTGGCCTTGCCCTTCTTGGGTGCGGCCTTGGCTTCTGCGAGTTCCGCCTTCAGGCGTTCGATCTCGGCCACGAGGTCGGTCTGCCCGCCCGCCCCTCCCCCTTCTGTCGCGCCTTCGTTGGCGTGATGATGCCAACCAGAATAGACCGTATTTAATCTCTGCTCTTTTTTGTTCATGCTGCGGCTTCCTGATCTGCGTTTTTCAATTCAATCTTCTCAGGCGCGATATGCTCCAAGACGCATCCCGCCCATGCCTTGTTGCCGATGTGGGCCATGGGAATGGCCGCATCCATCTGCACCCTGAAACCGCAATCTATGGCCCGCTGACAGAAGGCGTAATCTTCGCTCAAGGCGAGCCGCTTGCCCTCGTGCTCATACCAATAAGGATCGAACAACCTGACGACGTGGCCGGTTGAGCGCGGCATGCCATCATAGGCGCCGAGCTCGGCATCGTAGTGCTCCCACATCTTTTCCAAGACATGCCGGCCGATGCGCAGGAAGCCTCCAGGCAAGCCCAGCACGTCGAATAGGGCGGTCCGAGCATCGCCCACGAGCTTGCCCGCGCCGGCCGAGCGCCACATAAAGGTGATGGGGTCCGCGCGCTTGGGGTAGGCGCCGCCTACCACGTCCACATCCTCGTGATCGATGAGGCGAACCAGGCCCAGCGGCCCCCAACCCACATCGTTGTCGATCATCACGAGATCGGTTGCGTCCTTGTCGGCCAGGAAGCGGGCGCAAATCTGAGCGCGCAACAGGTAGAGGTCGGCGTGCCCTAATTCCGTGAAGGGATAAATGGCGTCCCCGCGTTCCCACAGGTGCATGAGGTCATGCAGGATGGAATTGAAGGTCAGGCATTTCATGCCGCCATCGTAGTTGGGAATGGCCAGCCAAATCTTCTTCGGGATACGTCCGTCCTCACTCATGGCCTTGCGGCGCTCGGCGCGGTTCATGCGGCCTCTTTGAGTTTGATGCGCGACGGCTTTACCGCCTGCAGGATGTAAACGTGCGTGGCGATTTCTTCGAGAATGCCGCCAGCGTGAAGGTCGAAGTCGGCCTTGTAACAAAAGCGATAGTCCGTGATTGGCGTCACGCCGACCTGTTGCTCATAGATGGGCTGGCATAGGAACGAGATGGCTTCGGGCCCTATCACACGGCAATGGCCAGGATCGCCCCATGCCCAAGAGCACTTCGGGTCGGGCGATGATCCGACCATGAACCCGCCCGGTTTCAGGATGCGCCAGACTTCCGTGAAGTCGGCGAAGAAGGCTGCATAGTTCCCCTGCTGACCTAGATGCTCCATCACTTCGTAGGCGTGCACTTGGTCGAAGTGGTTGTCTGGAAACGGCCAGGGCTTGCGGTGCAAGTCCCAGACGAAATCCGGGTTATGGTCTGCGTTGATGTCGAGGGTGACTAATCCCTCAAAATGCTGTCTGTGCTCGGGCACCCAGAACCGCATTTCGCGCTTGGCGCCACAGCCTAAAAGCAGATCAGGCATTGAGGCCAAACATCAGCGAGTGTTGGTCAGTGTCATCCCGCAATGCGCCAAGCAAGTCAGAGGCGGTTACGAACCCCTGCGTATCCATGGCCTTGGCGAAGCGCTTGCCGAAGTCGGTGAGCTCAATCGTCATCGGATCAGGCTTTGGTGCCATCTTTGAGCGCAGATGGTTGCCGAGCTTTCCCGAATACCTCATGCCCCCATCGATGTGCATAAGCTGAATCTCGGGATCGACCCAGCATTTGCCGCCCAAGCGCCGCCAATCGGCAAAGAACCCGGCTTCTTCCGTCGAGCCATAGGGGCATTGAAAGAAGCCCTGAAACTTTTCGCTATTGTCGTGGACATAGGCGCGCTCTGGATGCGCCTTTTCCAGTTGCTCAAACACGGTGCGCGAGATAGCGAGGAACCCGGCTGGCATGTTGACGACTTCCAATAGGCCGCTTTGCGGATCGGCCCATAGTTGCCCATTGGCCGTTGGGGCAAAGATAACCGGATATTGCTCGGGCTCTTTCTTGAGCCTGGTTGCGACACCCACGATCTCTTGTGGGCGCAGCGCCGTCTTGATGAGGTCGCCCGCTTCAAAGGCGACATCGTTATCTACAAATACCAAACGCTCGCAGTCTGAGCGCAGGAAATTCCTGGCGAGAATGTCGCGCGTGTAGTGCAGCGCGCAACACCCAGGCGCAAAGCCGACTTCAAGATCAATGATGTCGGAGCCGAGCGCGATGGCCGCAGCCTGCTCATTGAGCAAGCTGCGGGCCGTCTCGCAGGCCAATTTGCGGTCATAGGCCGCAATGGCGATGAATACTTTCACTTACGAACCCTTGATGAGGTTCAGTGCGACCAGAGCCGAACGGATGGCGTTGGTCTGTGCGATGACCGTGGCAAAGGCATTTGCCAAGATCGTTGAGTTATAGGTACCCGTGATCGTGGTGACGCCCGTGGTAGGCGCCGCAGCGCCGCCAGAGGTATCCACAATCGCCGCCTGTGCCGCCGCCGTGGGCTGCACAATCGGCGTGGTGAGGCCGTAGAAACCGATAAGGTCGGTCGTGCTCTGGCCGAGGCACTGCCCCAACGGGCTGCCATCGGACAGCTGGCGTCCTGTAGTTGCCATTGTCTAAGTTCCTTTCGATGTGTGTTGGGATTAGGTGCCGGAAACGCGCAGACCCTTGCGGGGATCGATGACCGCGCGGCCGTAGAGCATGTCGAGGCGCCACTTAGAAACGTCGTTGGTGCCGTCCCAGACGGGGGCAACGCGAACCGAAAAGCCCTTGTAGGACTTGCGGGAAGCACCGTAGGCAGCAGGCGGCATTTCCATGGGCACAATCGCAAGCGCCGTGCTGTTTTTGTGGAACAGCATGTTCTGCTTATAGACCGTGCTCGCCGTGCCGAAGTTGGTCACGGTGAGGTTGTCCGTGGTTGCCGTGCCGGAAAGGGTGCAGGTCTGGTGCGGACCCGACAAGATGATGGGCGGCGAGATCGTCAGAGTGACGTTGCCCGAGCCGTCCGTCACCGCATCAGCGGTCACGACAAAGTTCTGCAGGATCGACGTGTTCGCCTTGGTGCGCTGATTGACCATGAACAAGCCAATCGTGGACGAGCCAAGGGTGAGAACGTCGCCCGCCTTATAGGTGATGGTATTGCCGGCACCGTCGATGGTCAGCGAACAGGTATAGGTGTTCTTGACTGAATCGTAGGTGACGTTCTGCGCCGTGCCGTTGCTGAGCGGGGTGGTGTTTGTGCGCGATCCCGTGGTGTGGGACGGCGTAACCTGGCTCATATAAACGTCAACGCCGCCGAGGTTTCCGAGCTTGCCTTCCCGGATGGCATCACGCGCGATGTCGGACACGTAGATGCCCGACTGCCCGCCAGCCATGCCCCACCAATCGGCAGGTGACAGGATGGCCAAACGACCGTCCTGCGGAATGCACATCTCGTCGGCACGCTGCGGGGCAAGTGCCCAATCCGAAAACGAGTTGATCGTCTGGCCCTGGGTGCCGACCCAGTTGTAAAATCCCTTGTACATGGTCGAGGCCACATCGTTGGCCATGTAGTTGATGATGGTCGCCATCGCGGGCTTCATATGCCGCTCGGCGAGATCCTCGACTTTCAGCGTCATGTCGGTTGACGAGAAGTCGAAATCGACGCCGATCTGCTGATCGACCGTTAGGTTGACGTAACCTTCAATCGAGTCCTGCTGAGCCATGACGGCGCCGGTGCGGATCACGTAGTCGGCGGGGCGTCTGATCCTCACTGTCGCGCCCTTCTTGTAGCCGTTCACCGGCTGGTCATACTCACTCTCGTAAGCTCGATAGAGTTGATTAACCCATCCGAGTTCGTTGTCCAAGATTGCGAGCGCCTGCGTCGCAACCACGTCTGCAGTCAATACGGTATCAGCCATTGCCTTCTATCCCCTTTGGGGTGAAAGGCGCCGCTATCTCTTGGAAATGATGTTCTTCTTCCGCAGGTATTCGCCCATTTCAGCGGGTGAGAATTCATGCGGAGATTTGGCAGCTTTCCCAGGAGCCCCCGTCACTCTGGGCGGGGGCGGCGGCGCGGTTGTTGCCTTGCGCGGCTGTGGCACGCTGATGCGTGCTTCGAGACGCGCGAGCTCGACGCCTTGCTGATAAGGTGAGAGGCCGTGCAAACGGGCGGCTTCGGACGGGTTGTCTGCGAAGTAGGAGGCAAGGTCTGCACCTTTGTCCGAAGAGGCGACGAATTCCATCGTCTGCTCGGAAAACTTGGGCAGTGCTTCCAGCTTTTGCAGTGTACCAGCAGGTATGCGTTCGGCCGCATCTTCGAGCCTTGCCGCGATCATCTCACGGCTCGACTCGATGGCATCACGCTTGGCTGCTGTTAACTCGTCCCTGACGGAGAGAGCCCGGTCCTCAAGCATCACGCGACGGAGCCGGTTAGCGTCCTGATCTTCTAATGACGTTTCAGGACCGACCTTTTGCAATTCCGCATAGCGGCGTTGCGTCTCTGCCAGTTGCCGTTCTGCCGCTTGGGCTCGCGCCTCGGCGGCATATTTCCCCGCGACAAGGGTATCGATGCGCTTTTGCACCCGCCCGATGTCGCGTTTGATGGCGTCAACCTTATCGCCCTGTTTCTCCGCTGATGCGGGGTCGCCGGCAGGCTCGGCGGCAGACTGTTCCGGGGCCGTCTGCTCCGTTGGCTTTTCAGCCTCGGGCGCAAGCGGGTTCTCAGCCGCAGGTGCGGCTTCCGTTTCAGTCGTCATGTTGGGATGCTCCTAGGCTCACATGCGAGGGTCGAGCCCTCGGGAAATCGTTACTGAATAGATTTGCTGCCGCTGGCGTTCGGCTTCACGCGGCTAGCGAACGTCTTAGGCACCGGCTTTTGCTGCGTCGGGTGCCAGCCCTTGGCAAGCTGATCTAGCGTGGCGGCGTTGTCGATATGAGCGCCTTGGGCTGCTGCGGTTGCAGCGCTGGCGTCCGCTTCCGCCTTGTCGGCCTGAGCAGCGGCACCACGCGCCTTGTGGAACTGCGCCAGCGCCGTCCCGATCTTGGTCTGCAGATCGGCCTGCGCGTGCTCTGTTTCAAACGGGGCCAAGGGGTCTTGGCCTTGCGAGTTCGCGCCGGCTGCGACCCAGGCCGAGAATGCTTGCATGTGCGCGAGCTCGGCGCGGGCTTGGTTCAACTCCACTTCCGACTTAACCACCGGGTTGTCCATCGGGTCCGGCGGTTGCGCCGGTTGCGTGTTCGGGTCATCGGGATCAACCAGGGCTTGCGGCGGCACCATGTTGCGCAGGCGCTTGGCGATCTCGTCGGCACCCGGCCAATCGGAGTTCTTCACGATCAGGTCGCCGATCAGCGGCATCACCTGGGGGTCGATCTTGGCGAAGTCCAACATTCCGTTGGCAGCTTCCATGCGCTTGCTATCTGCGGAGCGGGCGATCCTCACACGGATGTCGAAGCGGGCCGCCGACAGGTCGTTGATGATGATGGGCTGCTGCGTGGCGGGGTTGATGCCGATGACCTTGTTGATGGGCACGAATTCCTCATCATCCCCGTCGCCAAGAATGCGAATGATGCGCTCATTGTCGTAGATTTTGGGGATGAGATCGACCAGCACGCGCCCCAAGTATTCCAACCCGCGCTGGAAATTGTCCCCATAGTGA
>JADMIO010634449.1_pt1 | contig 42025 bp, 32 predicted proteins | sample 8958161 | NCBI WGS metagenome assembly JADMIO01 (sample SAMN16585339, study PRJNA669376) | soil metagenome | isolation source: Crop rotation soil | place: USA: Cullars Rotation, Alabama | collected 2011 | reverse complement strand
CACGGCTGGATTTGAGCCGTGCGCAACAGTATTCCGCAGTAGCTCAATGGCAGAGCATTCGGCTGTTAACCGAAGGGTTGTAGGTTCGAGTCCTACCTGCGGAGCCAATTTTCTATTAGTAGACTGAACGAAAAGGCCGCCCGTGAAGGGTGGCCTTAAGTTTTTTGTGCCCTGTTTTGTGCCAAACGCTTTACCACATTTTTGCTACAGTGGACTTTTTCACTTAGGGCTTTAACGATGCGGGGCGGTCTAACAAAAAAGGGGAATGATTCGTTCGATGGTCACTCTTTGAAGGTATAAGTAATAGTCCCTACAGTTTTAGGTTCCGTTAACTTCTCGCTTGAGAAAGTAGCTTTCAGGGCCGCCGCAATCGCCGCTTTTCGTAGCCGCCAGTCTCCGTCGACAACTTTCGCTGCGATTACTTTACCTTCCCTGTTCACCGTCACGCGAACCGTGACCTTGCCGAAAATATGTTCGCCCCTTGCATTGGCTGGATACTCGGCTGCAGGGACCTCCAGCTGTTTTCCACTTAACCCGGCCCCGACCGCTGGAGCGTCTGGAACGCTCTGCGGCTGCGTTGGTGACGCCGATGTAGAAGTGTTTGGCTCGCTAATTAAATACGGGATCATGAAATAAGTGGCGCCAGCAGCGACGATGAAGGCAAGCACGACCAATAACCAGACCAGCGGCATCCCCTCCCTCTCCGGCGGAGAGGTAAAGAAGGGCTGGTTAGCATCAACCAAAGGAGTCTCGTCGATCGCGCAGTAGGCAAGTAATTCGCTCTCGTAGACCATGTTGCATTTTGGGCATCTCTTGCGATGAATGGATCCGGGTGGCCGCGTCCCGATTGTTGACAATGGCGGTTCGAACGTCTCGACGTCGTCCACGAGCGGTTCTATTGTTTGCGACGGCGGTCTTTGGTCTCTGAGCAACGCTTCAGTCCGGAAGTGTGGCAACCGCTCAACCGGGGCTGAAATAGGCGCTCGCTCTGGTTCATGCGTAGACGTCTCAACCAGACTGTCATCAACAAGAGTGTGAGGCGGTTCGTTTTCGGGTGTTGCCTCTGCTTTCGTTGTCGGCGGCGGCGCGGCTTCGACTTCTTTGATTTTCTGACTTGCTTCCTCGTCAATTCTCCGCTTGATGCCGGCAAGCCACCGACCACTCTTCTCATCGGCGCTGGCCGATTGCGTTGATTCTCCGGAAGCTCGCGTCGTCTGCTTCCCAGAGCTCGGCGCCAAGCCGCCGAAAGGTGCGGTTTCTTTGCTGGGTGTGACTGGCGCAGTTTCCTGCTTTCGAGCTTGCTCCGGGTTGAGTAGTTTCAAACCCTTTCTGTCCGCCCAGTCTACTGCACTCAGACCGAGACTATCCCGCTGGTGAGGGTCGGCACCTGCCTCAAGTAACAAAGTCATTATTTGAGTGCGCCGAAAGAGTATCGCCAGGATGAGTGGAGTTCGACCGCCGGTTGCTGTTTCGTTGACATCCGAACCCGCAGCCACCAATGCGCGGACGGCCTCCGTATCGCCGTGTATCACAGCGTCAATCAACGAAAGTTTGCGAGGATCCATTTCTGTCTAAAGCGTCGGGGGAGCGATTGTTATTCTAGAAGGTATGGGGAAAAAGCGGAAAGCAAATCGGCTGCAACCAGCAGCGTTAGATAATCGGCTTGCTCGCCCGCTGTGAATTGCTGCTTCGCCCGTTGTGAATTGCTGCCTCTCTTCCGCCACTGACTCCACAATCCAAAAGATGTAAATTTGATGACCTGTCGATTGTCCTTTTTTTGTGCGGTAATTTGTGCCAAAACGCCAGCGGCGCCGCACTTTATTCGCGGCAGTTGGCTTTGTTCTGGGCGGACCACGACACGCATCTCGATGCAGCGCTGGAAATTATGAAGCGCGAACACGCAGCCCGCGAGGATGTATTTACTTATGACGCGCTGGCGTGGTGTTTGTTCAAGAAGGGACTGCTCGCTGAGGCCGCCGAAGCAATCAAGCAAGCCAAACGTTTCGGGACGCGAGACGCATGCATCCTCTATCACGCCGGAATGATCCAAGACGCACTAGGCAACCATCATCGCGCCGCAGAAGAGTTGCAGCTTGCGCTCAACACTGATCGAGCTTTCAATGCCGTTCAGGCCGAAGCCGCGCAGCGAAGACTTGATGAGATCAGGAATACAACCAGGCAAAGATCAAGTCATGTGGTTGAGTGATTGTTTGGCCGTCGTGCTAGTGTCCCAAGACGCCGACCGGACCGGCCTGAAAGAATTTAGGGATAAGCTGATGAGATCGCATGATCATAATTCAATCTGCGGACGGCTGATGCTGTTCGCATTGGTGACGGCGATGATTGCGTCTGCATCAATCAATGCATCGGCGCATCCGCTCGGTAACTTCACGATGACGGCAATCTCTCTGCATCGCGTTGGCTATGGGTTGTTCCTGGTGCTCGCGTTCAGCGTTGGATTGGCAAGCGTGCTGACGGGAGTGGGACTGGCTTTCGTTTACGCCGGGCGGCTTTTGAAATCTCATCGGGCGCCGGGCCGGGTGAGCAAGATCGTGCCGATTGCCAGTGCTTTCGTGATCACCTGCGCGGGTTTGGCGATCAGCTATCAAGCGCTCAGCCAAGCCGGGATCGATCCGATTGCGACCGCCAGCGCGTTCATCGCGCGAACTTCTGCCGCGGCCAACGCACCGCTGACATCGCTGGGCGCGCTGGGGCTGCTGGGCCTCGGTCTGGTTTACGGATTGAAGCATGCGACTGAAGTTGATCACATCGTTGCGGTTTCAACCATTGTCAGTGAACACAAGAAACTTGGTCGTGCCGCAATCGTCGGCGGCTTATGGGGCGCCGGCCACACCGCGTCGTTAGTCGTTGTCGGCGCAATGGTTCTCGGTTTAAGAGTCGCAATTCCCGAGCGCGTCGCCGGCTGGCTCGAGTTCTGTGTTGCGCTGATGATCATCAGCCTTGGCGTAATCGCTTTTCGCCGCGCCTTGCAACGACGCTCTGATATCCATCTGCACCAACATGGTCACGACGACCATGTACATAAACACGTCCACTTCCACGACAGGGGCAGCGCGCACACGCATCCATCCTTGGACAGTCATTCACATGCGATCGCTAAAATTGGTCTCAAGCCCGGCCTCGTCGGCGCTATGCACGGACTTGCGGGTTCCGGTACGTTGACGCTCCTTGTGTTAACCCAAATCAATTCGCCTTTGCTGGGAGTGATCTACCTCGCAGTATTCGGCATTGGTTCAATCTTCGGAATGCTGTCAATGTCGGCGCTCGTGGGGCTGCCTTTCGTTTTCAGTTCAAGAAAGTTCGGCGGAGTTCATTACGGACTGCAAGCGTTGGCCGGCATCATGAGCATTGCCTTTGGAATTTGGTACGCCTACGAAACCGGATTTGCTGCACGAATGTGACGGACCGGGTTTTCAGATTTGCGAAATCGAAATGGCCGAGGTCCGGCGATCGGGGAAGATTAAAAACACTACTCAAACTCTCTTTAGGCAGTTGTTCGCGCCAGTGACGCCGCATCAAGTAAAAGCGGTTCGAGAAAGAATTTCCAAAACCAACATCGGCCAACCACCGCTCGCTCAGCGTGATCATCAGGGCCATATGATCAAAAGGTGGACTGTACGAACCATCATCTCGAGCAACTTCGGCCTTGCGGCACTTCCTTGCGCCTTTGCGACGAATTTATTGTGCGCGTTAGATTTCACGCAAAGGCGCAGAGTAAAGAGTAAGACAAAAAATGAACATCCAATTTAGCTTCGCTATCTGCGAACTTGCCTCCTTGGTAGATTGCGATTTATTTTGCGTCCATGCCGGTTCGTGAATGGAAATTAGCGCGACGCTCGCTGAGCTATGGTGAGCGCACTCTTTTGATGGGTGTGCTAAATGTGACTCCCGACAGTTTCAGCGATGGCGGCAAGTTCTTTTCACTGGACCGCGCTTCCGCTCACGCGGAACAGATGATTGCCGAAGGCGCCGACGTCATTGATATTGGCGGTGAATCGACGCGCCCTGGTTCCGAGTTTGTTTCGGAAGAAGAAGAGTTGCGAAGGGTGATGCCAGTTATCGAGAAGCTCGCGGCAATTTCTCACATTCCGATCTCGATCGACACGACAAAACCTATCGTCGCGCGCGCCGCGTGCGAAGCCGGTGCTGAGATCATCAACGACATTTCCGGATTACGGTTCGACCCTGCGCTTGCGGGCGTAGCGAAAAGCGCGCAGGCCGGCTTGCTGCTAATGCATTCACGCGGCACACCGAAGGACATGCAGCAGATTCCGTTTGCCGCAGACATCTTCAGCGATGTTGTTGATGGCTTGCGACAAAGCGTATCGATCGCTGAACGGATCGGCGTCGCGCGCGAAAGCATTGGCATCGATCCGGGAATTGGGTTTGGCAAGTCAGTCGAACAGAACCTCGAGATAATTCGAAAACTGCCCGAGCTGTTAAATGAGTTCGCCGATTTCCCGATTGTGATCGGCACATCGCGCAAATCGTTTCTGGGAAAATTACTAAACGGTGCGCCTGCAGGTGGGCGGCTTTCCGGCACCATCGCGACGGTGGTCGCCTCGGTACTGAACGGCGCGCACATTGTGCGGGTTCACGACGTGAAAGCTGCCAAAGAAGCGGTCAGGATCGCTGACGCCTTAGCAGGCCTGTGAATCAGAATCCACCCTCATCTGCCGACGGCCCATAAATCGAAGGTACCGGCACGTCGAGCAGACGCAGGTACACACTGAGTTGCGCGCGATGATGGATTGAGTGGCTCATGATGAAGCCGCGCCAGACTGCCGGCCGAGGCAGAGTAAAGATCGTCTTACCCGTCATGAGCAACGACCACTTGCCCTGCCAGTTTTCATCGGTGGCGGCTTCGATCGCGGCGCGTGCTTCCGTTACATTTTGATCGAACGCCTGCAACACCTCTGCTCGTGACTTCTTTTCTTCCAGCCGATACGGTGGCGCGCCGGGAGGCGCGACATCCAACTCATCCATTTCGAATGTGTTCTTGGTCCAACTGGGAATGTTTGATAGATGCGTCGCCAGACCACCAAGTGTCATCGACTTTTCGTGCGGCTTCCAAGCGAACTTTTCGTCGGGAATTCGCTCCAGCACCTTTCGTGTAGTTGCCATTTCGTGATCGAATTCCGGCAAAATCGTTTTGCTGATCGACATAGTGTCACCTCTCTCGCAGCTTTGTCAGGGGCCCGGATTATAAGTATGCTTGCCAACTCTCATCAAGCAGGGTGATCGCAAGTTGTTAACTTGCGCGCGCAAATTAGCAATTTGCACCACACATGACGAAATACGACGTCATCGTCATCGGCGGCGGCCACAACGGGCTGGTGAACGCAGCGTATCTCGCGCGCGCAGGTAAACGCGTGCTCGTGCTTGAACGTCGTTATGTGTTGGGGGGCGCCGCTGTTACCGAAGAAGTCTTTCCCGGCTTCAAATTCTCTGTCTGCTCGTATGTGGTTTCGCTCCTTCGTCCCGAAATAATCCGCGACCTCGATCTGCCACGCCATGGCCTCGAAATTCTTCCGCTCGATGGCACGTTCACGCCGATGCCGAATGGCGATTACCTTTGGCGCGTGAACGATCACGCGAAGACGCGCCGCGAAATTGCGCGGCATTCGAAACTGGACGCGGAAGCCTACGACGAATACGGCAAAGCGATGGTCGAGATGGCGCATTTCGTCAAGCCGATCATGAACATGACGCCGCCGGATCCGGCTTCGCTCAATCCGAAAGGACTGATGGAACTGCTGACGATGGGTCGGCGTTTTCAGAAGCTGAATGCCGAAGACAAATACAACCAGGTCCAGTTGATGACGATGAGCGCAGTCGATTTTCTCGATCAATGGTTCGAGACTGACGTACTCAAGGCGACTATGTCGGCGTCCGGAATCATCGGCACGTTTCTCGGCGTGCGTTCGCCGGGCACAGCGTACGTTCTGCTGCATCACTACATGGGCGAGATTGACGGAGCGTTTCGCTCGTGGGGTTTGTCACGCGGAGGTACGGGCACGATTTCAAATTCGATCGCCGGCGCGGCACGTGAAGCGGGCGCAGAGATTCGCACCGAAGCGCCAATCGCCAAGATTATTCTGAAAAACGGCGAAGCAAAAGGCGTTGTACTGGAAAACGGCGATGAAATTTATGCAGACGTTGTTTCATCGAGCGTCGATCCACGGCTGACTTTCATGAAGATGATCGGCGCAGAACATCTGCCTGAAGATTTTGTCGACGACATCAACCGCTACAAATTCCGCGGTTCATCGGGCAAGGTGAATCTCGCGCTCGACGCGCTGCCCGATTTCAAATCGATGCCCGGCGCCGGACCACATCTGCGCGGTGCGGTCTCGATTTCTCCGAGCGTTGATTACATGGAGCGCGCTTACGACGATGCAAAATACGGACGCTACTCAAGGCGGCCCTATATCGACATGGTGATCCCGACTTTGACTGATCCGTCAGTCGCGCCGCCGGGCAAGCATGTAATGTCGTGTTTCGTGCAGTATGCGCCTTACAACTTGAAGGGGAATTGGGACGATGAACGAGAAGCTTTTGGCGACACCGTCATCGACACAATTGCCGAACATGCGCCGAACATCAAAGACATCATTCTGCATCGGCAGGTCCTGACGCCGCTCGATCTCGAACGCGAATTTGGGTTGTCGGAGGGAAATATCTTTCAGGGCGAATTGACGCTCGAGCAACTTTTCTTTTTGCGTCCCGCACCTGGCTGGGCGCAGTATCGTTCGCCGATTAAGAACCTTTACATGTGCGGATCCGCGACGCATCCCGGCGGCGGCATTATGGGCGCAAGCGGGCGCAATGCGGCGATGATGATACTGAAAGACATATGAGCCAGTTCTGCAATTTTCATTTTCTATTTTTCACTTTTCAATTTGCACTGTTCTTAAGTACGTGACTGAGACAGCAGTGAAAATTGAAAACCGAAAAATGAAAAGTGCAAAGTACGACGTCGTCATCATCGGCGCCGGCCATAACGGCCTGGTTGCCGCGTATTATCTCGCGAAAGCCGGGCTCAAACCGCTCGTGCTCGAACATCGCGAAATTGTCGGCGGCGCCTGCGTTACGGAAGAATTTTATCCGGGATTTCACTGTTCGACTCTCGCAACCACCGCGGGCCCATTGCTGACGCAAGTCACTAACGATCTAAAACTTGAAAACCACGGCGTCGAGTTCATCAAACCTGTTACTCAGGTGTGCGCCCTCAGTCTCAATGCCCCGGCAATCTCAATCTATTCAGACGCTAAAGAAACAGCTCGTGAGTTGGCACAGATATCAGCGAGGGACGCGGAACGCTATCCAGAATTCATCGAGACGTTCGAGCGCATTGGTCGCGCGCTGCGGCCGCTCTTGTCCATGACGCCGCCGAACGTCGATGAACCGACCAAGAATGAATTGTGGAATCTTGGGAAACTCGGTTGGGCGATTCGCGGCCTCGGCAAGAAGGACGAATATCGCCTGCTGCGTTACGGACCGATGGCGGTTGCGGATCTCGCCGCCGAATGGTTTGAGAATGAAACGGTGCGAGCAGTCGTTGCCGCGCGCGGAATCTTTGGCGCATTCGCCGGGCCCTGGTCGGCGGGAACATGCGCGCCTCTTTTGCTGGGGGCCGCCAATGGTGGAAGTGCGATTGCGCTACCGGTATTTGTGAAGGGCGGAATGGGGACACTCACCCAGGCAATCGCAAAAATTGCCGCTGCCGCCGGCGCGGAAATTCGCACGAACGCAGCTGTGAACAGCATTGAAGTGAAAGACGATCGCGTTGCCGGTGTCGTCCTTGAAAACGGCGAATCGATTCCGGCGTGGACAGTCGTTTCCAGTGGCGATCCGGGAGTGACATTCACCCAGCTGCTCGATTATGCGGCGGTCACGCCAACTTTTCGGACGCGCGCGCAAAATTATCGTAATCACGGCGTTGTCGCGATGGTTCACTTGGCGTTATCGGTATTGCCGAAGTTCACCGGAATTGATTCAGACGACCAGCTGTCAGGCCGCATACACATCGGCCCTGACATCGATTACCTCGAACGTGCGTTCGATGCGGCAAAATACGGCGACTTTTCTCCTCAGCCTTACATGGAAGTTACGATTCCCACCCTCACGGATTCATCACTCGCGCCGCGCGGTGCTCATGTCATGTCGGTTCACGCGCAATTTGCGCCGTACCAATTGAAGGAAGGGACTTGGGATGCGCGACGCGAGGAACTCGGCGACACGATCGTCCGCAAGTTGACCGAGTACGCGCCGAATCTTAAAGATTTGATTGTCGGGAGAAGAGTGCTGACACCGCTCGACCTGGAACGCGAATTCAACCTAACTCGCGGCCACATTCATCACGGCGAGATGTCGCTCGATCAACTCTTCGCGTTCCGACCGTTCCTTGGCGCGGCGCAATATCGCACCCCGGTGAAAGGTTTGTACTTGTGCGGAGCGGGCACGCATCCCGGCGGTGGCGTTACCGGCGCGCCGGGATTCAATGCGAGTCGCGAGGTAATCAAGGATCTCAAAAGATAAGCCGCGGATGAACTAAACGCGGATAAGAACGATTGATTGAGTCTATCCGTGTGTATCCGCGTAAATCTGCGGCCTATTTTTTCTTCTGAGCTAATCCGATCGCAGCGCCCGTTGCTGCGCAAACAATTCCGGCCACAACCAGAATCGTTCCGATGAACGTCTGCTTCGCTTCACCGAATCTGCCGCCCAGCTGATTGATCATCTCTTGCAGGCCGGCACTGTGCGGAATGGTCAGCAAGCCAATTGCCAACAGGAACGATCCCAAGGCCATCAGCATTAGCCACGGCGCCGTGATCGACGCGCGGCCAATCTTCTGGCCGATTTCGCTCTTCGAATAGCTGTAAGACAAATAGACTGCGAGTCCGAGCAACAGCCAGGCGACGAACCGCCACCACGATGTCGGCGGCAGGTAATACATCAGGAAAACGCACGACACCGCGCCAAGTAGTGGCAGCGGCCAGGCGCCGAATGGAACTTTGAATGGACGATGCCGATTGGGTTCCTTGTAGCGCAGGATGATGATACCGACGCATACGAGTACGAAAGCGAACAACGTTCCAATGTTCGTGAGGTCGACCATCTCGTCGATGCTCATGAACGCGGCAAAGCCGGCGACAATCACGCCCGTCAGAATCGTAGTGACGTGTGGCGTCTTGAATTTCGGATGGACCTTCGCAAAAACAGGTGGCAACAAGCCATCGCGCGCCATCGAGAAGAATATGCGTGGCTGGCCAAGTTGAAATACCAGCAATACGGCCGTGTGGGCGACGACCGATCCGAAAGCGACAACGGCACTGGCCCAGCGCGCCTGTGGGGCCACATGATTTAAAGCCATCGTCAGCGGCTCAGCTTGTTCAGTCGCGAGGCGCTTAACCAAGTCGCCGTAAGGCATGGCCCCGGTAAAGACCGCAGCTACGACTATGTAAAACACTGTGCAGATCACGAGAGAAGCGATAATGCCGATGGGCAGATCTTTGGCCGGGTCCTTCGTTTCTTCGGCGACTGTCGAGACTGCATCGAACCCAATGTAGGCGAAGAAAACGACGGCAGCTCCCGCGAGTGTTCCACCCCAACCGGCGGGCTGAAACGGATGCCAGTTAGTGCTCATGGTTGAAGGCGAAACGAAATAAAAGAGCGCGCCGATGAAAAACAGCAGCACGACAATCTTCACCACCACCATGATTGCGTTGAAGCCGGCCGATTCTTTGATTCCCCAAACGAGGAGAATGGTGAGCGCGGCCACAATGGCAAATGCCAGCAGATTGAAAACGATTGGATAGCCAAAGATGTGCGGCGCATGATCCAGCAGTCCCGGGATTTTTCGCGCCGTACGAAAATCCGTTGCCAGCCAGTCCGGAATGTTCACGCCAAAGGCGTCGTGCATGAATGAGCGAAAGTAATTCGCCCAACTGATCGCCACCGCCACGTTGCCGATCGCGTATTCAAGCATCAAGTCCCAACCGATGATCCAGGCCACCAATTCGCCCAGTGTCGCGTATGAGTACGTGTATGCTGAGCCCGAGATCGGAACCATCGCGGCCATCTCGGCATAACACAACGCGGTGAACGCACACACTACGGCCGTAATGACAAAAGACAGCATCAGTGAGGGACCGGCGCCAGGTCGCGCCGCGTCGCCCGCGGCAGCAGTGCCAACTGTCGCGAAGATGCCGGCGCCGATGATTGCGCCGATCCCTAAGAGCGTTACGTTGATTGGTCCCAGCGTGCGTTTGAGCGCATGACCTTCTCCCTGCGCAGAAGCGAGAATGTCATCGAGATTTTTTGTGCGAAAGATTCCCCGTAACATGGCTGCGGAGAATAACAGGCAAACCGTCAGGTGCCAAGAGCAAAAATTCGGCGCAAAGCGCAGAGGGCAAAGGGGAAAGCGCCGTGAAAACGAGAACTATCGTTCCACCTCCCGGTCGCCTGGCGCTTCGCGCTTACCTCTTTGCTCTTAGCTTGTCGGCCTTGTTAGACTCGCATCGTTCCGCACCGAAAATATGAGCCCGGACAATGTCCCATCGCGCGTTCTCTATCAAGACCTGGACACAAGTTTCGTCAATCTGTGGAGCCTGCTTCGGTATTTATCGCAACAAACGTTCGTCGGTCGAGTGCACGTTGAGTTGACTGATTATGCGGCCGATGTTTTTCTCGACGGCCGCGACACGCCATTAGTCCACGAGATTGATCGGGCTGCGGGGACCGACGTCGTAGAAGAAGCCGCGTTGCATCGGCTTGTGCTGCGCGTGCGCGAATCACCAGGAAAAATTTCCGTTTACGAAGGCGCCGACGAGGCCGTTGCACCGAGTCGCAGCGCTGAGCCATTTGGCATCGCGGAAAACGCATCCGCGGCAACGCCCCCCGTGATGCGCTCAGCGGCTGCAAAAGACGATGCTGAAGGTCCGACGGAGCCAACTCTGGTCAGCGATTCGACGTCAGCATCTGATTTAGATCAAACCATCAAAGTGGGCGGTGAGCTTATTGCCGCAGTCGAGCAGGCGATGAAAGCTCAAGGTGCAAACTTCGCCGGACTTTTTCAGCAAGCGCGCGTTGCGCTGGGCGATGACTACCCGTTTCTTGATCCGATGAGCGGGACGCTTCATTATGAGAACTCAGCGTTGACGATGCACCGGGATAACGCTCCCCAGGGGTTTGTGGCGGGCGTCTCTGAAGCTCTGCGGCGCGTCGTCGATCAGCTTGCCATCGGCGACCGCGCGCGTCGCACGCGCGAACGCGTGGCGCTTGAATTGGCTCGTGTGGCACGAAAGAACCGCGATGCGATCACCGCGTCGGGATTTCGGGAACAGCTCGACCGGATTGCGGGGACGAAAGTGATTTGATGACGTTACCTGGTGCTTCGTTCTGGGTACTTCTTATTTGTCTTTTCAAAGTCGAAAGTACAAAGCAGAGAGATCATGGGATTTCGAAACATTCTTTTTCCGACTGATTTCACACCGCATGCGCGCTCGGCATTGAAATATGCCGCGGCTTTCGCGCGCGAGGGAAATGGACGCGTGATTTTGTTCAGCGTTCAGCCGGCGCACGTTCCGCCGAATTTGATGACGCTGCCGGAACGCGTCCTGGAGGATCAAGAGAATAGCTGGCTACTGCAACTGCGCAAGCAAGTTCACGTGCTGCTCACGGATCCGTTGTTTGATGGTCTGGAAGTAGAGCCGGTGATCGTCGAAGGCGAGCCTGCGAATGAAATCGCGCGCGCCGTTGGCGATTACGATGTTGATCTCGTCACGGTCGTGACGCGCCGCCGCCGCGGTCTGGCGCGCGCGCTGTTTGGTTCGACCGCCGAAGAGATCATTGCGGCTGCGCCTTGTCCAGTATTAACAATTCGCCCGCCCCAACACGATTTCGTCGAACATCGCGAAGGGCGATCTGAGATTCATCTCAATCGTATTCTGCTCGCAACGAACTTTCGGCCGTCATCGATTACGGCGATGCAAAGAGCCCGTGAACTCTCAGAGACAGTCGACGCCGAACTGCATGCGGTTTATGTCATCGGCGACTACTTCGAGCAAATCTCTCTGCTGTTTCCTGACGAAGGCAGTTCCGCGCTCTCGCGCATGCGCAGCGAAGTTCAAGAGCGAATGGAAACCTTCGCCCGTGAGCGTGGCGCGCGCGTGAAAGTTCACGTAGCGGAAGGCCGTCCATACGCCGAAATCGTGCGACTGGCTGCCGAGATTGATGCCGATCTAATCGTCATGGGCACTAGCGTCCATGCCTCGTTGTTCGGGGGCGCACCGTCACTCGGCTCAGAGATCGAACGCGTGCTCCACAATGCGCCATGTCCGGTGCTGTGCGTGCCATCGGGACGAGTTGTGACGCCATTGCCTTCATTTGCGCGCCCGCAGCCAGTGCCACAGACATAAAGGAGGGACTGAGAACCGAGGACTGAGTACTGAGGACTGCTGTCTCCGGCTTATGGTTTACTTGTCACCGCTCACTGCCCACTGTTCAACGCTTACTGGTCACCGCTCACCTTCTGTCTCCGCTTTCCATCATGCTGCCAAAGTTGTAGATTATTCGCCGAGTTCGGCTCATCTTCTTAGGAGAGCTTATTAAATGCGCAATCTTCTTATTTGTTCGTTTGCCAGCGTCGTAGCGGCTGCGCTGCTTGCATGCAACTCGCACGAAGGATCCGTTACGAAATTGATCGACCAATCAAAATCGCCGACACCAGTTCCGCAGCAGGTGCATAATCCTGCCGATGACGCGCGCCGCATCACCGCGGAAGAGTTGTACAAGATGTACGAGAAGAACGAAGTTCTGATCGTTGACACGCGAAACGAGGCAGCTTTCAAGCAAAGCCACATCAAAGGCGCAGTCTTAATTCCCTCGAACGAAGTCGCGAATCGCCTCGGCGAATTGCCGAAAGATAAATTCATCGCGACTTACTGTACTTGACCGGCCGAACATACGAGCGCCGGGGCGGTGCTCACACTCAATCAAAACGGAATTAAGAACGCGGCGGCTTTGCTGGGTGGTTTGGAAGCCTGGAAGAAGTTGAATTATCCGGTCGAGGGAACGACACCGTAACCGAAGTTATAAGTGATGAGGACTGAGGACTGAGGCCTCAGGACTGAATAGAACGCTGGTTCGTGGGTGTTACAACTCAGTCCTCAGTCCTCATCTCTCAGTCCTCGGCCCTCCATCACTACTCTCTTATCCCCCTCGCGCCTCGTTATTCTTTGCCGATCCAAATATTCAAGTAGCGGAATTGCGTACTTGCGAGAGATGCCAGCGAGCTCTTTGAATGCCGGGACATCGATCGCGCGGTCCGGTTTACTCGCGGCGAATGTGCGCAATTTCCTCACCAGTTCGTCTAGTGCGGACGCGTGAAAAAACATTTCGCCATCGACGCGTATCAGCTTTCCTGAATCGATCAGCACCTGCATGAGTTTTCGGCCATGCTGTTGTTGCGATGCGACAACGCCGGCACGCGACAAAGCCTCACCGGTGCTCGGCGCGGCCAACTTAGCCTCGCGATAAACTCCCTCGATCCGATCGCGTAGCGTCGCATCTTCACCTGACACTGCGCGCGCATGTTCGGGCGACCGGGCGATCTCTTTCTCAATCACGAGGGCGCCCTCCTTCTGCAAATTAGCGACCACAGCGCGAAACAGATCCGGTGACGCGTGCGAAAAATAACGCCCGCGCAAAATCTCCAATCCCAGCCCTCGAGATAACGGCTCAGCGGCATGATGGGCGCGAATGTCTTTCACGATGTTCTGTTTCAAGTCCGCGAGCGTTGCCGTCGCTAAGATCTGTCCGCCTTCCTCCGCGATCAATCCGGCAGCTCGCGCTGATTCGACGGCGCCTGCTACGATCTCATCGTGCCAGCCCGTGCGAGCTATGATGTCGCTTCGATTCAAGCCGTGCGATGAGCTGCCCACCAGGCCAGCGACTTTTTCTGCGGGCGATCCTTCGAGCAACGCCTTTAGCCGTCCGCGCAGATCTGCGAGTTCGCGCGCGCGATGCTTTAACGGAAATGGATCGACGATAATGCCGCCGGCGATTGTGTGCTGCGGCGAATACGATCTGAGAATGAAACGATCACCCAGGACGCCAACGATGGGCGCCTCGAGACGCAACTGAATAAAGCCGCTCGCACCCGGTTTGATTTCGCCCGATTCCTCCAGCACGCGCACGCGCGCCAGCACTTCGGCAGCGCCGATGTGCATGCGCACTCGTTGCCGCGAACGCAATGCGCGCGGTGCATCGTCCAGTAGCGTCGCGCGGCCATCGAGAACCTGTGTTGGGCGCAGCCGATGCGCGGGCGTCAGCACCATCCCGCGTTCCAGTTCGGAAGTCTCAATGCCGGTTAGATTTACCGCGGTCCGTTGTCCGGCGGTCGCCTGTTTCACCTTCGCCCCATGAACTTGCAAGCCACGCACGCGCACGTGTCGAGCGGCGGGCAACAACTCCAACTCAACGCCTTCTTCGATTGCGCCGGCGATCAGTGTCCCGGTTACCACTGCGCCAAAGCCACTCATTGTGAACGCCCGGTCGATTGGCAGACGCGTAATGAATTCTTGCGAACGGGCCGGCACCTGCAAAGCAATTTCACGCAGAGCTGCTTTCAAATCTTCAAGACCTTCACCGGTGCGCGAACTGACAGCCATGATCGGGGCCTTGTCGAGAAATGATCCGGCCACAAGTTCCTTTGCTTCTTCACGCACGAGTGCGAGCATCTCTTTATCAACCAGATCTTTTTTTGTCAGCACCACGAGCCCCTGCTTCACGCCGAGCAATCGACAAATCTCAAAGTGTTCGCGCGTTTGCGGCATCACGCCTTCGTCGGCAGCAATCACCAGCGCGACCACATCAATTCCGTGCGCCCCGGCGAGCATGTTCTTAACGAATTTCTCGTGCCCGGGAACATCGACAAAGCCAGCGCGCACGTCTCCTAAATCGAGATCAGCAAACCCAATGTCGATGGTGATGCCGCGCCGTTTTTCTTCGGGCAGCCGATCCGCGTCAATCCCGGTCAACGCGCGCACCAGCGCTGTCTTGCCATGATCGATATGACCCGCTGTGCCGACGATGATCGATTTCATCTGAATTTAGAGAGAAGGTGGCTATAATACGCGGCGCAACGCGGTTATAGCCAGGATGTTGATTCCAATTCGCGTCGTTGGCTTGATCGGTCTGGTGCTAAAATGAAAAATAATCCAGAACATCGGAACACGAATGCTCGACGCCGCGGAGTGCGGGGCATTTGTGTTCGATTGATTTTTATTCTTGCCGCGATAGGTCTGCTTTCAGTCTCTGCCACAGCGCACCCCGGGGCCGGGATTGCCGTTGATCGTGCAGGTCAGATTTATTTCATCGACACCGGCTCGGGGCTTTGGAGAATTGATACAGCCGGCAGGTTAACGCATCTATCGCGAACTCTTTTTCATTGGTTGGCACTGGACGAAGACAACCGATTCGCCAACACGCAATTTCAATCAGGTGCGCTCGGAGAAATTTTGAAGGTGGGCAGCAACCCCACAGTGCTGCTGTCCAGCGACTATCCCATCGCGATCGGTGTGGACAGAAATCTGTATTACCCATCTGGCGCCGCAGGTAAATTGCAGCTCATGAGGATGACTCCCGCAGGAGCGACGTCCGTGGTCGTGCCGTTTCCCGCGACAATAAATGGAAAGCCGCTTCCGTACATCGGCGGGATCATCGCCGGTCCAGAAAATTCATTGTACTACTCAGAGAACAGCGCCATTCGGAAGATTGATGCGCAGGCCCGTGTCTCGACGGTTGTTGCTGTGCGAGCGCAAGCGAACCCGCCATCGATTCCGGCAACAAGTGAGCATCCGTATCTTCGTGGGCTCGCGCTGAGTGACCACGGTGTCTTGTACGTCGCTGACACGGGCGACGCTCGCGTATTGAAGATCGCGTCGAGTCGCAATCTCACCACGATTTTGCAAACCCAGAGTCCATGGTCACCTACTGCGGTCGCTCTGTTCGGCGACGACGTGTATGTGCTCGAGTACTTGCACACGGCCAGAGATGTGCGCCGCGACTGGTTACCTCGCGTCAGGAAGATCTCAGCGAACGGGCAGTCCACTTTGATTGCCACCCTCGATCAGATGCCGGGCGCCCGGTAGTTTTGGAAGAGACAACCGCGAATGGTGCTGCGAGCAAAGCTGAAATGGATCGCGATCGTGATAGCCGTGATTTTTATCGGCTTGCAATTCACCACGCCGCGGCACACAAATCCACCTGTTGAAGCGGCCCAGACCCTGGTTGCGCTTACCTTTCCGCCTCCTGATGTCTCGGCGGTGTTTGACCGCTCCTGCAAAGACTGCCACAGCAACGAAACGAACTGGCGTTGGTACACGTACGTGGCGCCGGTCTCGTGGTTTACAGTCGGCCACGTGAATGACGGACGGAAAGAATTGAATGTCTCAGAGTGGGGTCGCTACGGCACGCGCATGAAAGACACTCGCCTTAAATCAATTTGTGCTCAGGTTCGAGGCGGGACCATGCCGTTAGCGTCATACATGCTGGTGCATCGAGAAACAAAGCTCTCTCCAGACGAAGTGAAGAAAATTTGCGATTGGACTGAGAACACGAGGAAGCAACTCGCAGCGGCGGCGCCGTGACGCGCCCGTTCCTGACTAAATGGCGAGGTTCTGATTAGTAGTCTTCGCTGCTTTAGCCACCCCAATGAAATCGTTATAATTCTCTTTGTTTTCGCGTACTTGACCTCAACTGTGGGAATCCACGTTGTCCAGGATGCGCATCTAAAGCATTGTTAAATAGGAATTCCGCCCAAATGCCGCAATAAGTGAGATATCCAAAATGGCTGCAAAACCACCGTTTGATCGACTAAAAGCATATCGACCAACTGCCATCGTGAATGCGCCGCCGGGTGAGCGCAAGCACCTCCTACGACGTTTCTGGTTTCCAGCGGTGCTGCTTTTGGCGCTGGCAGCGGGCGGCTTGACGGGAATCATTGCGGCTTACCAGCTGAACTATTCGCAAGCGGCGAATGAAGTTGCGGCGTTGGCGACCTACCGGCCCAGCGTCGTCACGCGAATTTATGCTGACGATGGCAAGACCGTGATTGGCGAATTTGCGCTCGAGAAACGCATTCCGCTGAAGTACGAAGAGATCCCGCCGAACGTGAAGAATGCGATTCTCGCGGTTGAGGATGCGCGCTTCTACGATCACATCGGGATCGATCCGATTCGTATTCTCGGCGCGGCGTGGAAAAACCTAACAAGCAACAAAGTCGAAGGCGGATCAACCTTGACGCAGCAGTTGGCGAAAAATCTTTTCCTGACCCGCGAACAAACCTACAAGCGCAAGGTGAATGAGTGGTTGCTGGCATTGCAAATCGAGCGTTACTACACCAAGAACCAAATTATGGAGTTGTATGCGAACCACATTTTTGTGGGCGCAAATGCATACGGTGTCGAAGCGGGTGCCGAGACTTATTTTGGAAAGCAAGCGAAGGACTTGACCATTGACGAAGCGGCCCTGCTCGCCGCGATTCCAAAGGCCCCCGGCGAATACTCGCCGACTGCTAATCCCGTCGAAGCCAAGAAGCGCCGCGATCTCGTGCTCCAACTCATGGCAAGCAATGGCTTCGCTTCACAATCGGAAGTGGATGCGGCCAAAACCAGGCCGATTCAGCTGGCAGACTCGGCCTACTATCAAGCGCCGCAAGCGACTGAGCCGGCGTTCGATTACCCCGTCGAGTACATTCGTCAGGATTTGGAAGACAAGTTTACGACACGTGTGGCGCAGACGGGCCTGGCAGTCTATTCGACCATCAACGTTCCTTCGCAACGCAAAGCATATGAAGTTGTGCGCGCCGGATTGCGTCGATACGCGGCGGGACATGGCGGTTGGCGCAATTCTTATGAAGCGATCGCGACTTCATCGAATACTGGTATACCTACGCAGCAGGAGCTGGCGTCGTACAAGTATCCCGACTGGTATCGCAACGATTATGTGCCTGGCCGTTACTTAAAAGGGCTCGTAATGAAAGTCGATTCGGGTCGTGACGAAGCGACAATCCGTTTTGGCAACTACACGGCGACCGTTACCACAGCAGACATGGGCGGCAAGCGCTCGCCTCGCACTGAATTCAAACCGGGCTATCTCTCTGAGTTCATTATTCACGAAGTCGACAAGAAGAACCATCGTCTGCGCGTCGAGATGCAACCGATTCCCGCAGTCGAAGGCGCACTCATGACGCTCAACGCCAAGACCGGCGAAATTATGGCCATGCAGGGCGGCTATGATTTTCTGGCTAATAAATTCAATAACGCCGTGCAGGCCTATCGGCAGACTGGCTCCGCGTTCAAACCTTTCATTTATACGGCGGCGATTGAGTGGGGCATGACCCCGGATTCGATTGTCAGCGGCGCGCCGATCAACATTGGCGGTTGGCAGCCACACAACTATGACGGCTCGACGAGTTGCGGAGACATGCCTCTGAAAACGGCACTGGCCCAATCGATGAATATTCCTGCCGTGCACTTGCTCCAAACGGTCGGCATTCAAACCGGCGCGCAAATGGTCAGACGCTTCGGAATCAAAGTTCCGATGGCGCCGTATCTGCCATCAGCGCTCGGCGCGACCGAAGTGCCGCTCGACCAGATGGTCTCGGCTTACTCGGCGTTTCCGAACAAGGGCGTACGGGTCGACCCCCACATGGTGCGGAGAGTTCTGGATCGCGACGGCGCAGTTCTGGAAGAGTGGGAAAAGACAACTTACAAAGTGGTCAACGAATATGTCGCCCTGACAATGGTGTCGATGATGCGTGGCGTGGTTCAGGGCGGAACCGCTTCTGCGGCGCAGGTGCTCGGTGTGCCGCTCGCGGGCAAGACCGGCACCGTCAACGATCACACCGACGTTTGGTTCCTCGGCTACACACCGACTTACGTGACCGGCGTGTGGATGGGTTATCCCGGCCGTAAGAAGAACCTCGGCAACGAGATGACGGGCGCGCACGGCGCCTTGCCGTTCTTCATCGACTACATGAAGGACTTCCTGAAAGACAAGCCGAAGGAAGATTTTCCGAAAGCGCCGTCGATGCCTGAAGACATGCGCGAGATGTTCAAGCAGCGTCAGCGTGAACTCGCACTTGAGCGCGCGCAGATGCAACCCGAGGCCTCGCCTTCACCTGGCGACGAGAACACGCCGCCGAGCGCGATCACTACTCCAAAGCTGGAAGACACCACGCTGCCACCGGTACCGCGAGTCGATCAACCAGGCGAACCGCGTACTGAAGGTCCGGCGAAGCCGGCGGCGCCAGCAGCAACTCCTCTGCATCAGGATACGCGACCGCGCGAAGCTGAACCGGCAAAGAAGAAAGGGAAGAAAGGCGACGACGGGCCGCCGGGCTAAGTAATAATCCGCAGATTGCAGAGATTACACCGATTAACAACACAAAGCGCGGAGCGTGATGCTTCCGCGCTTGTCATTTGTCTCATCTATGCGTTCTTAATCTGTGTAATCTGCGGATAGATCTAAGCGACCATCTTTCCCAGCACGTGCGGCAGCATCTTTCGCCACCACGGCCAATCGTGATTCACGTCCGGCCCCCACAAATCCAATGTGTGCGGAATTCCTTTCGACTTGAGAATGCCCGAGAGTTGTTTACTCCGCTCAGGGTCTTCGTAATCGCCCTGTCCGCTCATGATGTAGATCGCGTCTGCTTTTTGCAGAGTCGGCAAGTAATGTTCGTCTTTCAAGTTCGAGAGGTAATCAACCGGATTGTTGAAGTAAACGTTGTCGTCGTAGTAGCCATCGAGGAACGAGCGAATGTCATAGCTGCCGCTCATTGGTATCGTCCCGCGAAAAAGTTCCGGATGCTTGAAGTACTCGTTTGCCGCTAGATACGCGCCCAGACTCGCACCAGTTGTCATCGGTCGCGCGACTCTCTCTTCGTTCTCATTCCGAATTAAGGGAAGAACTTCTTCGGTGATGTATCGATCATAGCGCGTCAGCAGTTCTGCCTTGAGCTTCGGCGGCATCTCTTTGTTGAGCAAACTCCACTTGTTTACGCTGTTGATTGAATAGGCGCGAATTTTGCCGGCTTCAATGAACGGTTTGATTGAGTCGACCAGATAGAATCGTTCGTACTCGAGATAATCCGCTGCCGCAGTGGGCAGCATCAACAATGTCTGACCGCTGTGGCCATACGCGACCAGCGGCATCTCCATTTGCAGGTTTGGGCTAAACCAGCTTGTTGTTCTTCGTTCCATAGTTTTTCATTCGCCGGCAGCTATTGTTTCGGTTTCGCTTCGGGCGCTGCGCCTGGGGATTTTTCCACCGGCAGATCCTCGCGTTTGCTCCATTCATCGAACGAACCATCGTAAAGGTGCGCATCGTAACCTAAATACTTCGCGACGAAGTAAAGCAGGCTTGCTTGTTGGCCAATGTGGCAATAAGTCGCGACGCTATCATTTTGTTTGACGCCGGCGTTCGCAAAGATTTGCCGTAAAGCATCCTCACTTTTGAATTTGTTTATCTCTTCTACGACGCTTCCGAACGGAATGCTCCTCGCGCTGGGAATGTGACCGGCTCGCGGCATATTGCCCGCGGACTCACCTGTATAGAACTTCGCGTCGCGCGCATCGAGAATTGCGACGCCTGGTTTGTTGATGTTTCCGCTCACCCACGCGGCATCGACAACCAGATTAGTGTGCGGATGCGGCGTGAAGGTGCCCGGTTTTGCCGCGTTGACATCGCTCGTTACCGGACGCTTCTCAGCAATCCACGCCGGCATTCCCCCGTCGAGAATCGAAGCGTGATCGCCGAGACCAAGGTAATCCAGTGTGAAGTAGACGCGCGAGGTCGGCGTCACCCAATCTTTACCGAAGTAAACGATGATGCGCGAGTTGTCGGTAACGCCAAACTTCTCAAATGTCGCCCTCAACTGCTCGACTGGAGGAAGCTCGAGAATCAAGCCGCTGCCCCGCGGCGTGGAAATGTCCGACGTCTGGATGAACTGCGCGCCGGGAATATGGGCGTCGTCGTACTCCTTCTTGTCGCCAACATGAAGCAGCACCAGCGATTTGTCGTTAAGGTGCTGCGCTAACCATTCAGTCGAGACAATCATTGAGCTGCGCACCTTGGCTTGTGCGATTAACGACTCGAAACTAAACAGGGCAGCAGCACAGGCAAGACCAACCACAAGGCGTCTCATTGTTTTTCTCCAGAAAAAAATGTGCGGCTACAATACTGCGGTCTCTTCCAACAGTCTACCCGTGGCGAATCGCTCGACACTGAGTTGTCTGGCGTCGATGAGATCGGAGTGGCCTTGCAGGATAAGGTCGGCAGCGACTTTTCCTGACGCAGGCGAGTGCATGACGCCGTGACCGCTAAAACCGTTCACGAAGTAAAGGCCTTCGACGTTCGAAGCGGGCCCGATGATCGCGTGATGGTCGGGAGTCATTTCGTAAAGTCCCGCCCACGCGCGGCGTGGATTAACGCCTGCTTCTGCCAGCACCGGCACGCGCGAAGCCGCATGCGTTAGGATCTTTTCAATGAAACTCGAATCAAAATCAGTCTTGAAGCCAGGCGTCTCTTCGGGATCGTTCCATGCGAGCAGGATGCCTTTGCCCTCGCGACGAAAGTGAAAGCCGGTAGACATGTCGATGACCATCGGAAAGCGTTGCGGTAACTGATCGAATGGCTCGGTCGGTACGAGTTGTCGCCGCAAAGGCTCGACAGGCAAATCGGCTGCCGCCATCCCGGCGACACGCGCGGCCCACGCGCCGGCAGCATTGACGACCACGCTTGTCGAAACGGTCCCACGCGTGGTGTGGACCCCCTTCATCTTTCCGCCTTCGGTTTGAATTCCGGTGACTTCTGTCTCCAACCATAGCCGCACGCCTTTTTCGCGGGCGTTCAGCATGAATCCCATCATCACGCTGTGCGGATCAACAAACCCGTCCGTCGGACAAAAGGTTCCGCCCAGGACATCGTCCACGCGCAGCTGCGGCACCATCTTCACAATGTCGTCCGGCATAACCCATTCAACGTTTGTGACACCAAGCGCCTTTTGTCGTTCACGATTCGCCTTGAGATAGGCCAGATGCTTCTCGTTCGTCGCGCAAAACAGATAGCCATGCGCGCGATAATCCGCCGGATGCCCGACGACTTCATCGAACCTCGAGAAGAAATCGATCGAGTACTTCGACATTTGAATGTTAACCGGAGTCGAGAATTGTGCGCGCACGCCGCCCATGCTCTTGCCGGTCGAGCCTTTGCCTTGATGCGCCTCGCGTTCCACCACGAGTACATTGGTACAGCCGGCTTGGCTCAGGTGATAAGCCACGCTTGAGCCCACGATGCCGCTGCCGATGATGACGACGTCCGCCGTTTCCGTCATGCGCAGGCAAGTTAGAAAGGAAATCGCGAAAAGTAAAGCGTCAGGAATGAGGCCCGCGGAGAGGGATTGTGACTGGTCAGTCTTTTGGGGCTGAACGGATTACCAGGTTTCTTTGGCGATGTATCGAAGTACGTGCTTGATCGAAGTAACGCTATAAGTGCCGTCGTTTTTCACGACCGGGATGTGACGATAACGTCCCATGGACATCTTGTTGAGCGCAGTTGCCACGGAATCAGACTCGCGCAGTGTTTCTGGGTTGGGACTCATCAGGTCTTTCACGAGAGGTGTGCCGACCAGCGCGCTCTTGCCGGTTAATTTGTTCAGCACATCGCGTTCAGTGAAGATTCCCAGCAGTTTTCCGTTGTCGATCACTAGCGCACAACCAACATGCGCCCGCTTCATTTGATTGATGACTTCCAGCGCGGGAGTGTTTGAGGTGACGCCGAGGAACTCCTGGTCGAGTTCTCTCAGGTCGTCTTCCATAACGGATTTCGCAAGACCTTCGGCGGCGCCGCCCGAACGCGACACATCGAAATTCCCCAGTGGGGTCAGGCAATCGTCGCAACGATCGACGCCTTCAATATTGTCGTAACCGCAAGAGGGACAAAGCATAAGGAAATTTCAATTTGCGATTCCCGATTGCCGATTGTTTCGCTCGTTTGAAATTGGCAATTGGCAATCAAGAATCGGCAATGTTCATTCCACGGTCCACATGTCGCCGCTGTTAATCAGCTTGTCGAGACTGCCCGGACCGGATTTTGCGATGGCTGTATCAATTTGCTCAGCCAGCATGCCGTCATAACTTGGTCGTTCAATCGCGCGAAATACTCCAACCGGTTGAGGAAAATCCGGTTGTTCCATGCGGGCGAGCATGAAAGCGACCGAAGGATCCTGCAGATTAATATCGTGCACGAGAATGTCGGCCTCAGTGATTCCGTTCTCGCCGATCGTAACGACTTCAGGGTGTGCGCCGTTCATCCTAATGCCCTGGTTTCGATCTTTTCCGAAGATCATCGGCTTGCCGTGTTCGAGGTAAAGAACTTTGTCCGAGCGCACGCTGCGTTCAGCAAAATAGTCGAACGCCCCGTCGTTGAAGATGTTGCAGTTCTGATAGACCTCAAGGAACGAAACTCCCTTGTGTTTCGCCGCGGCCTCAACCATGGCGCCGAGATGCTTCACATCAATGTCGATCGAGCGCGCCACGAACGTTGCTTCACTGGCAATCGCGAGCGAAAGGGGATTCACCGGATAGTCAATCACACCCATCGGGGTTGATTTAGTGCGCTGACCGAACACCGATGTCGGGCTGTATTGCCCTTTCGTCAAACCGTAAATGCGGTTGTTGAAAAGAATGTAATTGATGTCGAGATTCCGGCGCAGTACGTGGACGAAATGGTTACCGCCAATCGAAAGGGCGTCGCCATCACCAGTTATGACCCATACGCTCAATTCAGGATTTGCAGCCTTGATTCCGGTAGCGATTGCCGGCGCGCGCCCATGAATGCTGTGAAAACCATAGGTGTTCATGTAGTACGGAAAACGCGACGAGCAACCAATGCCGGAAACAAACACCATCTTTTCGCGCGGAATACCGAGCTCCGGCATCACCTTCTGGACGTTGTTGAGAATCGCGTAGTCGCCGCAGCCTGGACACCAACGCACTTCCTGATTTGAAACGAAGTCCTTCTTCGTCAGTTCGCCCGGCGGAGGCGCGATTTGAAACAGGGACGCGCCGCCCTCGCTCTCGGCTGAGACCGAAGCATCAACATGATGTCCGTTGCCGTTGCCTGAACCGTTACCTTGTGTACTCATTATCGCTCCTATAAATACTCTTCGACCTTGCGGACGATTTCGCGAATTTGGAATGGGCGTCCTTTGACCTTTGAGAAAGGAACCGCATCGACCAGATACTTCGCGCGAATCATCGTGCAGAGTTGGCCGAGATTCATTTCGGGAATGATCACGGTTTCGAAATTCGACAGCACTGCGCCGAGATTCCCCGGGAACGGATTGAGATGACGCAAGTGCACGCTTGAAACTGATTTCCCTTCGTTCCGCATCCTTTCAACTGCTGAGGTTATCGAGCCATAAGTCGATCCCCATCCCAGCACGAGAACCTTTCCGGATTGATCGCCGAAAACTTCCACTGGCGGAATGTCGGCGACGGCGCGATCGACTTTCTCCTGACGCAGCTTGACCATCAGGTGGTGATTTTCAGGATCGTAGTTGACGTTGCCGGTGATGTTTTGCTTCTCGATACCGCCGATGCGGTGCTCCAGTCCCGGTGTTCCTGGCAGGGCCCACGGTCGCGCCAAAGTTCTTTCGTCACGCGCGTAAGGCATGAAGTTTTTCGGATCCGTCGCGAACTTCACTTCGATGCGCGGCAGTTTTTCAATCGCCGGCACCGCCCACGGCTCGGCGCCGTTGGCAAGATATCCGTCCGACAGGTAAAAGACCGGGACCATGTATTTGAACGCGAGCCGCACAGATTCGATCGCCATATTGAAACAATCAGCTGGCGTCGCGGGCGCGATCACAATTGCCGGACATTCGCCGTTCCGTCCCCAAACCGCCTGGAACAGATCCGCTTGTTCAGTCTTAGTCGGCAAACCGGTTGACGGACCGCCGCGCTGCACATTAATGATCACGAGCGGTAGCTCGGTCATCACCGCCAGGCCGATTGCTTCCTGCTTGAGCGCTACGCCCGGTCCTGAAGTTCCGGTCAGACCGACGTGACCGGCAAAGCTTGCGCCGATAGCCGCGCAGACTGCGGCGATTTCGTCCTCCGCTTGAAATGTTTTGACGCCAAAGTTTTTGTGACGCGCCAATTCGTGAAGAATGTCTGAGGCTGGAGTAATCGGGTATGAACCGTAGAACAAAGTGCGTCCTGCCAATTCCGCTGCCGCCACAAAGCCAATCGCGGTGGCTTCGTTACCAGTGATCTTCCGATATCGTCCGGGCGCGATGACGGCCTTCTTGACCGTGTAGTGCGTCGTGAAAACCTCAGTCGTCTCAGCGAAGTTGTATCCGGTTTTGAGCGCGACTTCGTTTGCCTTCGCGAGTTCCGGATTCTTTCGGAACTTGGCGTTGATCCAATTCAAGGTTGGATCGAGTGGCCGGTCATACAACCAATACAGAACTCCCAGTGCGAAGAAGTTCTTGCAGCGGGCGATTTCCTTGCGCGACAGCTCAACGTTGCCCTTCAATGCGTTCACATTCAGCGTCGAAATCGGCAGCGTGTGCACGCGATAGCCAGTCAACGATCCGTCTTCCAACGGATTCGACTTGTAGGCTGCGTGCTCCAGATTCTCCTTGGTGAACTCGTCGGTGTTGATGATGATTGTGCCGCCCTCTTCCAAATCCGGCAGGTTCACCTTGAGCGCTGCCGGGTTCATCGCGACCAAGACGTTTGGCTGGTCCCCGGGCGTCCGAATGTCATGACTCGAAAAGTTCAACTGAAAGCCGCTCACGCCCGGAAGACTGCCGGCGGGAGCACGAATCTCCGCCGGAAAATCGGGTAGCGTGGAGATGTCGTTGCCGACAATCGCCGACGTGTTCGTGAACTGCGTTCCGGTCAACTGCATGCCGTCGCCTGAGTCGCCGGCAAAACGAATGGTGACGGTATCTAGTTCCTCGAGTTGCTTGTTAATTGTTTCGACAGGTGGTTCTAAAACTGCGCTCATCAGTGCTCCGTATGTGCGATGTTAGATTTCAGATTTGGGATCGCCTGGCAGTCCCAAAAAATCCCAAATCAAAAATCTAAAGCTCACCCTCCATCGACCGTATCCATCACCTGGGCCGGCACCGGAGGCAGGTTCATCGTCGCCTTCGGATAGCACTCCGCCAGATAGGTGATGATGTCGAAGACTGAAATAGATCCGACCAGCTCGCCGTTCTTCACCAGCGGGATATTGCGAAAGCTTCGATCATTCATCAGTTTCACCGCATCGCCGACGGTGGCATGAGTTGACAGAGTCTCGACCGCTGGCTGCATCCATTTCGAAATCGGACTTTCCAGGTCGACCGGCTGTCCGACTACTTTTGTAAGCAGGTCTCGCTCAGTAAAGATTCCGGCCACGCGGCCGTCGTCAGAAATGATGACGCAGCCGCCTTCATCGCTTTTCATTGCTTCGATCGCTTGTGATAGCGGGGTGAACGGAGATACTGCAACGTAATCGTCGGTGGGCAGCACGCGCACTCGTTGCTCACGCGCGTGGCTCACGTCTTTAGACTGGGAGTCGCGTTTTCGCAGATCTAGTTCTTCGGTTTTCTTTTCGTCCTCAGCCATCCGTTCGCAATTGTAACTTAAGCGGCAGTTTCACCGAAAAAGCGGGACATCTTACCACAGCGAGCGGCGGTTCCAATGTGATCGTGGGCACAGCTGGCGAGATGAATGCTTCAGTGTCCAACCATCTCGATTGCCATCACGGTTAGGTCGTCGGTCACTGGCCTGCCCTCGGCGAACAGATGCGCGTCATCGAGCACCTGTTTGACGAGCACTCCCGTTGGCGAATCGTGGAGCTGGTTAAGAATCAATTGTAATCGGTCCTTGCCATATTCAACGTCATTTCGGTTTCGAGTTTCAGATAAACCGTCCGTGTAGAGCAGTAACCGGTCGCCTTTGTGCGTTGAAATCTTGGTCGACTCATAGCGCTCACTGCAAAACATGCCAAGCGGCAACCCGGTGGCGGGTATTGGCGTGACCTTGCCATCATGAAGATGCAACGGGGCCAGATGACCCGCATTACAAATTTCAATGTCGCCATTGCGTTCAGCCTTCCCGCATACAAGCGTCGCATAGTACGGACGCATCGTTGTTTCGGCAAAGACTCCATTCGCACGTTCAACCAATTCGCTGACTGTCAGTCCAGTGCCGATCAAGCTGCGAAAGATCGCGTGCAAACGATTCATTAGCAGCGAAGCGGCGATGCCTTTTCCCGAAACGTCTCCGATCATGAAGTACAAATCGCCTGAGTCTGTCGCGATCAGATCGCAGTAGTCACCACTTACCGGACCCGCGGGTTGATAGTGATGGGCCACCTCCCAGCCATTGAATTTGAGGTTCTGTTTTGGCAGCGATTCGCCTTGAATCAGCCATGCGCGATCCAGATCACGTTCCAGCTCTTCCATCTGTTGTGGCGTCAAACAGCCGAGACAGAAACGCGCCAATGGATCGGCATTCATCGCCGTTTGTCCGATCAGGTCGTGACAGACCTGGCAAACGCCATACGATTCAGGCCTGCTCAGATTCTCGATCGCGGCCTGCACTTCGCGGAGCAGCGATCCCAGTTGAGCTTGCCCGTTTGCAGTGTTGACGGTGGTTTCCAGACGCTGTCGCCAGTTGATTAATTCGGTTCGGAGATCGGGAACTGGTGCTTGAATTGCGGCGCTCATTTTAGCTTCCCCTGTGCCTCGTTTGAACGAGAGAAGATGTTGACAATTATACGCTTTTTCGCTGCCCCGAGTTCGATTTCAGACGCCATTCTAAGCGCCATTTTCCCGCAATCTCTATCCGAAATTTGCAGTGAATTTCGAGTTAGATTGCTGCATGGGATCGAGGTTGCTGGCGCAGTCTCTCAACTGTTTCAGGCAGTATATTTAGCAGCTTGTCGATGTCGGCTTCGGTGTTGTAGCGGCCGAGTGAGAAGCGAATCGAACCCAGCGCAAACGGGCGAGCGACATTCATCGCGGCAAGCACTGGCGAGACATCAGCTGAATCAGCATGACACGCAGAGCCCGTCGAAACACAGATTTCCGCGGCGTCCAGCGCGGCTACCAAGTCAGGTCCGAGAATTCCTTCGAACGAGATGTTGCTGGTGTTGGGAAGACGCTGGTCGGATTGCGTCGTGCCGTTAACCTTTGTTCCCGAGATTGATTCCAAGATGTTGTTTTCCATGCGATCACGCAGCGCCTGAATTCGTTCGTGGCCGGCGAACTCCTTTGCGAGAGCGCTCGCCGATCCGAGAGCGACAAGGTTCGGAACGGCTTCAGTTCCAGAGCGCCGTCCCTGCTCCTGTCCCCCGCCGATGATGAATGGCGGCAGTTTTACTCCATCGCGGACATAGAGCGCGCCGACTCCCTTTGGCGCATGGAACTTGTGACCGGAAATGGAGAACAGATCGACTGGCCAGTTCTGTAAGTTGAGCGGAATCTTGCCGACCGCCTGCACACCGTCGACGTGAAACACGGCGTCAGACTCTTCGCGAACGATCTTTCCAATTTCTTCAATCGGAAACAGAACGCCCGTTTCATTGTTAGCGAGCATGATGGAAACAATCCCGGTTTCGCGTTGCAGTGCTCGGCGCAAGTCATCAAGATCGATCCCGCCTTGTTCATCGACATCGAGCCAGGTTACTTCGCAGCCAATTTCCACAAGGTGCTCACAGAGCTTGCGCACGGCTTCATGCTCGACGCGTGTCGTGATGATGTGGCGCCGATTCGGGTTCTGCTCGAGGAAGCCGGCGATCGCCCAGTTGTTTGATTCAGACCCGCACGAGGTAAATACGATCTCGCTTGGCAATCGCGCCCCGAGTAATTCTGCGACTTGCAGGCGTGCTTTGGCGACAGCCGCTCGTGATTCGCGACCGAGCGCGTGACCGGACGAAGGATTGCCGTAGTGCGTCGTGAGAAAAGGACGCATCGCCTCGAATACTTCCGGCGCGACTTGCGTCGTCGCGTTGTTGTCGAGATAAATCATTGATTGAACTGCGGAGTATAACCGATACTCCTCGGCGTTAAGAGAACCTTTGCGCGCCTTTGCGTCTTGCCGTGAACAGATCTCACGCAAAGATGCAAGCTCGCAAATAACGTAAAGAACGACCCCTTACTGAATGCTGGCTTTTCTCTACTTGGCCGCTGCCACGTACTTCGGCGATGTCATCTCTCGCCGTTTCTTTAGCTTTCTCTCCCTTCAGCATCGGATTGCGACCGCGTTTCTGGTTGGTCTCCTGCTAAGCACCTGGATCACGTTTCTCACCGCCGTCTTGTTTCACGGAATGAGTCAGCCACTGGTTGCCGCAAATGTGCTTTTCGTAGCACTCTTCGTCGTTGTCCTCGTGGCCTCTCGCCGGTGGCCCAGCAAAAACATTGATGTCGATCCGGTCAGGCCGATAGGAAATCAGCTTTGGGACATTATTTTCCTGGCCGCATGTCTGGTGTTTGCGTGCTGGTTGATGTTCGCGACGCTGAGCTTTAAAGATGGCCAATTCCAAATCGCCTTCAAAGCCTGGACTGACTTCGGCGCGAACGTTTCACTCACGCAGAGCTTCGCCCTCGGGAAAAACTTTCCGCCGCAACATCCTTTCTTTCCCGGCGAATTCATTCGCTACCACTTTCTGTTTTGGTTTCAGACTGGGAACCTGGAGTTTCTCGGGTTAAACCCCGTCTGGAGCATCAACCTGCTCAGCCTTCTCTCATTGATTGCACTGCTGGTGCTGATCGCGACATTGGGCGAAGTGCTGTTCAAGTCGCGCGTCGTGGGAAGAATCGGCGCCGCGCTATTTTTCTTTTCCAGCTCACTTTCGTATGTGCCGTTCCTGCGCTCGCAGCCGAACCTTCGCGGCGCCTTGAATGCCATCGTCGGCGCGACAGAGTTTTTGCCTTCGGGGTATCCCTTTCGCGGCGAGACGTGGGGCGTTCTGTCCGCAAATGTTTTCGCGTATCAACGTCACTTGATCAGCGGCATCGGCCTGTTTTTCGTGGCGTTGATTTTTGCGGTCGACGAGTATCAACGGTGCGCTGCGATCAAGAAAGAGAAGCAGAGTGAAAGCATTCTGCCTATTGATGACAAGCCGGTAAGCGAGACAATTCCACCCGAACCGGCGGCAGCCGATCCAAACCGAGACACGACAAGTTTCGCCGGACTTCCATCATGGTTTTTCGCGGGCGTGCTAATTGGCTTACTGCCTTATTGGAACAGTCCGACCTTCATCGCCGGATTGGCGGTCTTTGGGTGTTTGCTGGTGCTTGCGCCATTGCGGAGCAGGACAGCGAGTTTGGTGGTGGCCGCATTCGTTGTCGGATTGCCACAGGTGCTGATGCTTCGTTCGGGAAACACCATGACTTACCCTTTGTTCAATCCAGGTTACACGCTTGAGCACGCTTCGGTGTGGTTGATTATGAAATATCTCGGTTGGACGTTCGGCGTGAAATGGATCCTGCTCTGGGTAGCTCTCGTTTTCGCAAACGGTTTCCACCGAAAGTTGCTGCTCGCGCTAACCAGCCTTGTCGCGATCGTGTTCTTATTTCAACTGAGTGTCGATGTATTCAACAATCACAAGTTGCTGAACATCTGGGCGACGTGCGTGAATGTCTATGCTGCTTACGCGCTCTGGCAAATCGGGAAGCAAAAAATTGTGGGGCCTGTTATCGCGGTTGTGTTAGCGATAGCTACAGTGTTGGGAGGGATCGTGGACCTGTTCCCCCTCCACAATGATCCAATGCTGGCCGTGCCATACAAGAACGATCGGCTCAGTCAGTGGCTGCTGACGAACACTCAACCTTCAGACATTTTTTTGACGCACACGCTTCTCACGCACCCGATCCTTTTCACCGGCCGCAAAGTTTATCTTGGTTACACGTTGTTCGCCTGGACAGCAGGTTACAACGTTTCGGACCGAGAAGCGGTCTATCGTCAGATGTTTCAGGAAAGCGATGCCAACGAGTTAGTTGGGCTGCTGCACGCCAATAACATCGCATACGTCTCAATTGATGACGGCGTGCGTCACAATGAATCGCTACCGGAGTTGAACGAATACGTTTTCGACCAGAACTTTCAGAAAGTGTTCGAAGACACCACGCACGTGTACGACAATGTCGTAATCTACAAAGTTCCGTGAGCACAACAGGCTGCCAGGCCGTGGTAGTACGTGCTTTGCGGTTCTTTCCAGCTTGGCGACTTGGCGTGAGACTTGTCGATTTGGAAAAGGCGGTTGACGCGAAGGCGCAAAGTGTCGCCAAGTAAATTGGGACCGCTACCCACCCTATTGTGCTTCGCGACAAGGCGGCGGCCTTGTCGTACAATTCGATCATGTCTCAGTTGAATGAAAATGCGGTGCTCGATGCGCTGCGCCAAATTAGAGATCCTGATCTGCACAAAGACATCGTCACCCTGGGCTTTATAAAAGATCTCGCCATCAAAAACGGTAACGTTTCGTTTCGGATCGTTCTTACGACGCCCGCTTGTCCTGTAAAAAGCGAAATGGAGAGCGCCGCGCGCGAACTCGTATCGGCAATCGACGGGGTTCGATCTGTAGAAGTAACCATGGACGCGGAAGTACCGAAGGGCCGCGGCCTCGGCGACAAAGTTTCCGTCCCTGGCGTCAAGAACATCGTCGCGGTGTCATCGGGAAAAGGTGGCGTCGGCAAATCGACCGTGGCCGTCAATCTCGCTGTCGCGCTCGCATTGGATGGCGCCAAAGTCGGTTTGATGGACGCAGACGTCTACGGTCCAAACGTACCGATCATGCTGGGTGCGGGGAATGAAAGACCTGAAATTGACGTCAACAAACTGATTCCTGTAGAAGCGCACGGCATCAAGTTAATTTCGATGGCGGTGCTGCAACCTGGCGACAAACCGCTTATCGTGCGCGGGCCGATTCTGCACGGCCTGGTCAAACAATTCCTTTCCGATGTGAAGTGGGGCGAACTCGACTACTTGATTGTCGACATGCCTCCGGGCACCGGCGACGTGCAGTTGAGTCTGGCGCAGCTCGTCCCGGTGCAGGGTGCAGTACTCGTAACGACGCCACAGGAGGTTGCCCTTATTGATGTGCGCCGCGCGCTTCGCATGTTCGAGACAGTAGCTGTGCCGGTGCTCGGCGTGGTTGAAAACATGAGCTACTTCATCGCGCCGGACACTGGCACGCGCTACGACATTTTCGGCAAAGGCGGCGGCGAAAAACTCTCGGAGGAATATGGCGTCCCGTTTTTAGGCTCAGTTCCGATGGGCATTGACGTGCGCGAGGGCGGCGACACAGGGGTGCCGATCGTAATCGGTCAGCCTGCATCTCCACAGGCCCAGGCCTTTCGTAAAGTTGCTGAGGAAGTCGCCCGTCAGGTCTCGATCGAAGCCATGAAACCGGAGCTTGTTGTTTTGAAAAAATCCCAGTAGACTGACTTCGTCGACAGTTTGAATCACCATTTTAAGATTGAAAACAGGAGTTTATTAGAATATGTCAGCGAATCCAGCAACGACGACCCCCGTGACATCCACCGCGCCGGCCGCACCGTCGGTGAATTTGAGTGTCACAGAACCCGCCGCCGTCGAAATCAAGAAATTCATGTCCAGCGAAGAGGGTCTGCCCGAAACTTCAGGCCTACGCGTGCGCGTGGTGCCGGGCGGCTGTTCGGGATTTCAATACAGCTTGAACATTGAAGAGAATTCACGACAGGGCGATTTCATTTTGGACGACAAGGGCGTGCGCCTGTTCGTTGACATGTTCAGCGCGCAATATCTGAACGGCGTCGAAATCGACTACGTCACGAACGTCATGGGTTCTGGTTTCACTTTCAAGAACCCGAATGCCACAGGCAGCTGCGGCTGCGGTTCTTCTTTCACGGCCTAAGCACTCACGTTATTGCATTGCACTTAACTCGGCCTGATACTTCGGTGTCGGGCCGAGTTTGTTTTGCGGGTGTGCTACAGAATCCCGACCATAAGGGAGCGCAAATCGCATTACCACTCGACAAAGTTGATCGCCGCCGTTGCCCTCCCTTGCGGCCGGGCTTCTGACAGGCCTGCCATGAACTTCCTTCAAGCTTCATCGGCCGGAGAAATCGATCAGGCTCGCGAACTTTTTCGCGAATACGAAGCTTGGTTGAATCTCGATCTCTGTTTTCAAAATTTCGAAAAAGAGGTGGCTGAGTTGCCGGGCGCGTACGCACCGCCGACGGGACGTCTGCTGCTCGCGTTCGAGGATAACAAGTTGGCCGGCTGCGTTGCTTTACGAAAGATGACCGAAGAAGTTTGTGAAATGAAGCGACTGTTTCTGCGACCGCAATTCCATGGCAGAGGGCTCGGTAGGGAGTTGGCCGAACGCATCGTCAAGGAAGCACGCGCCATCGGTTATCAACGAATGCGGCTTGATACTCTCTCGGAACAGATGGGAAGTGCGATCGTGCTCTATCGTGCGCTTGGGTTTAGAGAGATCGCGCCTTACTACGAGAATCCCGTTCTCGGCGCGTTGTTTATGGAATTGGTGTTGTGATGATTGTCTAGCTCTTCCGTTTGAGCAGTTTCCATCCCGTTGGCAACACTGCCGCAGCCAGGGCGATCTTAATGATTTCGCCGGGAATGAATTTCAGTACGGTGAATTGAAATGCCACCAACGGCAAAGTCCTTGTCAGGAAAGAAAACCAGAGCAAGCCGCAGAAAATAATTACTGCCGAGCCCACCGCCATAGCGGCGACGGCCGTGAGGTACTTTCGATCCCATCCTTGTTCAGCGAAGGCGCCGGTGATGAATGCTGCGGCCGGAAACGCAATTAAGTAACCCCCCGTTTGTCCCATCAAATGCGCAACGCCCGTGGCTCCGCCTGCGAAGAAGGGCAGCCCGCTCGCGCCTTCAATCAGGTAGGCAATCATTGCCATGGCACCCAAGCGCGACCCAAGCAATGCACCCGTCAGCAAGACCGCGAACGTTTGTCCGGTGATTGGAACCGGCCCAAGAGGAATCACGATTTGTGCCGACAGAGCCGTTAGTAAACTGAAGCCAACCACCAATCCCACCTGGCGAACGATATCAAACGGCGTCAGCGCTGCTTGCAGAAGAGTGTCGCTTTTCGCGAGTGCAGTATTCATATTTTGGAGTGCGCCGGCTTGATGGCGCTTTTTGTCTCGTCACTTCGATACCTTAATACGCGCGAAAATCCTACGGTCTCACACATAATACCGGACACGGCGCGTTTCGAATAATGAATTCCGCCGTGCCGGTCAGCCGCTCATCGCCGCCGCAGCACAAGGTCGTGGTGATGGCGATAAGATCGGCCTTGTGCCGGCCGGCATGTTCGACGACCGCTTCTGCCACACCACCATGAACGCGGCGGACTTTGCCGAACAATTCCGGCGCACCGGCTTCTTCGAAAAATCTTTGCAACGCGGCTTTGCCGCCATCGGCAGGCTCTTCGTCGCCTTCGGCAAAAACGCAGAGCGTCTCCAGCTTCGCTTTTGTCTTGCGCGCAATGGAGGTAGCGACCGGCAAAATTTCTTTTGACTTTTCGGACAAATCCGTCGCGAAAACGATTGTCGCGAATCGATCAATCGGCCGCGTGGTCCGTCGCGGTCCATACAAACGCGCGATGAGCGTTGGAATCTTTGAATCGCGCGCGATCTGTTCCGCCACGCTCCGTCCAAGAAAGAACTGCGCGACGTCTGAACGTCCGTGCGATGCCATCACGATCAGATCGCAAATCCGCTCTTCAGCGGTCCGCATGATCACCTGCGCAGGATCTTCATCGTTTACTTTTGGAATAATTGTTTCGACGACCTTGACCGACGATGCGCCCGTGGGCAATCCCGGAAACTCGTAACGCGATGTTTCGGTAATGTGCGGGTCGCCACCGTGAGCGATGTGGACTGACTGCACGACCGCATCAAACTGTGCCGCAATCGCGACTGCCAGCGGGAACGCGCTGTTCGCCACCGCGGAGAAGTCTGTCGGAAATAAGATCGACCGAATCATGGCTTCAGTGAGCTGCGAGCGGTGAGCGGATAATTAGACTTCGAGCCCGCTCGCTTACACTAACGCTGCAAGTCTGACTTCAGTTACAAACCCGCCAATTGCCTGGTTTGATTGAATCTTACTTAAGTTGCGCTCTCTGGTCTAGCTTTCCGCGCCGATTCGCATTTTGTGGAACGAACGCCAGACAAAGAACAGCGAGACGAGGAAGAAAATCCCTGCCAGTACGCGACTGATTATCGGACCACTCTTGCCGAATTGACCGTCCTCACTGCCGACACTAACGGCCAACTCTACGGCGAGCAATCCAAACAACGTGGTGAACTTGATTACCGGGTTCATGGCGACGGACGAAGTGTCTTTGAACGGGTCGCCAACGGTATCTCCCACGATCGTCGCATCGTGCAGCGGCGTGCCTTTTTGCTTGAGATCGACTTCGACGACTTTCTTGGCGTTGTCCCAGGCGCCGCCGGCATTCGCCATAAAGATCGCCTGATATAAACCAAAGATAGCAATCGAGATTAAGTAGCCGATGAAGAAGAACGGCTCGACGAACGCGAACGCGAGCGATGCGAAGAAGACCGTCAGGAAGATATTGAACATACCCTTCTGCGCATACTGTGTGCAGATTTGGACGACGCGTTTGCTATCCGTCACCGAAGCTTTTTCCACGCCTTCGAGCTGAATGTTTGCCTTGATGAATTCAACCGCGCGATACGCACCCGTGGTAACCGCTTGCGTCGATGCGCCGGTGAACCAGTAAATGATTGCGCCGCCGGTGATCAGACCGAGGACGAATGGAGCGTGCAACAATGAAAGATTCTCTGTGCCGCGGGTGAGACCATCAGTCAGCGCCATAATGATCGAAAAGATCATCGTGGTGGCGCCGACGACGGCCGTTCCGATGAGCACCGGTTTGGCGGTCGCTTTGAATGTGTTGCCGGCCCCATCGTTTTCTTCGAGCAGGTGCTTCGCGCGCTCAAAAGCGACCGTGATGCGGTAGTCGTTCTTGAGTTCTTCAGTGATATTCGGTTGATGCTCGATGAGCGAAAGCTCATATACTGATTGCGCATTGTCCGTCACAGGTCCGTAGGAATCGACCGCGATCGTCACCGGACCCATGCCAAGGAATCCGAACGCTACCAGGCCGAATCCGAAAACGGGTGCCACGTGAATCGTTCCCGTCGAAACCATTAACGCATCGAGTCCCATCGTGCTCACGATGTAGGCAATTCCCATTAGGCCGACAATGCTGATACCCAACCAGAAAGCTGAAAAGTTTCCGGCGACAAAACCCGAGAGAATGTTTAGTGAGGCTCCACCTTCGCGCGAGGATTTGACCACTTCCTGCACGTGGCGCGATTCAGTTGATGTGAAGACTTTGACGAGCTCGGGAATGACCGCACCCGCCAACGTGCCGCACGAAATGATAGTGGCCAGTTTCCACCAAAGCGTGGTGTCGCCACTCAATGACGGAATCATCAGGAAAGAGACGATGTAGGTCAGCACAATCGAGAATATCGAAGTCAACCAGACCAGCGTCGTGAGCGGCGTTTCGAAATTCATTTCTCCCGCGCCGGCATAGCGTGATTTGGAAATCGCGGCATTGGCGAAATAAGAGACGGCGCTTGAGATGAGCATCATGATGCGCATCACGAAGATCCATACCAGCAACTGGATCTGTATCTTCGGGTCCGGAACGGCCAGCAGGATGAATGTGATAAGGGCGACGCCCGTCACACCATAGGTTTCGAAACCGTCGGCGCTCGGCCCGACTGAGTCTCCTGCGTTGTCGCCCGTACAATCGGCAATCACGCCCGGATTTCGCGCGTCGTCTTCCTTAATCTTGAAGACGATCTTCATCAGGTCTGATCCGATGTCGGCAATTTTAGTGAAGATGCCGCCCGCAATTCTCAACGCCGCTGCGCCCAGCGACTCGCCGATCGCGAAACCGATAAAGCACGGCCCGGCGTAATCCCCCGGCACGAACAGCAAGATAAAAAGCATGATGAGCAGTTCGACACTGATCAGAAGCATGCCGATGCTCATGCCGGCCTTGAGCGGAATTTCGTAAATCGGAAACGGCTTGCCTTCAAGACTGGCGAACGCCGTACGCGAATTTGCGAATGTGTTGACACGAATGCCGAACCAGGCGACGCCGTAGCTACCGGCGATGCCGACGAGGCTGAATAAAAGGATAATAGCAACTGTGAGCGGGATCGGATGGTCCGGAACCGGGCGCAGAATCCCGAAGTAAGCAATGATGATGGCCGCGATGAACACCCAGAGCACCATGATGAACTTGCCCTGGGTGATCAGATACGTCTTGCACGTTTCGTAGATCAGCTCGGAGATCTCGCGCATTGAGCGATGCACCGGCAGGTTCTTCAACTGAATGAAAATCACCAGACCGAATAACAGGCCGAGGAAGCAGAACAAGATGCCGATAAGCAGCAGCCGGTGTCCGTCGATTCCACGAAAGACCACATCCGATAAGTCCGGCAGCTTGAGCGCGGCCTCACCGGCATGGCCCTCAGCAAAAGCGGCCGGCGCAGTGACACAAAAAGCAATAGCTGCAAATAAAAAGCTGATAAATCGCCGGCGGTGCGCCGCGACAAAGTTCGACATCGAATTCAGGATCAAAACAGTTCCTTCCTTTACGTTTGAGCGATAGGCGAGAAAATAGCCCGGCTGATAAAGGCGCTATTATTACCGATTTACGCGCGCACTGTCCAACCGCCGCGAAGTAGGGTAGCGACGGAAATTAGGTTTCCTTTCTTTGCGTCTTAGTTTTCATTTGCGCCTTTGCGTGAAATCTAATGCGCATAAATCAGGTTTCTCACAAAGGCGCGAAGAAGTGCGAGAGACGCAAACGCAAAGTAAGTCACTCTCCGAATACAGCAGTGAGACAAGCCTAAGCTTCGGCGAGTGCGGCGTCGGTTGTCGGCTGCGGTCGTTTGCGCCCGCCTATCCAATTGCGAATTGAATCTACGATCACGATAACTGCTGCCGTCATGATCAGTGCAGTCAAAGAGGTATTGATGTAGCCCTGCGTTGACGTGAGTGGATTTTGCGCCTGCGGCCAGAAGATGTCGCGAATTGATTGATAGCCCGCCACGAGCGTGGTGGTTCCGACGAACGCAAGTGGCCCGAGTGTCACCCATGCAAAGCGCGCCTTTCCCATGTTGATAATGACAGTTGTCGCGACGCACAAAGCGACGGCTGCCAGCAATTGATTCGCGATGCCGAACATCGGCCAAATTGTCGAGATCGATCCAGTGAGAATGAATCCCGACCAGGCCGCGACTACCAGCGCGGTGGTGATGATCGAGCCGGGTAGCCAATTTGGTTCTTCGAGTTTGCGCACAAATCTGCCGCCGAATTCACCGAGCAGAAATCTGGCGACACGTGTGCCAGTGTCGATTGTCGTGAGAATGAACAGCGCTTCAAACATGATCGCAAAGTGATACCAGTACTTCATCAATCCGCTGAGACCCGGTATGCCATCGAAAATCTTTGCGATGCCGAGTGCGAGCGTGACTGCGCCACCAGTGCGACCGCGCACTTTTTCCCCTGATTCGGCCTCCAGTCGATCAAGTTCCTGCGTCTGAAGATTGAAGTCCGGACCGCTTTCAGCTTGCACCATGCGAACGTACGCCGCTTTTTGCGTGTCCGTTTTTTGCGCGGTGTTGATGGCAAAGTAATCACCCGGGAAAAGCGACGTCGCGGCAATCAACGCAACCACACCCACCACGCCTTCCATCAACATACTGCCATAGCCGATTATGCGCGCGTCGGTTTCTTTGGCGATCATTTTCGGCGTCGTTCCGGAAGAGATCAGCGCGTGGAAACCGCTGATTGCCCCGCATGCGATCGTGATGAAGACAAACGGATAAACTTTGCCCGGAACGATTGGACCGCCGCCGTTCACAAACGGAGTCACTGCCGGCATATGCAGCGTCGGATGTACTACGATTACGCCAATGATCAGAAACGCGACTGTGCCAATCTTGAGATACGACGAAAGGTAATCGCGCGGGCAGAGTAGCAACCACACCGGCAGTACCGACGCGATGAATCCGTAAGTCGCCATCAAAGCGGTCACTTGTATTGGCGAAAACGTAAACGCTGAACCCCACGACGAAGTCGCAATCTTTCCGCCCAGCCACACGGCAAACAGCAATAGAACAATCCCAATCGCGCTCGCCTCGGCGATCTTTCCTTTACGGAATCGATACATGTACAACCCCATCAAGAGCGCGAGCGGAATTGTGAAACCGACAGTGAAGGTTCCCCAGGGCGACTCAGCCAGCGCGTTCACGACGACGAGTCCCAGACCGGCCAGCGCAATCACGACGATGAAAAGAATCGCGACGCCTGCGACGAATCCCGACAATCCGCTGATTTCCGTGCGCGCGATTTCTGCCAGGGACTTGCCCTTCCGCCTGATGCTGGCCACGAGAATCATAAAGTCATGCACCGCGCCGCCGAGACAAACTCCGATCACCAGCCACAATAATCCCGGTAGAAATCCGAACTGCGCCGCGAGCACCGGTCCAATCAACGGGCCTGCGCCTGAGATCGCTGCAAAGTGATGACCAAACAAAACCCACTTGTTCGTCGGATAGTAGTTATGGCCGTCGTACATGGTTTGCGACGGCACCGGTCGCTTTTCATCCAGCGCCAAGACTTTTGCGGCGATAAAGGCGGAGTAATAGCGATATGCAATCGCCATTACACAGAGCGCGCCAACGATGATCGGAAGAGCATTCATTTTGGCACACTCAAATAACACACATGCCACGTAAGCTCAACAAGTGTTGTCAAAACGCGGCAGGCGTCGCGCCGACAGCCTTGACTCATAAGAGATATTTTAAGAAAGTCTGGTCAAGCTTCCCGGCATGAAAGCTGCTCCGGCAGGACACGTTTATGTCCATTCTCAAAACTCGATCCCTGATTGCTTTCGCGCTTTGTTTTTGCGTCGGATTAACTTACGTTGCGCCGGTCGCGCTGGCGCAGAAGAAGACTGCTCCCGTCGAAGCCACTCCGCCGCCCGTCCGCGAAGAATTCAAATTCGGCAAGGTCGATCTCGAAGTGCTCGAGCAGGTGAATCTCCTCGATCGCAGCTTTGAACGCGACGGCATGGTACTCGAAGACGAAGCGACGAATGCTTATCTCTTCCGCATTGGCCAGGCGCTGATTCCAAAAGGGCTGACGCTTGAAAACGTCTCGTGGAAGTTTCGCGCGCTGCGCGATCCGCAGCCGAACGCCTTCGCGCTTCCTAACGGATCGGTTTACGTAACGACTGGACTGCTGTCGTTGATCGACAACGAGTCTGAACTGGCGGCTATCATCGCCCATGAGTTGACGCATGTAATGCGGCGGCACACCTATATGCAGAACCGCAGCAACCGGAAAAAGTTTCTGACGATGAACGTCATGGCAGCCGTCGGCGCATATGCACCCGGCGGCATTGTCGGCGCAGCAATCACGGCCATTACGATGATTGCTCCTTTCATCATCGTGGCCACGATCTTTGGCTACAGTCGCGATTTGGAACGCGAAGCGGACTTAAAAGGCATCGACATGATGATTAGCGCCGAGTACTCGCCGGAAGAGATGGTCAATGTAATGAAGGTGCTCGACCGCGACATCGAAGGCGAGAACATCCGTCTGTTCTACAACGATCATCCGGCGCTGCGCGAGCGAATCAGTTATCTGAGTTCATATCTCGGGGCGCGCGCGGACAAAGTGACTCCGCAGATGGAGCTGAATCGCGAGAAGTCGGCGTACTTTCGCGCGATGGAGCCGATGATGCGCCATGATGTTCAGTTGCAGATAAGGGGCGGGCGATTTCGTTCGGCGGTTTACATCGCGCAACGTCTGGTCGATTTTCATCCTGATTCCGAAAATCTCTTTTGGCTCGCGGAAGCGTATCGCACGCTCGGGCCGCGGGCGCCGCAACTAACAGAGAGCGAGCTGACGAACAGCGCCAAGAAAGACGCCGCCAAAAAACACGAGAAGCGAACCGATGAAGAAATTGAGCGCGAGCTTCTGGCTACGCCGGCCGGCCAGGAGAATTGGAAAACACATCAGCAAAAGTCGGAAGAGTTTTACCAGCGCGCACTGAACGCTGATAATCCGGTGGCCGTAGCGCACCGGGGTCTTGGCATGTTGTACGAGAAGCTCGACCGGAAGACCGAAGCGCTCGCTGAATACGAAAAGTATCTCGCGTCAGAGCCGGCTGCGACCGATCAAGAACGCATCCACAGGCGCATTGAAAATCTAAGGAGACCCCCGCAATGACTTTCCCTTTTTCGATTGCCTGCTTCAAGAAGTTACCTGCGACGAGCATCACATTCATCGCAGTCCTGATCTCGGCGTTTGCCCCAACGATGGCGCGTGCCCAGTTCCTGCATCCGAAAATCAGCAAAAAGGAAACGACGATCCGCAACGTCGTCATTCTTCCGGCGAAAGTCAGCGTCGTGCGCGACAGCATGAAAGGGCCGGAAGGCATGGCCGCGGAATCGGAAGAGTTGAGTGGACGCGTGGAAAAAGTCTTGGCGGCGATTCTGGAGAAGCAGAAGAATGTGAAAACGCTGAACACCCCTTCAGCCGCGGGGGGCGAAGGCGATGCACAACAGAAGTACAGTATTGCCGACTTTCAAACTAAATTTGATGATCTGCTGCCGCGCATCATGAAAAAGCGCAGCGACGTGAAGAAAGGCCGCTTCACGATGGGTGATGAGGTTCTCAACCTGAATCTGGACAAGAGTGTCGATGCGATCGTTTTCATTCGCGGTCAGGGCCAAAAATTGACCGGCGGCAAGTCTGCTTTTGTCCTGCTGGTCGGCGGGGCGCCGGCGTATCTGAAAATGCAGATTGGAGTTATCGATGCGCGCACCGGTGAAGTTTTGCTGTAC
>JADMIO011184637.1_pt1 | contig 42026 bp, 40 predicted proteins | sample 8958161 | NCBI WGS metagenome assembly JADMIO01 (sample SAMN16585339, study PRJNA669376) | soil metagenome | isolation source: Crop rotation soil | place: USA: Cullars Rotation, Alabama | collected 2011 | reverse complement strand
TGTGGCGTCGGTGCCGCTGGCGGGCGTCGGTGTCGGCGCGGGGGTTGCCGTGCTCCCGCCGCACGCGGCTGCGGTGAGCGCGATCGTCATGAGCAGCGCGGCGACCACGGTCGCGCGTCGAAGATCGAACATGGATGACCACCCCAAGAACGGCCGGTCGGACGCCGGCTCGCGGCGATGATGGGGCGGCGGTGGCCTCAGTGCAAGTCGGCCAGGGCGTGCAGCGTTCGATCGACCTCGTTCGTGGTGTTGTAGTGCACCAGCCCGATTCGGAGCACGCCGCCTGACTCGGCCTTGCCCAGGCGCTCGATCAGGCTCGTGGCGTAGAAGTCCCCGTCCCAGACGTAGATCCCGGCCCGGCCGAGCGCCTCGGCCGCGGCGCGCGGATGGATCCCGTCGATCGAGATGGACACCGTGGGCACCCGCGAGCGGAAGGTCGCCCGATCGGTGATCCCGTGGATCGTGGCGCCCGGGAGCGCCTCGAGCCCGTCGATCAGGCGGGTCACGAGCGCCCGTTCGTAGTCGGCGATGGCGACCATCCCCGCGACCAGCTCGCGCCGTCGCTCGCTCGAGTCGGCGGCACCCGGGGCTCCGGCCACGTCCCCGTAGCTCCGGCCGATGTCGCGCAGATAGTCGGTTGCCGCGAGCGTGCCGGCGATCGCCTCGAAGGACGCGGTCCCGGTCTCGAACCGATCGCTCGCGGGGCGAACCTTGAAGACCGGCAGGCGGTCGAGCACCTCGGCCTTGCCGTACAGGGCGCCGAGGTGCGGTCCGAACCACTTGTACGCCGAGCAGACCAGGAAATCCGTGTCGAGGGCCCGGACGTCGATCGGGCCGTGGGGCGCGAACGCGACCGCGTCGACATAGGTCAACGCGCCGACCTCGTGGGCGCGCGCGACGATCTCCCGGACCGGGTTGACCGACCCGACCGCGTTGCTGGCATAGCCGACGGCGACGAGCCTGGTCCGCGGCCCGAGCTTCGATTCGAGGTCCTCGAGGTCGAGCGTGACGTCGTCCTCGTGGATGTCGACCGTCCGCACGGTGACCCCGCGGTCGGCGGCCATCGCCGTCCAGGTGGATACGTTGGCCTCGTGGTCCAGTGTCGTGACGACGATCTCGTCGCCCGCCTCGAGCGTGGCACCGATCGAGCGCCCGATCTGCAGGGTCAGCGTCGACATGTTGTAGCCGAACTTGATCTCCCCGGGGCTCGCGGCACCCAGGAAGTCGGCGACCGCCGCGTGGCCTTCCTCGGCCATCGCGTCGCTCAGCTCGCTCGTCAGGAACGCCCCGCCGTGGTTGGCGTTCATGTCGCGGTAGTAGCCGGCGACCGCGTCGATGACCCGTTGCGGGACCTGCGTGCCGCCGGGTCCGTCGAGAAAGGCCACCGGCTGGCCGTCCTGCTCGCGGGCCAGCGCCGGGAACTCGGCGCGCAGGGCCTCGACGTCGAACGACGGCATCAATGCTCGGTGCCGCCGGTGAACGTCCAGTTCTCGATCCGGACGGCCGGGACCACGACGCCACCGAGAAACCCGCGCAGCGTCCGGCGCTCGGCGCCCACGGCAGCGGCCCCGGCCAGTGCCTCGAGATAGCTCTGCGTGTACCGCAGGTTCTTGACCGGACCGACGATCTTTCCACCCTCGACCAGGAAGGTGCCGTCGCGGGTCATGCCGGTGACGATCGCCAGCTTCGGGTGGACCGGGTTGGTGTAGTGGAACCGGGTCACGAGCAGTCCTCGATCGAGGCCGCCGATCAGCTCCTCGCGGCTGGCGGTGCCGGGCTCCATGATCATGTTCAGCGGGAAGGGTCCGTACGGGTTCGGTGCAGGGAGCCCGTGGCCGGTCGACGTCACGCCGGCACGCGCCGCGGTCTGGGCGTCGTGCACGACCGCCCCGCAGCGACCCGCGTCCACGAGTGGCACCCGTTGCTTGGCGACGCCTTCGTAGTCGAACCAGAGGGGGAGGCCGGCCGGGTCGTATCCATCGTCGCGGATCGTGACAGCGTCGCTGCCGATGCGCTTGCCGGGCTCGAAGAAGCTCCGTTCCTCCTGGACGGCCAGGGCCGAGAACCCCAGGTACCCGAGCATGTCGAGCAGGTCCACGACGGCGTATTCCTCGAGGAGGACCGGATAGTCGCCGGGCTCGATCGAGACGGCGTTGGCCGTCGCACGGGCCTTGATCGCGGCTTCCTTGCCGATCGCCCGCGCGTCGATCGTCGAGGCGTCGACGGCCGCGGCCTCCGCATAGCCCGTGCCGCCGCCGGGGCCCATCGAGACGGTGATCAGCTGCGAGGTCGTCCTCGTCCCGGCGACGCGGACGCCGTTGGAGTTGGCCACCGCGGTCGACTCGAGGCCGGTCGCGAACGAGCCATAAGCCGTCACCCGGGCCGCGTCCGCCGCCGCGATGACCCAGCGCACCGCGTCCGCCCGGAATTCCGGTGTCGCGCTCGCGGTCGCCGAGCTGTAGCCGGCGGCCACCGGCGAGACCTCCGTCGGTCCCGGCAGCCCGCCCCAATCGTCGAGCTCCTCCACGACGCTCGCGATGGCCGCGGCGCTCTCGGCGAGCCGGCGCAACCCTTCGGCGTCGGTCCGGCCGCTCGAGGCGACCCCGATCCGCTTGCCGATGACGACCCGCAGGTTGACCACGCTGTTGGTCTCGGCCACGTTCTGGTGGATCTCGCTGTTGGCGAAGCGGGTCAGCGCCGAGTCCTCGGCCATGACCAGCGCCTCTGCCTCGGTCACGCCGTCGCGCATCGCCGCCGCCAGCGCCGCCTCGGCGAGCTCGAGCGCGTCCGCCGCTCGGTCGTCGTTCATCGTCGTCCGCGTCTCGGCTACCACGTGGCTACCACTTGCCGACGCCGACCTGGACGTTCCGGAAGCGGGCGCCCGGGACCGCGTGGCCGATGTGGCCGGTCTGGCCCGGTTCCCCCTTGCCGCAGTTCGGTGTACCGAGCATCACGTAGCTCCGTTCGTCGCCGACGGCATCGCACGAGCGCCAGAACTCGTAGGTGATCCCGGTGTAGGTCGGGTTCTTGAACAGCCGGCCCTTCTTGCCGTTCTTGACCTCGTAGGCGACCTCGGTGGCGAACTGGAAGTTGAGCCGGCGATCGTCGATCGACCACGAGCGGTTCGACGCCAGGTACAGCCCGTCGTCGGTGTCCTCGACGATCTGGTCGAGGCTCATCCCGGGCTGGGGGAGCAGGTTGATGTTGGTCATTCGGATGAGGGGGATGCGGTTCCATCCATCCGCCCGCATCGCACCGCCGCTCGCCCGGCCGATCCGAGGTGCCGTCTCGCGACTGGTCAGGTACCCGACGAAGATGCCGCGCTTGACCAGCGGCACGGCCTGGGCGGCCACGCCCTCGTCGTCCCAGCCGAACGTGCCCATCCCACCCGGTGCGGTCGCGTCGGCGACGATGTCGATCAGGTCCGATCCGTAGCGGAAGCCCTCGTCGAGCTTGTCGGTGGTCAGGAAGCTCGTGCCGGCGTACGACGCCTCGGTTCCGAAGACGCGATCGAGCTCCGATGGATGCCCGCACGATTCGTGGACCTGGAGGTAGAGCTGGGACGGGTCGAGGATCACCGTGAACATGCCGGACGGGCACTGCGGCGCCGACAGGAGCTCGACCGCCTCGTCGGCCAGCGGGCCGGCGCGCCCGCGAAGGTCGAGCCCGCGGATGTACTCGTAGCCGCCGGCCTGCCAGCCGCCGCCCGAGTCCGGATAGCTCCGGCGCTGGTGCTCGTCGCCGTCGACCGCGTTCGCCTCGACGCCCGCGCCGACGTGGGTGATGACCTGTTCGGTCAGGCTGCCGTCGGTCGCGGCGAAGGTCTTCCACTCGCGCTGGGCGGCGTAGCTCGACTCGGTGAAGGCGATGCCCTTGACGGCCGAGGCGGCCTGGTCGGCGGCGAGGAGGTCGGCGATCTTGGACTCGAGCGGCACCTCGAACGGATCGACCTCGAGCGGGGTCTCGTATCGGCCGCGCGCTGGCGGACGCTGGTCGAGCTCGGTCGGGTGACGGAGGGCGGTCGTGCTCGCCCGGGCGATCCGGACAGCCTCGGCCGCGATGCGGTCTGCCTCCGTGGGGCTCAGCACGTGCGAGGAGGCGAACCCCCAGGCGCCGTCCACCAGGACCCGGACGCCGAATCCCTCGCTCTCGCCCGACGCGACGCCTTCGACCCGGCCCGTCTTGATGGCGATGCTTTCGTCCCGGCGACGGACGACGCGGACGTCGGCGTACGTCGCGCCTCTCGCCGCGGCCGTGTCGAGGGCACGCTGGGTCAGATCTTGCATGGCGGCGGAGCCTAGCAGCGCGCCCATCGGATCGACAGTGAGGACCCTTCCCTATTCGGTTGCGCGACGGCTGGGCCCCCGGATTCGCTCGCTGCTCACAGGGTGGTCGAGCCCGACACCGCCTGGAACGTGAGGTACAGGCCGACGCCCAGGACGAGGCAGGACGCGACCAGCGGCAGATAGCCGCCGGCCTTGCCCAGCCACGTCCCCGTGTCGACCCGATCGAGGCGCGAACGGGCGAGGACGAGCGCGAGCCCGATCCCGCTCATGACCAGCGCCATCCCAAGCCCGAAGGCGACGACGAGCACGAACCCGAAGGCCGGCCGCCCGGCGGCGATCGAGCCGAGCAGGATCAGCAGGGCGCTCGCGGACGGGATCAGCCCACCGGCGAGGCCGAGCACGAACAGGCTTCGCCACGTGATCGATGACCCCGCCGGCGGGAGATGGCTGTGCCGGATTCCGCCGTGGCTGTGCTCGCCGACGGCGTGTTCCGGCTCGTGCCCGTGATCGTGCGGGTGCGGCTGGTGCGCCTGTGCGTCGGCTGCCTCATGCGTGTGGGCCACCTCGTGCGAGTGCGCAGCCTCGTGCGAGTGCGCGGCCTCGTGCGAGTGCGCAGCCTCGTGCGAGTGCGCGGCGTCGTGGTCGTGCTCGTGCGGATGCTCGTGCTCGTGGGCCGCGGCCGCGGTCGAAACCTCGATCCGGCCGGCGCGCCGCCGCCGTCGAAGCTCGCCCAGGAGCATCCAGCCGCCGATAGCTACGATCGAGAACGCCGCCACGACCGGTGCCGTCCGCACGACGACCTCGGGCGGGAGCACCCCCTGCGCGCCCACGACGACGCCGGCCAGCGCGAGGATGCCGATCGTGTGCGAGAGCGCGACCGACAGACCCAGGCCGGCGGCGTGGACCGGCGTGCCGCGAGTCCCGACAAGGTAGGCGGCCATGAGCGTCTTGCCGTGGCCAGGGGTCAGGGCATGACCGGCGCCGAGGGCGGCCGCCGTGAGCACCGAGACCAGCAGGACGATCGGCGTGAGGTCCGCGGCTCGGAAGATGGCGGGCAGGTCACCGGCACCGACACCGCCCGGCACCGCGGCCACCGGCGCAAGGGCCGCTTCTGGAGTGGCCGATGCGATGGCTGCAGGCCCGTCGGGTCCTTGCCCCGGACCGGCGATCGCGCCGATGGCAGCGTCGCCGACCGGCGAGGCGTCCGGGATGTCGAAGGCCGGGAGCACCGAACCGCCGGGACTCGCGGTGAGCGCCACTGCCGTGTCATCCAGGGCCCGAGCCAGCAGCTCGACGGGGTAGGTCGTCAGCCGATTGGACGGGCTGGTGGTACGAATCGGCTCGGACGAGCCCGCAGCGAGCGTGACGCCCGAAGCGGAGACCACGATCTCGCGCCACCCGAGTCGTTCGGCAAACGATCGATCCGCGAAGGCGATCTCGGCGTCCGCCCTCAGCGGAGCGGCCAGCGCAGCGGCGAACCCGCACACCGAGCGCAGCGTCGACAGGCCACCGGCCCCCGGCGGGAACGACAGGCCGGCTTCAACCAGCCGGAGGCCGGCCGGCTGCCCGTTGACGCGCAGGTCCAGGGAGCCGGCGAGCGACTCGCAGGCAGACCGCCGCCCGGCTTCGGCTTCGGCGTCGGACAGCTCGCCGTCACCGTCCGCGTCGAACGTCATCCGCGTCTGGAAGGCCGGGATCTCGGCCTCGTCGATCACGATGTCGAGCAGGATCCGATCGGGCTCGACCCGCACGCCGGCGTAGTGGTTGATGGTGAAGTTGCCAAGGGGATGGGCGACCGCAATCGCCGGCAGCGCAAGCGACGCGAACAGCGCGGCGGCCAGCGCCAGCATCCGTCGGGCGGTCGCCGAACGAGGCACATGGCGGCGACCTCGGTCAAAACGGTACAAGGGCATCGATGAGCACGTCCCAGTGGTGTCGATCGGGGGCGCACAGCAGGCGCGCCCCGTCCTCATTCCAGTTCGTGGCGCAGGCGGCCATGGATCACTTGGATGGTCCGTCCCGACCCCTGTCCGATACACTCGCGGCGTGAGACACCCCGGGGTGCCCGACAGCGCTGGCTGGTTCATCACGATCGAGGGGCCGGATGGGGCCGGCAAGACGACCCAGGCCGAGGCCCTCGCCGAGCATCTTCGCCGACATGGGCGCGACGTGCTGTTGACGCGCGAGCCGGGCGGGACCTGGCTAGGCGAACGGATCCGCGAGCTCCTGCTCGCGCGAACGGGTTCCGCCGCGTCGACCGATCCCGGGACCGACGCGATCCTGTTCAGCGCCGCGAGGCGGCAGCTGGTGTCCGAGGTGATCCGACCCGCGCTTGCTCGGGGGAGCACCGTGGTCTGCGCTCGCTATGCCGATTCCACGATCGCCTACCAGGGCTACGGCGCCGGCGTCCCGCTCGATCGGCTGCGCGCGCTCGAGGCCATGGCCACCGACGGTCTGCAACCCGACCTGACGGTGCTCCTGGACCTGCCGGTGGAGGCCGGTCTGGCGCGCAAGGCGCCGGGCGACGTCACCCGGTTCGAGGCCGAATTCGACCTGCCGTTCCATCGGCGGGTCCGGGACGGGTTCCTCGCGCTGGCGCAGGCATCGCCGGATCGATTCGTCGTCGTCGATGCCACCCGTCCGCCCGAGGCGGTGGCGACCGCTGTCACCACCGCCGCCGATCGACGGATCGGGGCGGGTGAACCGAAACCGGACCCGGCACGCACTACCGGATGACGACCGGAGACCAGCCGCTCCCGCTCCGAGCCCCGTCCGCCGTGGACGAGGCGGATCGCGCTGCGCTGGCCCGGATCGCCGGTGGGGAGCTCGCTGCTCTCGAGTACCTCTATGACCGATACAAGACGATGGCCTACTCGATCGCATACCGCATCACGAATGACGCCACGCTCGCGGAGGACGTGGTGCAGGACGCCTTCCTCGGCGCGTGGCGCAATGCCGCGCGCTACGTGGAGGGGCGTGGCAGCGTCAAGACCTGGCTGCTGTCGATCGTTCACCACCGCGCGATCGATGCGATCCGACGGCGCCGGCCCACCACCGAGCTGCCCGACATCGACGCGGGCCTGCCGGACGCCCTCACGCTCCCCGACGTCTGGGCCGAGGTCTCGGCCAGCCTCGATTCGGTCACCGTCCGCGAGGCGCTCGTCGCCCTCTCGGACGTCCAGCGCGAGGCGCTCGAGCTCGCCTATTTCGGTGGTCTCACGCAGCAGGAGATCGCCGAGCGAACGGGGACGCCGCTCGGCACCGTCAAGAGCCGCATGCGCCTCGGCCTGCTCGCCATGCGCCGCTCGCTCGAGGTCGGGTCGACATGAGCGGATCCGACGCGATGCGACCCCTGACCTGTGACGAGGTCCGCGACCTTGCCGCCGCCTATGTCCTCGGCGCGCTCGACCGTGCCGACGAAGCCGCGGTCCGCGCCCACCTCGTCGGTCACGACGATGCCCACCCCGAGATCGCCGAGCTTGGCTCCGTGATCCCGGCATTCGCCGAGGTCATCCCCGTCGTCGAACCGCCGGATGGCCTCAAGGCCCGGATCATGGCCGCCGCGGCAGCGGACCTCGCCGCCCGCGGTGGGGCATCGGCCGCGCCGACGACCCAGGCGACCGCCGCACACGCACCCGCCGTCCCACCGGCCCCCGCCGCCCGGATCGCGTTCCCGACGGCCGAGGAGCGGGCGGCGCGCAGCGCGCGGACCCGGACCACGACCGGTGGCTGGCTGCTGCGGATCGCGGCCGTCCTGGCCATTGCCCTGCTCGGTGGGTGGAACCTGCTGCTCCAGAACGACCTCGGGTCCGCGCGCCGCTACGAGCAGAACGTCGCGTCCGTCCTGACCACCGCCAGCCAGCCAGGCGCCCTGACGGCGATCCTCACGGCGGACGGTGGCACCGGCTCCGGCCTCGCCGCGGTCGACGCCACCGGTGCGGTGGCGATGGCGATGCGCGACCTGGCCCCGACGACCGGCAGCTCCGTCTACGAAGCCTGGGTGATCGGCGCCGACGGCGTGCCGGTGCCGCTCGGCGGGTTCACGGTCGACAGCAGCCGGACCGCCTACTTCGCGAGCAGCGGGCTCCCGACGGCGGAGGGGATCGTGCTGGCGCTGACGCTCGAGCCCGGGCCGGACGCGACGACGCCGACGATGCCGATCATCTCGAAGGGTGTCGCCAAGGCCCCTGGCTGACGCGCGGCCCGATCGAGGTCGCGGACACGGCGCGACGCGTCACCGTCGACCGGCTCGCACGACTTAGCTTTCCGGCGCGGCTCCGGCGGCCACCCGCCCACGACCGTTCTCGCGCGCCCGTGCCAGGGCGTCCTTGGCGGCCTCGATGAGCGCATCGGTGTCGGCGCCATCGACCGGGAACCGCGCCACACCGGCCGACACCGTGATGGGCCGCCCGGCGATGGCCGGCAGGGCGGTGATGCCCTCCAGCACGCGGTGCGCGACGGTCATCCCGGCCGAGCCCGGTGCCACGAGGACGAACTCGTCGCCACCGATCCGCCCGACCGTATCCACCAGGCGGACCGATTCGGCCAGGACCGCGGCGACGCGACGCAGCACGGCATCGCCGGCCTCGTGCCCGCCGCTCTGGTTGGTCGCGTGGAAGTCGTCGACGTCGAAGATCGCGAGCGAGACCTCGCTGCCCTGTCGTCCCGCCCGGGCCAGCTCGAGTTCGAGGATCCGGCCCACGGTCCGCTCGTTGGCGAGACCGGTGAGCGGGTCGGTGTGGGCCATCCGCTCGAACCAGTCGGACCGCTCGGACGCCGTCGACGACAGCCTCGCCCGGTCGACCGCGACGGCGGCGAGCGAGGCAAGACCCTCGAGGAGGCGTCGCGGCGCGTCGTCGACCTGGTGTGGGGCCGCCCAGCCGAGCCCGAGGGCGCCGAGCGCGACCTCCACGCCGCCGGCGGTCACCACCAGCGGCAGGTAGGCACCCACGAACGAGGACCCGTCCGCCATCGTGCCCTCGCGGTCGAAGGTCGCGATCCGTCCGGCGGCGGCCTCGGCGAACGGATGCGCCGGGTCCGCGGCATCCGCCGCCAGCTGCTCGCGCGCCGCGTCGTCGAACCCGCGCGTGGCGACGACCTGCAGGGCGGGCCGATCGGGGTCCTGGACGAGGATCGCCGCCATCGCCGGATGGAGGCTCGACGTCGCTGCCAGGACGCCCTCGAGCGCGAGCTCGAGGTCCTCGGCCGTCGCAACGGCTTCGATGGCGGCGATGAGCTCGGCGCGTGGGTCGCGGGTCGAACCGTCGGTCGACACGAAAGGCTCCTGCAGGGCACGGTCTGGACCCAGCGCGGGTCGTCGGGAGGCGATCGTACACCCTCGATCCGGCGCGGCCGCGGTCGATTGCGTGCATTGACCGGGGTCAGGGCGCCACGGATACTCCGCGCGTGAAGCTCATCGTCGCGATCGTGCACAACGAGGATGCCGGCGCCCTCGTCAACGCCCTGCTCGACAAGGAGTTCCGCGCGACGCGCCTGCACAGCTCGGGCGGCTTCCTCAAGCAGTCGAACGCCACGATCGTGGTCGGCGTCGAGGACGCGGACGTGGACGAGGTGATGGCCATCGTCCGCGCCAACTGTGTCTCGCGAACCCAGGTCGTCAACCCGATGCCGCCGATCATGGAACCCGGCGAGTTCTTCATGCCCTACCCGCTCGAGGTCGAGGTGGGCGGGGCGACCGTCTTCGTGCTGCCCGTCGAGCGGTTCGAGCGGCTGTAGACGCCGCACCGCCACCGCCACCCGTGTCGTTCCGCCCCGACATCGTCGCCGTTTGGGTCTACCGCGTCCCCGACCCGCAGTGTCCCGAGCAGATCGAGCTGCTGCTGCTCCGACGCGCGCCCGCGCGCCCGCTGGCGGGGCTCTGGCAGTGCGTGACCGGTTCCATCGAGTCCGGCGAACGGGTCGTGGCCGCCGCCGTCCGCGAGCTGGGCGAGGAGACCGGGGTGACCGGTGAGGCGATCGACGCGTTCTACGACCTGGACCTGGTCAGCCAGTTCCATTGGCCCGATGTCGACGCCGTGCTGAGCGAGGTGGTGTTCGCGGCTCGGGTCCGGCCCGGGACCGCACCGGTCCTCTCGGCGGAGCACGACGACGCCCGCTGGGTCGATCCGGATGCGGCCATTCGCCTGTGCGTCTGGCCGTCGTACCGGGAGGCGATCGGGCGGATCGTCGATGACCTCGCCGACCCGGATCGGGCGGCCTGGCTCGAGACCGGCCTCGACGGGAGACGCCGGATCAATTGAGCGGCGCCTGGCGGCCCGCCGCTTCGGTCCGTCGGGTTCCGGTCGTCAGGGCTTCGGCTAGACTGCATCGGGAGGCGGCCCATCCGTGAGGCGGCGCAGGAGGGCAACGTGATCGATCGAACGGCCACATCCCCGATCCCCGACACGTCCGGCGCCGCGCAACGCCGCGTCTTCCACTCCAAGGTCGACACGATCCGGCCGACCTACGGGTTCGAGGACGTGTCGCTGGCGCCCGGCACCGACACCATCGAGCCGGCCGACGTCGATCTGGCCCAGGCGTTCTGCGGGATCGACCTCGCGATCCCGATCCTCGCGTCGGCCATGGACGCGGTGGTCGACCCGGCGTTCGCGGGCGCGCTGGCGCGCCTCGGCGGGCTCGCGGTCCTCAACCTCGAAGGCGTCCAGGCCCGCTACGACGACCCCGACACGGTCCTGGCGCGGATTGCCTCCGCCGCCGACGCGGACGTGCAGGGACTGCTGGCCGAGGCCTACCTCCAGCCGATCCGCGAGGACCTGATCGCCCGTCGTCTCGACGCCGTCCACGCGGCGGGCGCGAAGGCGGCCGTGGCCGCGACCCCCGGCGCCGCGCGCCGGTTCGGCCCGTTCTGCGCCGAGCACGGCGCCGACCTGTTCCTCGTCCAGAGCCAGGTCTCGAGCGCCCGCCACCTCGCGACCGAGTACGACCCGCTGTCCCTGGCCGACTTCACCCGGTACATGCCGATCCCGGTCGCCGTCGGCAACACGACCAATGCGGAGGCCGCCTTCGCGCTGATGGAGCAGGGTGCCGCCGCCGTCTTCGTCGGCGTCGGACCGGGCGCTGCCTGCACGACGCGGGAGGTGCTCGGGATCGGCGTCCCGCAGGTCACCGCGATCAGCGACGTGGCGGCTGCGCGCGACGCGTACCAGGCCGAGACCGGTCGCTACGTGCCCGTCGTCGCCGACGGCGGGATGCGCCGTGGCGGCGAGCTGGCCAAGGCGATCGCCGCCGGAGCGGATGCGCTCATGATCGGCTCGCCGCTGGCCCGCGCCGAGGAGGCGCCCGGCCGGGGCACGAACTGGGGCATGGCCGCCCCGTCGCCGACCCTGCCGCGCGGGACGCGGATCAAGGTCGGCACGGTCGGCTCCCTCGAGCGAATCCTGCTCGGACCGGCGCACGTCACCGACGGGTCCGAGAACCTCGTCGGCGCCCTCCGGCAGTCGATGGCGGCGCTCGGCGCCCGAACCATTCGCGACATGCAGCGCGTCGAGATGGTCTATGCCCCGTCGACCCAGACCGAAGGCAAATCCTGGCAGCGGAGCCGCTGAACGCCACCGATCATCGAGCCGCGGATGGACGTCGGTGAGCAGCTTGCCGGCTGGGGCAAGGCGGCCTTGATCGAGACCCGCGGCAGGGTGAGCGGCCGTCCGGCCCGCGCGCACGTCGGCTTCATCGAAGGCGAAGACGGATCGATCGTCGTTGCCGCCGGTCGCGACGCCCACTGGGCGGCCAATCTCCTGGCCGATCCGGCCTGTCGTGTGTCGCTCGAATCGCGCTCGTTCGACGGCCGCGCGGAGCCGCTCCAGGGCACGGCCTTCGCGGCGGCCATCCGCGAGCTCATCCTGCGCTACGGGACGCCCGCCGAACGCCTCGGATCGGGGCCGGCCTTCCGGATCCGGCCCGTCGAAACCGCGGCCCCGGGCCCCGTCCCTTGACGATCGCTGTCGAGCTCGAAACCGCCATCGCGCGGTCGCCGGCCGACGTCTTCGCCGAGCTCGTGGCCGTCGAGCGGTTCCCCGACTGGCTCATCGCTTCCGGCATCGTCGGCGTCGAGCGCCTGGACGATGGCCCGCCCGCCGTCGGGTCGCGGATCCGCATCCGTCAACACGTGGCCGGTCGGTCGACCGTGCTCGATGGCGCCATCACCGAACTGGAACCGAGCCGGGCGCTCGGTCTCCGCGGACGCGACCCGGACGGCGTCACGATCGAGATCGACGCCGCGCTGGCCCCGGCCGAGGCCGGCACGCGGCTCCGATGGTCCCTCCGGATCGGCCTGCCCCTGCGGTTCCGGATGTTCGAATCGATGGTCGCCCCCCAGGCGCGACGGGCCGCCACGCTCGATCTCGAGGCCTTCCGACGCCGACTGGAGTCCGGTCCGGCACGCTGAGTGACGGGCCGTGGACATCCGTCCATGCCCGGATGGGCCGCATGCCGATGCCGGGATCCACAGCCGGACCCTACGGTCACGGCATGAAGACCACTCGCTCCCGACTCGCCGCCGCCTCGCTGCTCGCCGTTGGCGGCGCGATCGCTGCCCTTGGCGCGACATCGATCGTGCTGGTACGACTCGCGATCGCGGCAGGCGCGGCCGCCAGCCCGGCCGACCGTCTGCTGGTCGACGACCTGCTGGCCGTCGTCCCCTTCGTCATCGCCTTCGCCGGCGTCGACCTCGTGATCGCGAGGGGCGTCGCGCGGGGCCGGGCCTGGGCCCTCGCAAGCGGATCGGTCCTGTCACTCGGCGCGGCGACCATGGCCGTCCTCGGGCTGGCGATCATGCTCGTCGGCAGCTCGCCGTCGACCTTTGCGAACGTGTCACTCGCCTCGGCTGCCCCAGGCGGTCTCATCGCCGGGATGGCCGCGATCTACCTGCTGACCCTGCTCACCCTGCGGTCGGATGACGCATTCGGCGTGCCGTCCCGCATGGCCATCGCCTGAACCTGACTGGAGATCCGCCATGACCACGATTGCCACCACCGCGACCCCCGCGCTCGGGACGCCATCGAGCCGCCGGCCGATCCCGCGGTCCGCCCACCGGCGAGGCAGTCGCTGGTTCGCCGCCCTCGTCATCGGCCTCGCGGGGTTCGTGGTCATCGGTGTCGGGGCCGTGGTGCTGCCCACGACGGGCCTCGATCGGCTGGCCATGTCTTGGCTCGTCCCGATCACCGTGACATCCGGGCTCGCGCACCTGGTGGCTGCGGTCGGACTCGTCCGCCGGAGCGGTTGGAGCGCCAGCCTGACCGGCTATCTCGCGGCGGTCGGCATCGGCGTGGCCGTGTACGGCCTGCTCGTCACCCTCACCGGCCTGGATCCATTCGCCGCCACGAGCCACCTTCCCGCGGGGGAGGCACGCGCCGAGGGGCTGGGCCTCCTCGTCTGGATGATCGGCCTGTGGCTCGTCGCCGCGCGGTTCGCGCTGCGTGCGGAGCCTATCCTCGATCGGTGACCGAGACGCCGACCCTGTTCTTGCGTGCCGGCGGGCCCCCTTCTTCGAGGCGCTCGTCGAGCGCTTCTACCAGGGCGTCGCCTCGGACCCGGTCCTCCGGGCGGTCTACCCGGAGGACGACCTGGCGCCGGCCCAGCGCCGGCTCACCCTGTTCCTGATCCAGTACTGGGGCGGTCCCACGACCTACGATGCGGAGCGCGGCCACCCGCGCCTGCGGATGCGGCACGCGCCGTTCGCGATCGGTCCGCTCGAGCGCGACCGCTGGCTCCACCACATGCGCGGCGCCATCGAGGCGCTCGATCCGCCACCGGACGTCGCCGACGCCCTCGAGCGATATATCGGGATGGCCGCGGAGGCGATGCGCAACCGGGACTGACGCCCACGACCCGATCCGCCGGTCCCGCCCGGTACACTTGCCTTGGCGGGCGCGGCGAGGGAGGGCGGATCGACGATGGCGGAGGCGACCGGGACGGAGTCGAGCGAGACCGAGCCAGACGGGCCGCCGGAGCGGCCCGGGATGCAGGCGGATCGCGGCAAGACCGTCCACGGCGCGGCCGCGAACGCGGGACACCGGGTCCTCGCCCCCGACGACGCCGAGGTGGAGGCGTACCTCGAGACCGCGCTCAACGCCCCGGCACCGGATCGTTCGGCGTCCAATGGATCGGCGACCGAGCCGGACCAGGGACCGGTGGTCGTGCTCGACTTCGGCAGCCAGTTTGCCCAGCTGATCGCGCGGCGGGTCCGGGAGCTCGACGTCTACTCCGAGCTGCTCCCGCACGACACGCCGTACGCCGAGCTCGAGCGCCGCGGGGCACGCGCGATCATCCTGTCCGGCGGCCCGAACTCGGTCTACGACGAGGACGCGCCACGACCCGATCCCGCCGTGTGGAGCGGCCGGATCCCCGTCCTGGGGATCTGCTACGGCGCCCAGCTCATGGCCCATGAGCTCGGTGGCGACGTCCTCCCGACCGCGCGCCGCGAATACGGCCCGGCCAACGTCACGATCACCGACGACGACGACCTGTTCGACGGGATCGAGCGCGAGCAGCCGGTCTGGATGAGCCATGGCGACTCGATCAACCGGCTCCCCGAGGGCTTCCGCGCGACGGCCCAGACCGATTCGACGCCGTTCGCCGGGTTGGCCGATCCGACGCGGAACCTCTACGGGATCCAGTTCCATCCCGAAGTGGTCCACACGCCCCGCGGCCGCGAGGTCCTGCGCAACTTCGTCGTCGGGATCGCCGGCGTCGCGCCAACCTGGACGGCGGCCAACTTCATCGAGACCACCGTCGCCGAGATCCGCCGCCGCGTCGACGGGCACGCGCGCCAGACGGGCTCGGACGGCCTGGTCATCTGCGCGCTGTCGGGCGGCGTCGACTCGGCGGTCGCGGCCGCGCTCGTCCATCGCGCGGTCGGCGATCGGCTGACGTGCATCTACGTCGATCACGGGCTGATGCGCAAGAAGGAGTCGGAGCTGCTCCGCGTCACCTTCGAGCGCGACCTCGGGATGCGGCTCGTGATGGTCGACGGGCGGGACCGGTTCCTCGCCCGGCTCGCCGGCGTCGAGGATCCCGAGGCCAAGCGCAAGATCATCGGCGACGAGTTCATCCGCGTCTTCGAGGAAGAGGCCAAGAAGCTCGGGCAGATCGACTTCCTGACCCAGGGCACGCTCTACCCCGACGTGATCGAGTCCGCGACGTCGGAGACCAAGGCCGCCCAGAAGATCAAGACCCATCACAACGTCGGCGGGCTGCCGGCCGATCTCCGGTTCCAGCTGATCGAGCCGCTCCGCTACCTGTTCAAGGACGAGGTGCGTCGCGTCGGCATCGAGCTCGGCCTGCCGGAGGCGATGGTCCTCCGCCAGCCGTTCCCCGGCCCGGGCCTGGCGATCCGGATCATCGGCGAGGTGACCCGCGAACGCCTCGACACCCTGCGCGAGGCCGACTGGATCGTGATCGACGAGATCAAGGCGGCGAACCTGTACCGCTCGCTGTGGCAGTCGTTCGCGATCCTGACGCCCGTCCGCTCGGTCGGGGTCATGGGCGACGGCCGGACCTACGCCAATGTCGTCGCGATCCGGGCCGTCACCTCGGAGGACGGGATGACCGCCGATTGGGCGAAGCTGCCATACGACGTGCTCGGCAAGATCTCGTCGCGCATCGTCAACGAGGTCCCGGGCGTGAACCGGGTGGTCTACGACATCAGCTCCAAGCCGCCGGCCACGATCGAGTGGGAGTAGCAGTCCCTCCGTCCTCCTGACGGATGGGCTATCGCGGGCTGGAATCGGCGCGGTAGCATGCACGCATGGTCGAAGCGTCACGTTCGGGGGAACGTCCGATGACAGTTGTCTGCTCCTGGTGCTCAACGGAGGTCGCCGACGGGGTGGCCCAATGCCCGAATTGCGGGGCCAACCTGGTCCCCGACGGGGACCCCAACGTGCCGGGCGTGACCGCCGTTGACGCCGCTTCGATCATCCGGTCGAAGACGAACCCGCAGCCACGCAACCGGCTGCTGTCGTGGATCAGCGGCGAGTACGAGGCCGACCTTCCGTCCAAGGCGGAGGCGCAGGCGATCGCGCCACCGGACGACGAGGTGCGCCGCGAGATCCTGCGGCTCGAGCTCGAGGCCGAGGTCGCCAACCTCCAGGCCGAGGCCGACGCGCTCCGGGCCGAGGCCGTGGCCGAAGGACGCACGATCGAGGCGCTCGAGGACCCGGCGGCCGAGTCAGGCGAGGACGGTGCGCCGGTCGTCGCGGCCGGCGAGGCAACCGCCGACACCGCCGCCGCGATCGACGAACCGACCGACGAGGGTGAGCGCACCGCCTGACCTCGGCCCGGGCCGCCCGAGCGGACGGCCGGTATGCTGCCGCTCGTGCCCGACCGCCTCCCACCACCCGGTCCGTCGTTCCTGCGCGAGCAACCGGTCCGGATCGGCGATCGCACCTACCAGGCCGGCATGTCGCGTCCGACCGATGCGCCCGATGGCTGGTGGCTCGGCATCCTGTGGGTGGTCGACGATACGGGCGTCATCGACTTCCGCGACGTGGCCCCGACCGGCGGACCGCCCGCCGACCCGCCGCTCGCGCGGCTCGGCCCGTCGATCAGCGGCGCGATGTCCGGGCTGATCCTCGAGGACGGCGGTCGCCTGCAGATGCGGCTCGGGCTGATCAGGACGCCGGACCGGCCGGATCGGCCATGGCTGGCGCCCCTGGCGATCCGCGCGGCATTCCGGTTCGAGCCCGCTCGCGCGGCCACGATGTCGGCCAACGAGCTCGCCGACACCGTGCTGACCGGGTTCCGCCGAGCCGTGGAAGGGCTCCACCGACCCTGAACCGACTCGGCGCGTAGACTCGCCCGACATGCGCAACCTCTTCGACGACTTCCTCGACGAGCTCAAGCGCCGGGAGGCGGCCGCGCGCGGCGAGGATCCCGGGCCTCGAGCCGCGCGCAAGGACGGCGACGACGACCCGGCCGGCGAGGACGACCCGGACGGCGACGACGGGGGCGACGAACGCAGCGACCTGGGCGACGACGCCGAGCCACGCCCGATCTTCGCGTCCGGACGGGAAGGGCAGCCCGGGCGGGGTGGACCCCCGCGGCGACGCGGCCTGGGCGGTCCCAACGACGGCGCCCGCTTCGGTGGTGGGACCGCCTCGGCCGGTCGACGGTTCGGGCTGGGCGCGGCGATCGTCGTCATCCTCGGCCTGCTGCTCCTGTTCGGGATCGGGCTCGACCTGTGGACCGACGCGCTGTGGTACGCCAGCGTCGGCTTCGATTCGGTCTTCTGGACGCGCCTGGGCGCGACAGCCGGGCTGTTCGCCGGCGCGTTCGTGCTCGCGGTCGTGGTCCTGCTCGGAAACCTCTGGCTTGCCCGCCGCCTGGCGCCGCCACCGGGGACGGGCACCGGCACGATTCGCGGCTTCTTCGACCGGCTGAACGAGGCCGCCCAGGCAGCCGACGGACGCGGCGCTCGACCCGGATCGGCGTTCGGTGACCGCCGCGGCGCATTCGGGAACGCGCCCAGGACGGTGGTCTTCGAGGCCGGCGACCTGCCCGACCTGACCCCGCTCGCCGGGATCGTCCTGACCGGCATCGCGATCTTCGCGGCCCTCATCATCGGCGGGTCGGTCTCAGCCGCCTGGGAGACGGTCCAGCTCTGGGCGCACCAGGTGACCTTCTCGCCGGACCCGGCCACCGCGGTCACGGACCCCGTCTTCGGGCGGGACATCGGCTTCTTCCTGTTCGAGCTCCCGTTCCTCCGCCTCGTGCAGGGCGTGTTCAACGCCCTGGTCATCGCGGCCCTGCTCCTCGCGGCGCTCCAGTACCTGGTGGGCGCGTCGCGGAGCGGCCTGGCGTTCACCACGCCGATCCGCGTCCACCTCGCGGTGCTGGCGGGGTTGATCCTGCTGTCGATCGCGTTCGGCTACCAGCTCGACAAGTACGAGCTCGTCTACAGCACGCGTGGCGCCGACTTCGGCGTGCTGACCGGTGTGAGCTACACCGACCAGAACGCCCAGTTCTTCGCGTTCGACGTGCTCACCGTCGTCTCGGGGCTGGCCGCGGCATTCCTCGTCGGCGGAGCGTTCGCCCGCGTGCTCTGGCCGCTGGGGCTCACGATCCTCGTCTGGTTCGTCGCGTCGCTGGTCATCGGCCGGATCTACCCCGAGGCGGTCCAGCGGTTCACGGTCGTGCCCAACCCGTATGCCCAGGAGGAGCGCTACATCGGCAACCACATCGCCATGACGCGGCTGGCGTATGGGCTCGATCGCTGGTCGGAACGGCCGTTCCGGGGCGAGGCGTTGCTGACCGCCGACGACATCGACGCGGAGGCGGATACGTTCAGCAGCGCCCGCCTGTGGGACTACCGGCCGCTCTCGAAGACCCTCGACCAACTCCAGACCGTCCGCAAGTACTACGACTTCCCCGACGTCGACACCGACCGGTACGAGATCGACGGCATCGAGCGCCAGGTGATGCTGTCCGCCCGCGAGCTCGCCCTCGACCAGAACCCGAGCGCGACCGGCTGGCTCAACGAGCGGGTCATCTACACGCACGGCGTGGGCCTGGCCATGGTCCCGGTCAACGAGGTCGGCGGCGAGGGGCAGCCCGAGGTCCTGATCGGCAACCTGCCGCCGGTGTCGCGCGGCGGCGCGCCGGAGATCACGGAGCCGAGGATCTACTTCGGCGAGCGGGCAACCTCGTACATCGTCGTCGGCGCGCGGCAGCGGGAGTTCGACTATCCGACCGGCGAGAGCGACACGGGCGGGTCGGTCGGGACGACGACCAGCTGGACCGGCACGAGCGGGATCCGCCTCGACAACACGCTGATGCGGCTGCTCTTCGCGCTGCGCTTCCGCGACCTCGACCTGCTGATCAGCGACCAGGTCACGCCCGACAGCCAGCTCCTGTTCCACCGCACGCTGAGCGACCGCCTCGGGCGGATCGCGCCGTTCCTTCGCTACGACAAGGATCCGTACGTCGTGGTGGTGAACGGCCGGATGGTCTACGTCCAGGACGCCTACACGGTGTCCGACCGCTTCCCTGACGCGCTCGGCTTCGACCCGCAGACGCAGCTGGACTCGACCAACCTCGGCTCGCCGTTCAACTACATCCGCAACAGCGTCAAGATCACGATGGACGCCTACGACGGGACGATGCACTTCTACCTGACGGACCCGGCCGATCCGATCGTTCGCGCCTATGCCGGGGTATTCCCGGACCTGTTCGAGCCGCTGGACACGATGCCGGCCGAGCTTCGGGCGCACCTGCGCGTGCCCGAAGAGCTGTTCAACGTCCAGACCCGGCAGTACGGCCGGTACCACGTCACCGACACGCAGCAGTTCTTCCGGACGGACGACCTGTGGACGGTGCCGCAGGGCCAGACGAGCGAGCAGACGCTGCCACCCGAGGCCTACTACGTCGTGATGCGCCTGCCCGGCGAAGACCACGTGGAGTTCACGCTGCTCCAGCCGATGGTCCCGACGAGCCGGCCGAACATGATCGCCTGGATCGCCGCCCGGATGGACGACCCGAACTACGGGGCCACGGTCGTCTACCGCTTCCCGGCCGATTCGACCATCTTCGGGCCGGCGCAGATCGAGGCGCGGATCGACCAGGACGCCGCCATCAGCCAGCAGATCTCGTTGTGGAACCAGTCGGGCAGCGAGGTCATCCGGGGCAACCTGATCGTGCTGCCGCTGGACGACTCGCTGATGTACCTGCAGCCCGTCTACCTGCAGTCGACGGGGTCCGCGTTCCCCGAATTCCGGCGGATCGTGGTGGCGTCGCCGCGCCAGGTCGTCTGGGGCGAGACGCTGGGCGAGGCGTTGCGGCTCCTCCTTGCCGCCGAAGGTGGCGCGCCGCCCACCCCGCCGCCGAGCTCGGGCCCGACGCCGACGCCTGGGCCCAGTGCGACGCCGCGCCCGACGCCAGGCACCGAGCTCCCGAGCGACGTGCCCGGGTTGATCGAATTCGCGAACGCGCACTTCGAGGCGGCACAGACCGCGCTCCGCGACGGCGACTTCGCCCGGTACGGTGACGAGATTGCGCAGGTCCAGGCCGCCCTCCAGCGGCTCCAGGTCCTTGCGCCCGGGATCGCCAGTCCCGTCCCCGGCGCCTCGGCCAGCTCGGCGCCGTGAGCCGGGGAGCGGCGCTGACCGGCGCGCTGCTCACCACGCTCGCGACACCGGCAACGTGGCCGATCGCCCTGGCCGTGTTCCTGCTTCGTGGCGGGCTGCTGGTCGTCGTCGTCCCGATCATCGTCCTGCCGTCGCCGGTTGGCCTCGGGAATCTCCTCGCGCCGGCGCTGATCGCGGTCGTCCTCCAGGGCCCGCCGGTCGAGCTGGTCGTCCTCGTCGGGATGGTCATGGCGGCGGTCCTCGCGTGGTTCGTGATCGGCGGGCTCGGGGCGGCGATGCTCGAAGCCGAGTCGGCAGCGCTCGTCGCCGGACAATGGGAGGACGCACCCGGCAGCGAGGCAGCGAGCGACGCGGGACGCGCGGCGGTGGGGCACGGTCGGCGGAGGGCCGTCCGGATCCTCGCCGCGCGGATGGTCGCGCACGGCCCGACGGCCATCGCCGTCGTCTGGGGCTCCGTCCGGCTCGTCGACGCGGCCTACCGGGAGCTGACGTCGCCGTTCGACGTGACGACACCCATCGTCCTGCGCGTGCTGGCTGACGCGCCCGACGCGGTCGTTGCCATCGTCGCGTGCTGGACGGCCGGCGAGATCGTCGGGGCGCTCGCGGCGCGACGGATCGCCCTCGACGACCTCCAGCTGGCCGGGGCGCTCCGGGGCGCCGTAGCCACCGCGCTCCGGCGGCCCGTCGCCGTGCTCGCCGACTTCGCGGTGCCGCTGGCCGTGCTCGCCCTCGTCCTCGCGCCGGCCACGATCGCGGCGAGCGCCGCGTGGGGCCTGGTTCGCGCCGCGGCCCGATCGCGGGGCGATCCATTCAGCGCCACCCTGGCGGTCGTGCTGTTCGTGACGCTCTGGATGGTGGGCCTGGTCCTCGTCGCCGTCGCGGCCGCCTGGCGGTCGGCGGTGTGGTCGATCGCGCACCGAGAGCTGGTGGTCCCGGCCGGCCGGCTGGGCGACGAACCGATCGGCAACGGGGTCGCCGGACGCCACGGCTGACCCCCGGGACGGCCCTGCTACACTGCGGCCGATCCCAGCGGCGGCCGCGCACGGAGGCATCGACCCAGGCGCATGGAACAGATCCTCGGCACGATCGGTGACGCGCTGGGTGGCATCTTCTCGAGTCCCATCCTCCAGCTCGGGATCCGCGCCCTCGGCATCTACCTGGTCATCGTCTGGCTGGCCACGGCGTACTGGGCTTTCCGCGACATGCAGCAGCGGTCCGACAACGCGATCCTGCCGTACCTCGCGTCGGCCGGGATCATCCTGTTCACGCCGCTGTTCTTCGTCCTCGGCGTGTGGGTCTACAAGATCGTCCGGCCCCACGAGAAGATCGGCGAGGTCTGGGAACGCAACCTGGCCGAGGAGGCGCTCCTCGCCGAGGTCGAGTCGATCCACCACTGCCCGACCTGCGAGCGCCGGGTCGACGACGAGTGGATCATCTGCCCGACCTGCCGGACGCGGCTGAACCGGGTGTGCCCGAACTGCAGCCGGCTCGTGGGCCTGGACTGGTCGCTGTGCGCCTGGTGCGGCAAGGACTTCGAGCGCCGCCCGGTCGTTGCCGCCAACCTCGGGCAGATCCCGGCCAGCCCGGACGCGCCCGGGCGGATTGCCGCCGGCGGGGAGTCGCCGATGGCCAACCCAGCCGGATCGGCCGCGGTCCGGACGAGCGTCCGCCCGGCGACCCAGTCGTCCCGCGGCGTGACGGGCCGGCCCGGCGGCACGACGCGGTCGTCCGGAACCTTGCCGGCGTCGGCGCAGGATCCGCTGCCCGAGCGTTGACGACGCCCGGCGAGGGTTCGAACCCGGGCGAACGCACGGACCCATCGGCCGTCGAGCCGCCACCTGACGACGACGCCACGCCGGCCCGGCTGCTCGGGTCGTCGTCCGCCCCGGCCATGTCGGCCGCGACTGCCCCTTCGGCCGCGCCCGCGGTGCCGCCCACCCGGCTCGGCGCGTCGACGTTCACCATCGAGGGCCGCACGGCTCCGGCCCTGTTCGTGGTCGGCTGGCTGGCGACCCTGCTGGGCTTCGGGATCGTCCTCGTCGGGGTGCTATCGAGCGGTGGGGGTGCGGGTCTCGCGCTCGTCGTCGTCGGGCTACTGCTCCTGTCGGTCGGGCTGATCGCCGCGGCCGGTTCGCAGGGGATCGAGCGGCGGGCGCGCGGGATGGCCGGCTACGCCGGTCCGTCGCCCTTGCTCGTGTTCGCGGCCACGATCCCGGTCTCGATCGTCGCGGTCATCGCGATCGGAATCCCCCTCGACCTTGCCGGCGTGGCCCTCGACGGGCCGTTCGGGGCGTTGCTGTCGGTCGTCGTGCAGGCGCTCGTCTACGTCGCCCTGATCCGGCTCCTCGTCGTCGATGCGGGGGCGCTCGACTGGCGTGCGATGGGTGTCCGCGTGCTCGACCGCGTCGCGTTCGGCGAGCTGCTCGGCGGGGCGCTGTGGGCGATCCCGGTCATCGTCGCGACCATCCCGGTGTCGGCGCTGCTCCTTGACGTCTTTCCGGTGACGCCGGAGAGCCCGCTCCCGCCGACCGGGGAGGCGGTCGGGTTCGCACTGTCGCTGCTGGCTGGTGCGCTGGTCGCCCCGTTCGGTGAGGAGATCCTGTTCCGGGCGTTCGCCACGACCGCGTGGGTGCGCGGCGTGGGTGTCCGCCAGGGCGTGCTCCGCGCCGCGCTCGTCTTTGCGTTCGCGCACGTCCTGACCATCTCGGGGTCGTCGGCGGGCGACGCGTTCGGCCTCGCGGTCGTCGGGTTTGGCACGCGCGTCCCGATCGCACTGGCACTCGGCTGGCTGTTCGTCCGGCGAGGCACGGTCTGGGCGTCGTTCGGGCTCCACGCGGCGTTCAACGCGGTGCTGCTGATCATCGCCGAGGCCTACCGGCCGATCTGATGCGGGCGGAAGACGCGCCGGTCGCTCCGATGAGGCACCGTGCACCCGGGGTTGACCATCCGATGAGGCCTCCTCCGTAGGGTTCGATCTGTCCTCGGGGTCCGGATGGCGGGGGGAATCGGCGGGCTCTCGTCGTCCGGGCCACGGGGACGCCGGTGGTCGATGCACGCGTCGCCAGCGCTGAGGGCCCCATGACGAACCCGGGTCGTGCCATCCGCGAGGTCCCGCTCGCCGAGCGCCCACGCGAACGGCTGGCGATGCGCGGGGCCGGTGGGCTGAGCGCGGCCGAGCTCATCGGACTCCTGTGGGGGTCGGGGACACGGGGCCGCTCCGCGCTGGATCTCGCCTCGGATGCGCTCGTGGCCCACGACGGTCTCGCCGGGCTGGCCCGCGCCACGGAGCTCGAACTTGCCTCGGTGCCCGGGGTCGGCGCCGTGAAGGCGGCGCAGCTCGTGGCCGCATTCGAGCTCGGGCGGCGGTTGCTTGCCGAATGGCCCGTCGCACGCTGGACGATCCGCGGCCCGGCCGACGTCGCCGAGCGCCTGATCCTCCAGATGGGCCACCTCGAGCGCGAAGAGCTGCGGGTGGTGATCCTCGACACGAAGAACCACGTCCTTCGAGTCGGCACGGTCTACCAGGGCAACCTCAGCGCGTCGCTGATCCGCGTCGGCGAGCTGTTCCGGGACGCGGTCCGCCTCAATGCCGCGGGCGTGATCCTGGTCCACAACCATCCGTCGGGCGACCCGACGCCGTCACCCGACGACCTGCACGTGACCGCCGAGGCGCTGGCGGCCGGGCGCCTGCTCGACATCGCCCTGCTCGACCATCTCGTCATCGGTCACGACGCCTACGTCTCGCTGCGCGACCGAGGCGTTGCATTCGACCGGACCGAGGCCCGGGTCGCCGGGGCGTAGCCGGGGTCAGCGCGAGGCGACGCTCCGGACGGCGTCCAGGGCCCGCCGCGCCTGTTCGAGGTGGACGAGATCGTGTCCCGCTGCGAGCCGGAACGTCAGCTCGACGCTCTCGGGCCCTCGCTCGCGATGCATCCCTAGGCGTGCCCGGTCGGCGACCGGCAGTCGCTGCCAGAACGCGACGTTCCAGCGCCGGTTGGCCTCGTAGGCACCCAGCAGGACCTCGGCGTCCTCGTCGACCTGCCGCAACCGGCTGACCCACCGGTCCTGGTCGTAGGGGGCGATCTCCGGCTCGTCCTCGGCGGCGATCCACCGGAGCCGCGCGGCGATGATCAGCTCGGCGTCGGCGAGGTGGGCGAGGAGCTCGAGGACGGACCACTCGGCCGGGTCCGGACGCACGCGAAGCTGCTCGCCGGCCTCGCCGACGAGCCGCCGGATCGTGGCGGGACCCTCGGCGAGGACCTCCGCGGGATCCCGCTCGCCCAGCGCCGCGAGCAGGAATCGACGATAGGCGTCGGGTTCGGTGACGGGATCGACGACCACGGAAGCAGTCTCCAGAGCGGACATCGATCGTATCGGCAACCTTGCCAGGATGTGTCGGGATTGCCCGCGACTCGCCGGACGTCCCAGGGCCGGGTTCCCGGCACGAGCGGGTATACTGCCCGGGCTTCCCAGCCCGACCGGATGTCCTCCCGCGACCCGCCCGACTCCGGCGACGCCCGCGACGCGACGATCCACCCGAACGAAGGACTCGCCAGCCAACATGCTCGACCGCCTGCTCGGCCTCTTCTCCCGCGACATCGGGATCGACCTCGGGACCGCCAACACCCTGGTCCATGTGCGCGATCGCGGCATCGTCATCAGCGAGCCGTCGGTCGTGGCGATCGACGCGAAGACGCGGCGGGTCCTGGCGGTCGGGGCGGAAGCCAAGCGGATGGTCGGCCGAACCCCGGCCAACATCATCGCGATCCGGCCGCTGCGCGACGGCGTGATCAGCGATTTCGACGTGACCGAGCAGATGATCAAGTACTTCGTGGACCGGGTCCACGACCGGGTCGGGACGATCGCCCGGCCGCGGATGCTGCTCGGGATCCCGTCCGGCGTGACCGAGGTCGAGAAGCGCGCCGTGCGCGACGCAGCCCTCAACGCCGGCGCCCGCTGGGCGCGCCTGATCGAGGAGCCGATGGCGGCGGCGATCGGGGCCGGCCTCCCCGTCAGCGAGCCGTCGGGCAGCCTGATCGTCGACATCGGCGGCGGGACCACGGAGGTCGCCGTGATCAGCCTCGGCGGGATCGTCGTGAGCCGGAGCATCCGGATCGGTGGCGACGAGATGGACCAGGACATCGTCTCGTTCGCCCGGCGCGAGTACAACCTGTTCCTCGGCGAACGGACCGCCGAGGACATCAAGATCGCGATCGGGTCGGCCTACCCCGGCGACTGGGACGCCCAGCGCGTCGCGCTGCGCGGCCGCGACCTGCTCACCGGGCTGCCCCGCAGCGTCGAGGTCGGCGCGGACCAGATCCGCGAGGCGATCGAGCCCTCCGTCCAGCAGATCGTCGACACGGTCAAGGACACGATCGAGGAGACCCCGCCGGAGCTCGTCGCCGACATCATGGACCAGGGCATCGTGCTCGCCGGTGGCGGGGCGTTGCTGGCCGGCCTCGATCGGCGCGTGGCCGAGGCCACCCAGATGCCGGTCCACGTGGCTGATGACCCGCTCACCTGCGTGGCGCGCGGCACCGGCGTCGTCCTCCAGGGTCTCGACGCGATGGATCGGGTCCTCGTCTCCGAGACCTATTCGCGGCCGCCGCGCTAGGAGCGAGACCCGAGACTCGCCATGACGTCCCTGCTTGCCAACCGAGCCGCCCGCCGCCGGGGAATCGCCTTCGCGGCCCTCCTGGTGAGCACCACGCTGATGATGGCGTTCTCGTCGAACCCGGCCGTCCGCGAGGTCCAGAACGGCGTCAGCTTTGCGTTCCGGCCGCTGCAGGGCGCCGTCCACGACGTCGCCGCCGGCATCGCGTCCGTGGGCGAGGCGATCGCCGAGATCGACCGGCTCCGCGTGGACAACGCCGCGCTCCTCACCGAGAACCAGCGGCTGAAGGTCGAGAATGCCCTGGCCGAGGAGATCCGGCGCGAGAACGAGCTGCTGACGGGCCTGCTCCAGCTGCGCGCGGGGTTCGACTACCAGACCGTCGCGGCCACCGTCATCGCGCGCGAGTCGTCCGAGTTCCGACGCCTCGTCGTGCTCGACCAGGGCAGCGACGACGGGATCGCCGTCGGCGACGTCGCGATCGCCGCGGGCGGGGCGCTGGCCGGTCGGGTGACCGAGGTGACGGCCGACAGCGCGAAGGTCGTCCTGCTGACGGACGGCGACTTCAAGGTCATCGGCCAGTTGTCGACCACGGCAGCCACCGGCGAGGTGATCGGCCAGCTCGGCGCCGGCGTCCTGGTCATGCGCCAGATCGATTCGAGCGAGCAGGTCACCGTCGGCGACGAGGTGGTGACGGCGGGGATCGAGCTCGGCGGCGGGGTGCGATCGCCCTATCCCAAGGGCCTGCTGCTCGGCCAGGTCATCGACGTGCGCCGCGACGCGAACGACGTCGTCCAGACGGCCTACCTGCAACCCGCGGCCGACCTCGACCGACTGGAGTACGTCCTCGTCATCACCGACTACCAGGGCGGCCTGCCGCCGATCGAGCAGCAGCCGATCGACTGCAACCAGCCCGACGGGACGCTGCCGCAGGGCGAGCAGCCGTGCTTCGACCCGGCCGCGAGCCCGTCCGCGGGCGCATCGGGAGCCCCGTCCGCCACTCCCCGGTGAGCCGCGCCGGTCGATCGGGCCTGGGCGGCTGCTACCCTTCGCGGCGATGAAGGGCATCGTCCTCGCCGGCGGCACGGCCACGCGGCTGTACCCGCTGACGATCGTCACCAACAAGCACCTGTTGCCGATCTACGACCGGCCGATGATCTACTACCCGATCGAGACGCTGGCCGGGATGGGCATCCGCGAGGTGATGGTCGTGGTCGGCGGGAAGAGCGTGGGCGACGTCGTGGAGCTGCTCGCGGACGGCTCGGCATTCGGGCTCGACCTGACCTATCGCTACCAGGCCGGCCCGCTGGGGATCGCGCACGCGATCGGCCTGGCGCGCGACTTCGTCGGTGACGACGCGTTCTGTTGCGTCCTCGGTGACAACATCCTCCGGGGGGCGCCCCTGGCGGACGTCGCGTCGGAATTCGAGGGGGGCGCATTCGGCGCCGGCACCCTGCTCTACCGGGTCCCGGACCCGGAGCGGTTTGGCGTGGCCGAGTTCGACGCCGAGGGCCGGATCGTCGGCTTCGAGGAGAAGCCCGAGCACCCCAAGAGCGACCTGATCCCGATCGGCGTCTACTTCCTGCGGCCGGACGCCTTCGGCGTGATCGAGGGCCTCGCGCCGTCGGGCCGTGGCGAGCTCGAGATCACCGATGTCCTGAACCACTACATCCCCGACCGGCGGCTGTTCACGCGCGTGTACGACGGCCACTGGACCGACGCCGGGACGGTGCCGTCACTGCTTCGCGCAGCCGAGATGGCCGCGGAGGACGACCGGGCCGGGCGACTCGCGCCCCCGTCGAGCCGTCCGGTCGGCTGACCGATGACCGGGCGATCGTTCGGCCGGATCCTGGTCACCGGCGGCGCCGGGTTCATCGGCTCGTGCTACGTGCGTGACGTGCTCGGCCGGCGCGACGGGACGCGGATCACGGTCCTCGACAAGCTCACCTACGCGGGCAACGAGGCGAACCTCGCACCCGTCCGCGACGACGCCGAGATGGCCGGGCGGCTGACCTTCGTCCAGGGCGACATCGCCGACCCGGATGTGGTCGTGCCGCTCGTGGCGGCCGCCGATGCGGTCGTCAACTTCGCGGCCGAGACGCACGTCGACCGCTCCATCCTCGAGCCGGAGGCGTTCCTGTCGACCGGGGTCATCGGCGTGCACGTCCTCGTCGAGGCGTGCCGGACCGCGGAGGCACCGCCGCGCTTCCTGCAGGTGTCGACTGACGAGGTCTACGGCGACGTCGCCACCGGCCAGGTCGCCGAGGACGGGCCGATCGCGCCGCGATCGCCCTATGCCGCCGCGAAGGCGGCCGGCGAGCTGCTGGTCCGGAGCTACGTGGTCACCCATGGGCTCGACGCGGTCGTCACGCGGGGCGCCAACACCTACGGGCCGTACCACCATCCCGAGAAGCTGATCCCGCTGTTCATCACCAACGCCATCGACGATCGAGCACTGCCGCTCTACGGCGACGGGCTCCAGCGACGCGACTGGCTGCACGTGTCGGATCACGCCGCGGCCATCGATTTCGTCCTGCGCCAGGGCGCCACGGGCGAGACGTACAACGTCGCCGCCGGCGCCGAGCGCACGAACCGGGACGTCGTGAGCCGGCTGCTCGAGCGTCTGGGGAAGCCGTGGTCGCTCGTGCGTGCGGTGGAGGACCGGCCGGGCCACGACCGCCGGTACGCGATGGACGGGTCGAAGCTCGTCCGCCTCGGCTGGCGGCCGTCGGTGCCCTTCGAGGACGGCCTGGCCGCGACCGTCGACTGGTTCCGAGCGAACGAAGCCTGGTGGCGCGCGGCTCGGTCGGGCGAGTGGGACGGCTGGTACGAGCGGCAGTACGGTCGCCGGCTGGCGACCGGGCAGGGCGTTGGCGCGGTAGCCCCCACGTCGGCGGCACCATCGCCCGGCGCGCCCTCCGCGGACGCGCCGGCCCGGGAGGGCTGATGCGCGTCGCCGTGACCGGGGCGACCGGGCGGCTCGGGCGCGCGCTCGTCGCCGCCCTCGGCGACGCACCGTTCACCGGGCCGGGCGGCCCGCTCGCCTGGCCGCGCGCGGCGTTCGACCTCGACGCGCCGGAGGCGATCGGCGCCCGACTCGACGCCGATCGCCCCGAGGTGGTCGTCCACGCCGCGGCGTGGAGCGACGTCGACGGCTGCGCCAGGGATCCGGAGCTGGCCCACCGGCGGAACGGCCTCGCCACCGGCATCCTCGCCGAGGCGTGCGCGGCGCGTGGCGTCGACCTCCTGGCGATCTCGACCAACGAGGTGTTCGACGGACTGCGCACCGACGGACGGGGCTACGCCCCGGACGACGCCACATCACCCGGCAATCCGTACGGCGCCTCGAAGCTTGCCGGGGAGCGACTCGCGGCCGACGCCTTCGCCCGGGCCCCGAAGGCGGCGCTGGGCATCGTGCGGACCGCGTGGCTGTTCGGCTCCCCTGGTCGCGACTTCCCGAGCCGGATCCTCGACGCGGCCGATCGTGCCGCGGCAGCCGGCGAGCCGTTGCGGGCCGTCGCCGACGAGTGGGGGACGCCGACGTACGTCGACGACCTTGCCGAGGCGATCGTCGACCTCCTGGCGGGCGACGCGGTGGCCGGAATGCACCACGTCGTCAACGGCGGCGTGGCCAGCCGTGCCGACTGGGCGCGCGACGTGCTCGACCGCGCCGGGGTCGCCGTCCCCGTCGCGGACGTGCCGGCCACGACCTGGCAGCGACCATCCGACCCTCCCCCGTGGGGCGTGCTCGAAGCCACGGCGCGGCAGGCCGGCGAGCCGCTCCGGACCTGGCGCGACGCCATGGCCGACTACGCCCCCCGCCTGCGGCGAGTCGCGAGGGCACGGGGGTGACCGCCGACCGCCCCGCGTCGTCCATCTCGGGCGTCCGCTACGGCGCCGTCGACCGGCACGTCGACTCGCGTGGCTCGTTCCGTGAGCTGTGGCGCGCCGGCGACAGCCTGCCCTTCGTCCAGGCCAACCTGTCGTCCTCCGCCGCGGGGGTCCTGCGCGGCCTCCACCTGCACGAGCGGCAGGTCGATTACTGGGTCGTCGCGTCGGGCCGGGCGTTCCTCGCCCTCGTCGACGTCCGTTCCATGCTCGAGGGGATCGCCAAGGCGCCCGGCGTCGAAACGCGCATCCTCGATGCCGACGACTGGGTGGTCATCCCGGAAGGGGTCGCCCACGGGTTCCTGGCACTCGAGCCGCTCGACCTGCTCTACCTCGTGACGAACCAGTACGACGGCTCCGACGAGCTCGGCTTTGCCTGGGACGACCCGGTGGCCGCGGTCCCATGGCCCGAGCCGGCGACCGCGACATCCTCGGGCCCGATCGTCTCCGAACGCGACGCCTCCAACCCGTCGCTCGCCGAGCTCGTGGCGCGGCTGCGGAGCGACGTCGGCTGAGCCCGTCCCACCGCGCAGAATGGTCGTGACCCCACGCGACCCCACCTGGACCACCCGAACGGGCTAGCGGACCCGGGACCATCCCGCGATTGAGCGGCACCCCTCCTGGACCGAGGCTTGCAGCACATCCCCGTTCACGGAGCCCTTGATTGCGCAACGCCGCCGCCGCCCTCGCCCTGCTGCTGCTCGCCTCGGTCGGCGCCGCCGTCCCGACGCGCGTCGCGGCCGCCGAGCCGAAGGTGGCCATCATCGTCGGCGCAACCGAGGGCACGACCGACTCCTACCGCCGCGACGCGGACGAGACGTACGCCGCCGCGCTGCAGTACACGTCGAACGTCGTCAAGGTCTACAGCCCGAACGCCACGTGGGCGCGGGTCAAGGCCGCCGTGGCGGGCGCCTCCGTCGTGGTCTACCTCGGGCATGGCAACGGCTGGCCGAGCCCGTACACCTACGATCCGAACTTCACGACCAAGGACGGGTTCGGCCTCAACAAGGTCGAGGGCGCCGGCGACAACAACCGGGTCTACTACGGCGAGCCGTACATCTCGACCCTCGCGTTGTCGGGGGCGGTCGTCATCCTCAATCACCTCTGCTACGCCTCCGGCAACTCGGAGTCGGGCGCCGCGGACCCGAGCGTCTCCGTCGCCAGGCAGCGGGTGGACAACTACGCCTCCGCGTTCCTCCGGGCCGGTGCCGCGGCGGTCATCGCCGACGCCCACTACGGGCTCGACGGGTACCTGCGCGACCTGTTCACCACGAGCCAGCCGATCGAGTCGCTCTGGGCCAACCAGGCGAGCGCGCGCGGCAACCTCGTCTCGTTCGCGTCGAGCCGGACCTCGGGTGCTACGGCGTACATGGATCCAAACACGCCGACCTCCGGCTTCTATCGATCGCTCGTCGTCCGCACCGCCGGGACGGTCGTCTCCTTCGGGAGCGGCGCCGCCGGCGGCGGCACCGGCAGCGGGACGACCCCGCCGCCGCCCGTCGCGGACACGACGCCGCCGCAACTCACCGCCGTGAATCCCGGACCAGAGACGATCTCGACGGTGTCGCCCAACGGCGACGGCAGCCATGACACCGTCACGCTCAGCGTCACCTCGTCCGAGCCGGGCGCGCTGGTCGCGGCCGTTCGCGATCCGTTCGGCTCGATCGCCAGGACGTGGGCCGTGCCGACGACGAACGGTGCCACCGCCGTGACGTGGGACGGTCGCGATGCGGCCGGCACGGCCGTCGCCGACGGCCGGTACGTGCTGTCGGTCACGCCGACCGATGCCGCGGGCAACACCGGAGCCGGTCAGGAGCGCGTCGTCGACGTCGCCGCCGCCCTTGGCGCCGTCACCACGTCAGCCACCACCACGTTCTTCCCGGTCGGAACCACGCGATCACTCCGGACCACCGACCTCTCGTTCACGCTGAGCCGCCAGATGATCGTGACGTGGACCCTCCGCAATGCCGATGGGGCCGTCGTCGAAACGCATCTCGAGGCGGCAACGCTGCCACCCGGCACCCAGACCTGGACCTTCGACGGACGCCGGTCCGACGGCCGGACGCTGGCGCCGGGCCGCTACACCTCGGTGGTCGAGGCGACCGACGGCACGATCGTGGCGTCGGAGTCGGTCTCGTTCGTCGCCGACGCCTTCGAGGTCAAGCCGAGCGACACGACACCGGCGCGTGGCCAGCGAATCACGGTCACGCTCACGACGGCCGGACCGCTCGCCGCCAACCCGCGCGTCTCGGTGTACCAGCCCGGTCGCACCGCCTGGAGCGTCCCCACCGTGCGGCTGTCGAGCACCACCTACCGGGCGACGCTGACGCTCAAGACGGGCCACACGGGCACCGTCACGTTCAAGGCGAGCGGTCGCGACGCCGGCGGCACGGTCCAGCAGACGAGTCGTTCGTACCGCCTCCACTGACCGGCGAACGGCCCAGCCGCCTGGCAGGGCCGCCGGCACCACCGGCGGACTGCACCAGACCCCACCAGACCCGACCGTACCAGCCCCCACCGGGACCATCGGTCGATGGACCTTCCGGCCGCCCGGCCTAGATTGAGCGGTCCATAGGCAACCGCCTCGAGGACCGCTGTGCCGTCGCCATTCCAGCGCCCGGACGTGGGCAGCCGACCAGGAACGGGTCGACGACGAACCGTCGTCTCAATTGTCGCTGCCCTCGTCGTCCTGGCCGCCATGGCCCCCGTGACGCGCGTCGGCGCGGCGATCCCGGGCGACGCCGGCACCGGCGCGCTCCGGCCGTCGATCCAGTACGAGGAAGCCGTCGCCCACGCGGACGATCGCATCGCCTTCGCTGCCGGCGGCCGGGTGAGCGTCCCGTTCGCACCGCGTCCCGAGGATGACTGGGCGGTCGGTGGCGTCGCCCCCCGGCAACTCCCGGCCGGACGGTTGAGCGGGCAGTCGCTCCGGACCGAGGAACCAGGGCCGGGGACGGCACCCGCGATCGAATCCGCTCCTTCGGTCGCGCCGGTCGCCGCCAGCGACTCGCTCGATCGGCCGATCGTCGACCCAGGCCTGACCGCACCGGTCCGCCTCGCGGCCGCCGTCAACGCGGGCGGCCTCCGGCGCGAGGTCTTCGGCTTCCTGCCCTACTGGGAGCTGACCGACGCCTCCACGACGCTCGACTGGGAGACCCTTTCGACGATCGCCTATTTCGGGATCGGCGCGGCCGCCAACGGCAACCTCGAACGCTCGGACAAGGACGGTGCGACCACCGTGGGCTGGAGCGGCTGGACGAGCTCGAAGCTGACCGGCGTGATCCAGACCGCCCACGCCAACGGCACCCGCGTCGTCCTGACGATCCAGAGCTTCGCCTGGAACAGCAGCGGTGTCACGAAGCAGAAGGCGTTGCTCGGCAACGCGACGGCGCGCGCGAACCTCGCCCGCCAGATCGCGGCCGCCGTGCGCGACCGCGGCGCGGACGGCGTCAACCTCGACTTCGAGCCGGTCGTGTCCGGCTACGGCGACGAATTCACCGCCCTGGTCCGCTCGATCCGGGCCGAGCTCGACGCCGTCGCCCCCGGCTACCAGCTCACCTTCGACACCATGGGCTACATCGGCAACTACCCGATCGAGGACGCCACGGCCGCGGGCGGGGCCGACGCGGTCGTGATCATGGGCTACGACTATCGCAACGGTTCGGCCGGCACGGCCGGATCGGTGGCCCCGATCGGTGGCCCGGCCTACGACATCGCCGACACGCTGGCCGCCTACACCAGCCGCGTGCCCGCGTCGAAGGTGATCCTCGGCGTGCCCTACTACGGTCGTGCCTGGTCCACGGCTTCGCCCGACCTGCACGCGTCGACGACCTCCGCCGCGAAGTACGGGTCGTCCGTCGCCGTGCTCTACGAGACGGCCATCGACTTCGCGGCGACCCACGGCCGGCAGTACGACCCCGTCGAGGGCGTCGCCTGGACGACCTACCAGCGCGAGAACTGCAGCTCGACGTACGGCTGCGTGACCGGCTGGCGCCAGCTCTACTACGACGACGCGCAGTCACTCGCGGCCAAGTACGACCTGATCAACCAGTACGACATCCGCGGGGCGGCGGTGTGGGCGCTCGGCTACGACGGAACACGACCCGAGCTCTACGCGGTGCTCAAGGACAAGTTCATCACCGACACCGTCCCGCCCGTGATCACCGCCTCCACGGTCAGTGCGGCCGCGTTCTCGCCAAACGGCGACGGGCGCAACGAGACCGTCACGATGCGGCTCACCGCGAGCGGCTTCATCCGCTACGGCTGGCGCGTCGAGCCGTTCATCGACGGCGTCGCGGGTGCCCCGATCCTCGAAGGCGCCGCCGACGGTTCCGACGCCGCGTTCACCTGGGACGCGCGCGCGGCCAGCGGTGCCGGCGTGGCGGACGGCGTCTACCAGGTCACGATCTGGACCGCCGACGCATCCGACAACCGCGCGTCCGCCTCGTCGATCGTGACCGTGGATCGCCTGCTCCCTGACCTGGCCGCGTCCGCGGCGCCGACCAGCATCTCGCCCAACGGCGACCGCCGATTCGACACGGCGAGCCTGACCATGACCGCGAGCGAGCCCGTCTCGGGCCGGGCACGGATCATGACGCGGAGCGGGGCAACCGTCCGGACCTGGAAGTTCGCCAACCTGGCGACCGGGACGTGGACGTGGGACGGCAAGGACGACGCCGGGGAGCTGGTCAAGGACGGGATCTACCGCTTCCGTCTCGACGGACTCGATGCGGCGGGCAACGGCAAGGTCGAGCTGCTGCCCGTGCTGGTCGATCGGACGATCGGTGACATCACCTGGGCCGAGCGATCGTTCACGCCGGGCTCCGCCGAGAAGGATGTCCTCTCGCTCCGACTCATCCGCGCCGCCACGGTCTCCGTCTCGATCTACCAGGGCAAGACGCTGGTGCGACGGGTCTGGATCGAGAAGCCGATGGAGCACGGGACCTGGACGTGGACGTGGAACGGCCTGAACGGTCACCGCGAGCTGGTCGAACCGGGGGTGTACACGGCGTCCGTCACGACAACCACGGCGGTCGGCGTGTCGCATCTGACCCGGACCGTCACGGTCAAGGCGCCATAGCCGCGCGGCCCGCCCCTACACTGGGCGTCCCATGACCGAGCCGACCGTGTCACCCGAGCCGACCGGCACGCCCGCGACGACCCCCCGGACCGGTACGGGCGTCTGGGTGGTGCTGCCGACCTACAACGAGGCCGACAACCTCACCCCCGTCGCGACGGCGATCCTCGGGGCCTTGCCGGGCGCCACGCTCCTCGTGGTCGACGACAACTCGCCCGACGGGACCGGGCGCCTGGCTGACGCGCTCGCCTCGAACGACCCGCGCGTCAAGGTCCTCCACCGGGCGGCGAAGCAGGGCCTCGGCCGGGCGTACCTCGACGGATTCGCCCGGGCGCTCGGTGGTGGAGCGGCCGTCGTGGTCCAGATGGACGCCGACTTCAGCCACGATCCCCAGGCGCTCCCCGGGCTGGTCGCCCCGATCGTCGACGGGCGCGCCGACCTCGTGATCGGGTCCCGCTACACGCCCGGCGGCGGCGTCGTCGACTGGGCAATCGGGCGGCGGATCGTGTCGCGTGGCGGCAGCCTGTTCGCCGGCGTCGTCCTCGCCCTCGGGCCGCGCGACCTGACAGGGGGCTTCAAGGCCTGGCGAGCCGCGACGCTCGCGGCCGTGCCGTTCGATGGCGTTCATGCCGGCGGCTACGTCTTCCAGATCGAGATGACCTTCCGTGCCAGCCGGGCCGGCGCCCGGATCGAGGAGTACCCGATCACGTTCCGCGACCGCCGGATCGGGCAGTCCAAGATGAGCCGCCGGATCATCGTCGAGGCGTTGGTCGTCGTCGTCCAGCTCCGATTCGAGGAGCTCCGCGACCGCCTCCTCCGCCGCCGGGGATCGTGAGCGGCCCGCGGAGCGGAGCCGTCCGTCTCGGCGCTCGAACGACCGCGCCGCCACCCGGCGTCCGGGTCGTGCTCGACGCCCGGCCCCTCCAGACGCCCGAGCGGGCACCCGTCGCGGCCGCGTATCTCGACGGTCTGCTGGGCGCCTGCGACGACGACCCGCTCCCCGGCGAGTCATTCGCCTTCTTCCTGCGTTCGGACCTGGCCGATCCGACCGTCCGGTACGGCCGGCTCGACGTGGTCGGTCGGCGGCTCCTGCCGCCGACCCGGCTCCTCGGAGCGGCCGGCATGACGGTCGACCCGTTCATCCTCCGCGGTGCCTCGCTCGGGGTGGCGTGGCGGGCGGACCGCTCGGGCGCGGCCGGCGCCGTCTACCACGTCGTCGGCGGTGGTCCGCTGCCGATCGCGCCGGGGCTGCCGGTGGTCGCCACGCTCCTCGACCTGGCGCCGTGGGAGATGCCGGGCTCGTTCCAGCAATCGCTCGCGGGGCGCTTCGGGCACCGGCTCCGCGCCCAGCTCCTCCGCGACGCCGACATCGTGATCGTGGGCACGGAATCGATCGGACAAGCCGCCCGCCGCCTCATCCACCTCCGGAAGGACCGGATCCGCGTCGTCCCGCTGGCGCCACGGGCGGCGTTCGCGGCACGCGCGACTCGCCGCCTGGAACGCGACGCGGAGGCCCTGCGCGCTCGGCTGGGCGTGGGTGGGCGCTACCTCGTGTTCACCGGCCGCTTCGACGCGCGCCTGGACCACGCGACCCTGCTCGGCGCGCTCGGCATCCTGGCCGGCCGGCCTCGGCCCCGCGCCCTCGACCGCGACACGGCGTGGCCGCCGCAGGTCGTCCTCGTCGGCGCCAGCCCCGAGGATCGGGCGTCGGTCGCCCGGGCCGCCGCGAAGGTCGGGATCGGGAGCTCGATCGTCTACGCGCCGACGCTCGCCCTCGACGCGCTCGCCGGGTTGCTCCGGGCGGCGCGAGCGGTGATCCTGCCCGTGCTCTCGGAGGCCGCCGGCCTGCCGATCGTCGAGGCGCTCAGCGTCGGCACGCCGGTCGTGGCCTCAGCGGTCGGAGCGCTCCCTGAGCTGGTCGGCCGCGCCGGCCTGCTCGTCGAGCCACGCGATCCAGATCGGCTCGCGATCGCCCTGTCGACGATCTGGACCGACGACACGGTCCACGCCCGCGTTGCCGGCGAGGCGAAGGAGCGGGCGAAGGGTCGGCGCCGGACCTGGGCGGACGTGGCCGCCGACACGCGGTCGATCTACGCGGAGGTCGGCGTCTCGAACGGGGCCGGGGGCGACCCCGGCTGACCGGTCAGTGCGGCGAGGCGCTCGGGCTCGCCGCACCCGCCGCGGGCGTCGGGCTGGGGGTCGCCGCCGGCGTCGGGATCGGTCTGGGGAGTGGTAGCGGGCCGTCCTTGACGGTGACCTTCGAGCCGAGCGGCATGACCTGGATGAACGTCTGGCCGACGGTCAGGATGACCGGCTTGCCGGCTTCGTCGTAGAAGCGCGTCGGGCCGGCCAGGGATGCCTTCTTCCAGGTCCCGACGATCGTCCGGCCGTTGGTCGCGATCCAGGCCTTGCCCGAGCCGGTCACCTTGGCCTCGAGTCGATGCTTGCTGGAGCCGTCGTTGAGCGGTGCGAACGACATCATCATGACCACGACGTTCTTGGGCGCCACCTGCTTGCCATCGGCCGGATCGATCTGCTTCGTGTAGCCCTTGACCCCGCGCTTGTACGTGTTCGACGCGCGGTCGTACCGGTAGGTGATCGCGTTGTACGGGTACTCGACGCGGATGATCCCGCCGCTCGGCCGGGCGGCCAGGGGCACATCCGGCGCGAATCGCCAGACCGCCTTCAGCGGCTCGTTCTCGGCGCCGACGCGCGTCGCCATGATCTGCAGCGACTTCGCGTCGGAATAGACGTTGTGCGGCGCGAACCGGGTCCGGATGCGCCGGTAGTAGATGCCGCCCCAGCGGAACTCGTCGGCGTTGTAGACCAGCTGCCCGTTGCCCTTGGCCCGGAGCGTCGCCATCGCCTGCGGCGATCCGCCGACGTGCCCGTAGACGGCCTTCCACTCGGCCGCCCAGGTGATGAAGTAGTAGCGAGCGCTGCGGACGGGCCCCACGTCGGTCGGCATCTGGTCCTGGAAGACGAGCATGTAGCGGGGGACGCCGCCCTCAGCCGGCGCCTGCCACACGACCGCAGCCGCATTGAAGCCGGACTGCGGGCGCGCGGCCGGCGCATCGTCGATCATCAGCGCGATCGGGTGCTGGGCCGCGATCCGGGGGGTCACCAGCCGGCCGGTCAACGGCGCCGGCACCAGGACCGGGGTCGGGAGCGGGGTGGGGCGCGGCGTGGGCGACGGCGACGGGGTCGCCGCGGACGGACTGGCTTCCACGCCGACGATGGGGCTGGCCGCCGGATCGGGGCTGCCGGAGGCTGCGGCCGTGACGAGCCCGGCGGGCGCCGGCAGCGCATCGGGCCCGGGACCGAGGTGGACGGCGCCGGTCGCGACGCCACCACCGACGACCGCGGCCGCGAGAGCCAGCGTGGCGGCGGCGGTCTTGACGGACCGTCTCATCGTCCGAACACCCTGGCCTGGTCCTCGTTGTACGCGCCGCTCGAACCGCCACCCGGTCGCCCCGTGGTGCCGGCGGAGGATACACGACGGTGCAACCCGCGCGAAGACCTCGACCCGTGGTCGCGCGCTTCCGAGTCGAGGCGTAGGCTGGCAACGAACGCGAACAGGCCCACGCCCCAGCGGCGAACACGCTCGAGGACCGACCGATGGCCGAAACCACCCGCTCCGAAACCGCCGAGGTCGACGCGACCAAGGCCGAGACGACCAGTACCGAGCCGGCCCCGGCGCCGAAAGTGACGCGCGCCCGGGCCACCGCCTCCGGTGCGTCGCGCAAGACCGCCGCTCCGCGGGTCACCGCGGTGGCTGTGGTTCCGTCATCGAAGGGGGATGTCGGCGCCGGTGCCCGCGCCCCCGACCGCGCCGTGGTCGACCGTCCCGCCAACGTCTCGATCTACCAGGGCGGTGCCGATTCGGTCGTCGGCGACGCCGTCACGATCACCCAGGGTGGCGCCTCGATCGTGAACGCCACGACCGTCGACATCCGCCAGGGCGGCATCGCCAACGCACAGGCCGAGGACATCCACGTCAGCATGGGCGGCGTCGCCCTCGCGCGGGCAGACCGGGTGTCGGTCGAGATGGGCGGGCTCGGGATCGCGTTCGCCCGCGAGGCCCACCTGACCCAGGGCGGCGCGCGCACCGTCATCGCCCAGGACGTCCGGGTCGACCAGGGCCTGATCGGAACGGCCTTCGCGGGCAAGGTCACGTTCGAGCGTCCATCCGGCGTCTTCCTGCTCCTGGCCGGCAGGACCGAAGGCCCGGTCAAGGCGCTGCTCGATTGGCGCGGGGCGTTGGCGTTCGGCGCGGCGATGGGCGCCATCGTCGGGCTGCTCCGACGACGCTGAGGCGGCCCATCTCCTCGTGCCCTGGGAGCCGGCCGGGTCATCCCGGCTATACTCCGCGGCGTCCCCCCACCGTCACTCGAGCATGACCCCAGGAGTCGCCAGCCCGTGATCGATCCGTCGGCGCGCGTCCATCCGAGCGCTGATCTGGAGGCCGATGTGACCGTCGGCGCGGGGACCAGCATCTGGCATCGCGCGCAGGTCCGGACCGGCGCGCGGATCGGGCGGGACTGCGTCATCGGGCGCGACGTGTTCATCGACGAGGGGGTCGCCATCGGCGACCGGGTCAAGATCCAGAACGCGGCGCTCGTCTACCACGGCGTGACCGTGGGGAGCGGGGTGTTCATCGGGCCCGGCGCCATCCTGACCAACGACCGACACCCGCGCGCCGAAACCGCCACTGGAGCCTTGGCCAGGGCCACGGATTGGGAGGTGAGCCCGATCCACCTTGCCGACGGCGCCTCCATCGGCGCCGGGGCCGTCGTCGTCGCCGGCTGCGACGTCGGGCGGTACGGGATGGTCGGCGCGGGCGCCGTCGTCACCAGGGACGTCCCGGCCCATGCCCTCGTGGCCGGCAGCCCGGCCCGCGTGATCGGCTGGGTCTGCGCCTGCGGCCAGCGCCTGCACGATTCGACGGGTCACCCGGCGCCGGCGACCCGCGAGCGGTACGCCATCGACCCCGAGCTGAGCTGCTCCGCCTGCGGGCGCCACTACGCCTTCGTCGGCGACGACGGCGCCCTCCAGGAACAGCGCGGCCCGGCCATCACCCAGGGAGCCACCGCATGATCCCGATCGCACGCCCAGACTTCGGACCCGAGGAGATCGAGGCCGTCACCGAGGTCATCAACAGCGGGATGATCGCGCAGGGCCGGAAGGTCGCCGAGCTGGAGGCGAACTGGGCCGAGTTCTGCGGGGTCCGGAACGCCGTGGCCATGGCCAACGGGACGCTCGCGCTGATGGCGATCTTCACCGGCATCGGCCTCGAGCCGGGCGACGAGGTGATCACCGTCTCCCACACGTTCGCCGCGACCGCCAACGCGATCCTCTACACGGGCGCGACGCCGGTCTTCATCGACATCGAGCCGGACACGTACCTGATCGACGCGAAGCGGATCGAGGCCGCGATCACCCCGCGCACCCGGGCCATCTGCCCGGTCCACCTGTTCGGGCTCGTGGCGGACATGGACATGATCCAGGCCATCGCCGACCGGCACGGGCTGGTCGTGGTCGAAGACGCCTGCCAGGCGCATGGCGCCACGTTCCGCGGCCGGCGCGCGGGGAGCTTCGGGCACGGCGCGTTCAGCCTGTACGCGACCAAGAACATGACCACGGCCGAGGGCGGGTTCGTGACGACCAACGACGACAAGCTGGCCGACTGGTTGCGCCTCCACCGGAACCAGGGGATGCGCAGCCGCTACCAGTTCGAGATGCTCGGCTATAACTTCCGGATGACCGACCTCGCCGCGGCGATCGGCCTGGTCCAGCTCGCGAAGCTGGAGCGCAACACCGCCCGGCGCCAGGAGATCGCGGCCCGCTACGACGAAGCGTTCGGCGAGCTGCCGATCGGGCTGCCGATCACGCCCGACGGGCGGACCCATGTCTTCCACCAGTACACCGTGGACGTCGGCGGGGCCCGCGACGCGATCGTGGCCGACCTGCGCGAGTCCGGGGTCGGAGCCGACATCTACTACCCGATCCCCGTCCACCGGCAGGCCTACATCATGGAGCGCGGCCTCCACGCCGACCTCCCCGTCACGGACAGCGCCGCGGCGCGGACGCTGGCCCTGCCGATGCACCCCGGGCTGACCGGTGCGGAGCAGGCGCAGGTGATCGACGCGGTCAGGACGGCCGTCGCCCGCCACCTCCAGGGCTCGACCGACGGGCGCCCCACCGCGGGCGTCGCCGCCACATGACCGACGCCTGGCGCCCCGCGGGGGCGCGCGAGCTCCGGCTCGGCCTGGCCGGGCTGGGGTCGATGGGACGGAACCACCTGCGCATCCTCTCGAACCGGCCGGGCACGACCTTGGCCGCCGTCGCCGATCCCGTCGCGGAGACCGTTTCTGCTGCGATCGCCGGCTCCGGAGCGCGCGGGTTCGCCGACCCGTTGGCGATGATCGGGGAGGGCGGGCTCGACGGTGTCGTCATCGCCGCACCGACCAATGCCCACCTGTCGCTCGCCCTCGCCGCGATCGACTGCGGCATCCCGGTCCTGGTCGAGAAGCCGCTTGCCGGGACGGTCGAGGACGGGTTGCGGATCGTCAATGCCGCGGCCGCTCGTGGCGTCCCGGTCCAGGTCGGGCACGTGGAGCGCTTCAACCCGGCGGTGCTGGAGCTCGGGCGCCTCCTCGGGGCCGGGTGGCTGAGCACCGTCTACGCGATCGTGAGCCGCCGCGCCGGCCCGTTCCCGGCCCGGATCCGCGATGTCGGCGTGACGATCGACCTGGCCACCCACGACGTCGACATCCTGTCCTGGATCGCCGGTGAGCGGCCCACCCGCGTCTTCGCCGAGCTGGCCCAGCGCAAGCACGCCGATCACGAGGACCTGCTGTTCGGCCTCCTCCACTTCCCGTCGGGCGCCACGGGCATGCTCGACGTCAACTGGCTGACCCCGGCCAAGCGCCGCCAGCTCGTGGTCGTGGGCGAGGAGGGCATGTTCGAGCTCGACTACCTGACCCAGCGCCTGACGTTCACCCGCTCGGACCTTTCCAGCACATTGGGATCCTAAGCTTAGAATTCCACGTGGACAAGTTGTCGCG
>JADMIO011197752.1_pt1 | contig 42032 bp, 25 predicted proteins | sample 8958161 | NCBI WGS metagenome assembly JADMIO01 (sample SAMN16585339, study PRJNA669376) | soil metagenome | isolation source: Crop rotation soil | place: USA: Cullars Rotation, Alabama | collected 2011 | reverse complement strand
GCCGCGACTTCAAGTCACGTGAATTCCAAGCTTCGGATCCCACTGTGCTGGAAAGACGGGCTCTTCGAACCGCTCATGGCCTTCGCGTTGCTCGCCGCCCTGTTCGCCACCATCCGCCGCCGGACGAACGCGAGAAATCTCGCGTTCGCGTGGTCCGCGTGCGGATGCTTTACCGTCGCGCTCGCCGTGCACGCGGTGCAGACCTATGCGTACGTCGGGCAGGTGATGACCAATTCGTGGTACGCGGCGCCGGCGTGGCCGCTGGAACTTTTTCTCGTGGCGACCGGCTTTGCGCTTCTGCCCGCGCGTCTCGGCAAGGCGTTGTGCATCGCAATGGCCGCCGCATGCTTCTTGCAGGAGCTTTGCGGCACGCTCTCCACGATGGCGACCGGCTATGGCGCGACGCCGCACGTCTGGGCGGCATGGCAGCGTCTCGCCGAACTGCGGCCCGCGGTGCTCGGCACGCCGACGCTGGTGGGGCTGACGATCGTCTACGTGGGCATGGCGATTTTACTGTTGCTGTCGCTGGCGGCGACGCGTTCCGCACCCTCCCATGTTCCTGCCTCCCTTACCCCAGTGCCGTCTTCGGCCGATGGCTGACCGGTTTCGGTTCAGCGTGTCTTCGACTTTGTTTCCACGCTGGTCGAGATCACGCCGACGACCGGGAGACTGAGCCGCGAAGTCTTTTTCGCGGGCGTCCGCGGCGCGGCCGCTGCGTTTTCCACAGGTTCGGCGATGAGATCGTAGTAATTGAAGTCGACGATCTTCGCGCTGATCAGTTCACCGGGAGCACCGCTGAATTTGCGGAGGAGGACGGCGCCATCGATGTCGGGCGCCATGCCCGTGTGCCGCGCGTTGGCGGTTTTCTTCTTCGGCACGGTGCCATCGACCAGGACCTTCATCGTCTTGCCAACGAGGGCCGCATTTTTGGCCAGCACGATCTTCTGCTGCGCCAACATGATCTCTTCCTTCCGCGACGCGGCCACTTCGGCGGCCACGGGATTCTCCGCATGCTGCCGTCCCGCGGGGGTGCCGGGCTCGGGCGAGAATTCGAAGATGCCGACGTTCTCGAAGCCGAAGTTCTGCACGAACTCGAGCAGTTCGTTGTGCTGGGCATCCGTTTCGCCGGGGAATCCCGAGATAAACGTGGTCCGCAGCGTGATGCCGGGGACCCATTTACGCAGCTTGCCGAGCAGTGTTTCGGTCTGCTGGCGCGTGACCTTGCGACGCATCGCGAAGAGCACGCCGTCGTTGATGTGCTGCAGCGGCATGTCGATGTACTTGACCACGCGCGGGCAGTCGGCCAGCGCCTTGATCATGTCGTCGGTGAAGCAGCTCGGGTACGCGTACATCAAGCGGATCCACGGATTGCCGTTTTTGGCGGCCAGTTTGTCGAGATTCTTGAGCAGGCCGACGAGCCCTTCGCCGGGCGCGTTGTAACCGATGTCTTCGCCGTAGCTGGTGGTATCCTGGCCAATGAGATTGAGCTCAAACGCGCCGTCACCCAGCAGTTCCTCGGCTTCGCTGAGAATATCGTGCAGCGGCTTGGAGCGCATGCGCCCGCGGATCGACGGGATGGTGCAGAAGGTGCAGCCCTGGTTGCAGCCCTCGGAGATGCGTAGGTACGCGTAGTGCCGCGGCGTGAGGCGGAGGCGCGAGCGGTCGGAGTCGACGTAGCCCTTGCCGATGTCGGCCTTCGTCGGCTTGTGAATAAATGTAGTGACGGCATGGAACGCGCCGAGGTCGCGTCCGGCTTCGGGGAGGTGTTCGTAGGCGCCACCGCGGACGGCGCGGACGATGTTTTCGCGATCGAAAACGCCGACGAGCGCATCGACTTCTGGGACGGCTTCGAGGAGCTGGGCCTTGTGGCGCTGCACGAGGCAGCCGGCGACGATGACGCGTTTGCCGGTGCCGGCCTCGAGGGCGCGTTTTTTGGATTCGATGGCTTCGCGGATGACGTCGATCGATTCGGTTTTGGAGGCTTCAAGGAAGCCGCAGGTATTGATGATGATGGCATCGGCCTGTTCGTGATCGGGCGTGATGGCGATGCCGTCTTCGGCAAGCAGGCCGAGCATTTTTTCGGAGTCGACAAGGTTCTTGGGGCAGCCAAGGGAGACGAAGGCGACCGAATGGACGTCGGGCGCCGCGGGGTGGGCGGCCGCGGCGGCGATTTTGGGCTGGCGTTTAGGCATATTGTGGCTCCGGTTTCGAGCCATGCAGTGTAGCAAATTGGGGGAGCGGTTGCGACCGGATGGGGGTGAGGGGATTGTGTTGGGTCTCGCGGTTTCGGGGTTTCGGAGTGTTGGGCAGCGTGAATTAACGCGGGTGATGAGCATTTTGAGGCGAATTGACAAATGTTGGCGATGTTGGGGATTTTTCGGGAGTTATGGTGTTTTTGGGGGGCGCGGTTTGAGGGGAATTGGGGGTTTTTGCGGAACTTTCTCGAAGGCCGCCAACTGAAAGGGTGGAAAATGGCGGTTTTGAGGGTGAAAACGCCAAGGCCGCCAACGGACGCGCGATATGTGAGCAGCGCGATGGAGTAGCCGTCCGTGGGCGATACGGGGCTGGTGGCTGGTACGGTGTATGGGCAGTTTGTCGGCATGTTTCCCCCTCTCCGGGCGCAGATTATATTCGAAAGGCGGCTCTTTTGCAAGAAAAATGTTACTATTTTGTTAGGATATGCTCAAAATGCTTTCCGTGTACAGACGGGGGCATGGTGTGCGTAGCCGGAGTTGCGGGAGCGGGACGGTGAGCAGGAGGGTGGGAAGGATACGTTTGGGGCGGGGGCGTCGTGGAAGGAATGGAGATTTGAGCTGCGTACCCGCTCCGCTGCTCAAAAGTGTTTGGTACCATCTGACTGGGTTTGAATTGGATGCAACACGAGGACACGAGGATGTCACTGCGCAACCTGGTGAAAAGCGGATTCTGGTCATTGGCAGTGTGGGCGGGTGTGCAGTTGCACGTGTGGGATGGGACACGCTGAAGCGTGGACTCCGAACGTGGGGCGCGGAGACGTGCGCTTCGGAGATTACGCGTGAACTCCGAGCTGGGATCAGGGGTGGGCGAGTTCGTCGCCGGGTTGGATGTTCTTGAGGGCGTCCTGGGGGTTTTCGCCGAAGAGCTGTTTTTCCAGCTGACAGAGCTTTTCGACGCGGCGCATGTGGCGGCCCTGTTCGAAGGGGGTGAGGAGCCAGGCGTCGATGATGCGGCGGATGAGTTCGTCGCCGAGGAGGTCGGCGGCGAAGCAGAGGATGTTGGCGTTGTTGTGGCGGCGGGAGATTTCGGCGGTGAGTTCGTCGTGGCAGATGGCGGCGCGGACGTTGGGGATTTTGTTGGCGATGATGGACATGCCGATGCCGGAGCCGTCGATGAGGATGCCGCGGTCGGCCAGGCCGCAGGCGACGGCCTTGGAGGCGGGGATGGCGAAGTCGGGGTAGTCGCAGGCCTTGGGGTTGTCGGTGCCAAAGTCGATGATCTCGTGGCCGCGATCCATGATCTGGGCGACGATTTTTTGTTTGACCGCGAAACCGCGGTGATCACAGGCGATGGCGACTTTCATAGGGCGAGTTCATCCAAACGAGTTCGAATCAGTTCGGCCAGACGTTCTGCGACCTGGCGATACACGGCGGCGGACATGCCGATCGGATCCTCAACGTCCTGGAGGGGATCGAGTCGGAAAGTCTTGGCGGCGGCGCCCGGCATCAGGTCGAGAATTTCCTCACGATGGGCTTCTGTCATTGTATAAATCACATCGGCGCGACGCAATAAATCGACGGTCGCGGGCTGAGAAAGATGTCCCGATAACTCGGCATGGAGGGGCTGGACGGCGTGGACGGCCTCGCGGGTGGCCCGCATGCCAGCGGCGGCGTGAAGGCCGGCGGACTGTACGACAATATGGCGGGCATGGAGATCGCGGGGGTCCATCTTGAGGCGGTCGGCCAGCTGGCGGGTGGCGAGGGCCGCGGCCATGGGGGAACGGCAGGTGTTGCCACTGCAGACAAAGAGGATGGTGAAATCCGCGAGGCGGTTAATGATGCGCTCATCGATGACGCCGGGGCGGACGACGGAGTAACGCTCGCCATCGATGCGAACGAGCGTGGAGGCTTTGCGGTAGCGGGCGGGGCCATCGTCGACGGCTATTTCGGCGGCGGCGAGAGCGGTGTCGGGGACGTCGGAGATTTCGTACGCGGCGGCGCCGTTGCCGGCGCCGATGATGGCGACGGGCTGGTCGGCAGCGCGGGAAAGGATGTCGCGGAGGATCGGCGAATCCGGCACACGAAGCGTGAGAGCGCCTTCCATGATGGTTTCGTCCCAGGTGGAGCCGAGGCGCGACTGCGCGGCGGCGAGATCGGCGTCGGAGAGTTTGATCTGGAACGCGATGGGGCCGGGCAGGCCCTTGGTGAGAAGGCGCTTGCCGAGGGGCGATAGGTTGGGAGCCCAGGAGAGTGCATGTTCGACGGAGGCGGTGTGAATGACCCAGCCGGGTTTGGGCGCGATGTTTTTTACGGCGCGGATGCGCGTGCGGGCGTCGGGCGCGTTGAGGGCGAAGGCGAGGCCGTAGACGGTTTCAGTGGGGACGATGACAAGCTGCGCGGCAAGGAGGGCGGCAGCAGCACGGGCGGCGGCGTCGGGACCGGCGGGGAGGACCTTGGCGCGGTCGGCAGGGGTATTCAGGGACGAAGACATGGACGATTCAGGCTCCCAGCAACGTGTCCGGTACTCTAGCCGGACCAGAGGCCTAAGTATAGGCAGATACAGGGGGTGTAATCCTTTCGGCAGGAAAGTATCGGGGATTGAGAGAAATACCCGGGGGAGGGGGCAGGGATTGTGGTTGCCTTTCCCTGCGGTACATCTGATAATCCTGGTAGAGAAACGCATACGCACCCAGCGTGCATTTGGGAGGTGTTTGGACAAACAGCGGATCACTCAACGGGTGAGCCAGAAATAACCGCGTGCAAGCAGTTGCGACCGAGTTGGTAGATACGGCTGTTGTAAAAAGCCATGTTTCATATTTCATAAAAGATCGTCCTACCGGAGGTGCAAGTCGGGCTGTTTGAGGCGGTTTTTCTATGCGCGGAGTTTTTTGCGCGAGGGGGTGGGGGTGGGGGAGATGTGTGGGGGTATCGGGGTGTCGGGGTTGGGGCGTGACAAGGTGACAAGGTGAGGGGTGGGTCAATGACCAATGACCAGTGATTTAGGGTGGGGTGCGCGGTTTGGCTTCTGGCTCCTGGCTACTCGCTTCTGGGGTTAGTAGCGGTCCTGGTCGCGGAGGGCGAGGGGGGGGCCGAGGATTTCGGCGAGGAAGATGCCTTGGCGAAGCGAGCGGCGGTTACGCAGTGCGGTGACGAGGGATTTGTTGCGGGCGTCTTTGGCGAGGGCGGAGGCGGCGCCGATGGCGCCGGGAGGGGCGGACTGGGGCGGCAGAGGTTGCTGCGGTTGGGTGGTGACGGGGGTGCGGGGCGGCTGGGTGGTGACGCGGATCTTGGGGCGCTGTTGCTGCTGGGGTTGACGAATCACGGGTTGCGGGGCCCGTTGCGGGACGCGCTGCGGGGGCGGGACGGGCGCGGGCATGCGGGACTGCGGGATTTGCGGAACAATGGGAGGGCGCGGGGACTGGACGGGCGCCGGGACGCGCGTGGGCGCGGGGATACGGGCCTGGGGAGGCGGCGGCGCAGGGCGTGCCGGGGCCTGACCACGGCGCGCAGCCTGCTCGCGGGCGAGATCCTCGATGGAGATTTTCCCCGAGAGGATATCGCGGGCGAGCTGGCGTGGGTCGCGCGGTGCCTGTGACATAACGACCTCCCGTCAAGGGAGCGAAAGCGTGGGGCGTTTAGGCCTTGGCTTTGGGCTTCGGTTTGCCATGGGGACGGGTCTTGCCGTGGGAGCGGCTGAAGATCTTGCCTTTGCGGGTACGTTTATCGCCTCTGCCCATGAAGAATGCTCCTGAAAAAACGGAGTGAAAAGAACAGCCGCGCCGGGGCGCGGTTAACGGGTATCTTCGCCGGCCGCGCCGGTTTGTCCGAGTGATTCGCGCATCGAGGTGTCGGCCTGCACGTTGCGCATGCGGTAGTAATCCATGATGCCCATGTGTCCGGAGCGGAAGGCCTCGGCCATGGCGAGCGGGATCTGGGCTTCGGCCTCGATGACCTTGGCGCGATTCTGCTGCGCGAGGGCCTTCATTTCCTGCTCGGTGGCGATGGCCAGGGCGCGGCGTTTTTCGGCTTCAGCCTGGAAGCGGCGTTTGTCGGATTCGGCCTGATCCGCCTGGAGTTTCGCACCGATGTTCTCGCCGACGGTGATTTCGGCGATATCAATCGAAAGGATGGTGAACGCGGTGCTGGCGTCGAGGCCCTCGCCGAGCACGGTCTTGGAGATGGTGTTCGGGTGCTCGAGCACTTCCTTATAGTTGGCGGCGGAACCGATGGCGGTGACGATGCCCTGGCCGACGCGGGCGATGATCGTTTCTTCAGTGGCGCCACCGATGAGCTGCTGGATGTTGGTTCGCACGGTGACGCGGGCGCGAACCTTGAGCACGATGCCGTCCTTCGACTGGCCGTCGATGGTCTGCAGGCCGGAGGAGGCGTTGGGGACGTCGATAACCTTGGGGTTGACGGAGGTCTGGACGGCGTCGAGCACGTCACGGCCGGCGAGGTCGATGGCAGCGGCGCGGTCCCAGGGGAGATCGATCTGGGCGCGGTGGGCGGCGATCATGGCGCGGACGACGTTGGGCACGCGGCCGCCGGCAAGATAGTGGGCTTCGAGCTGGCGGGTGGTCAATTCGAGACCGGCCTGCACGGCGGAGATCTTGGAGAGGACGATCTGGCGGGCGTCGACTTTCCGGAGCTTCATGCCGATGAGGTCCCACATGGAGACGTCGGCGGAGGCGGAGAAGGCCTGGATCCAGAGGCCGAAGAACTGGGCGATGACGAGGAAGAAGATGAAGCATGCGATGATGGCGATGCCGGCGACGACGAGAAGCACGACGTTCCCGCCGCTGACATCGGCCAGAGGTTGAAGGGACAAATCCCAACGCATGGTCATGGTGGTTCTCCTCAGAATTCAGTGGTGAAGATGCGTCGAGAATAGACCCGCGGGGCGCATCCGTCAATCGGAAGCAGCGGGCGAGGAGGCGGAAAAGCAGGGGAATCAGTTGGCGGTGCGGCTCATCATGGGGACGCCGCCTTCTTCCTCGTCGAATTGGCGGGCTTCGCGGAGCATGGAGTTGAGCACGGAGGGATCTGCGCTGGGTTCGAAGGTGACGCCTTCGAAGCCGACGAAGACGGTGTAGACCTGGCCATTGTCGAGGGTGCGGCAGGCGGGCGGTTTCCACTCGACGTGGACGCCTTCCTTGGCGGCGCGCCTGGGGTCCTGGATGAAAAGCCAGACGAGCTGCCAGAGGCGCATTTCCTCGTGGGTCACGCGGTCGGAGTGGATCTGCGTGGCATCGGGGACTTCGCCGGGGCGGAGGAAGTTGTAGCGTTCATTCTTGGGCTGGGTGTCGGCAAAGACGTGGGAGAAGTAAGCGAGGTGCATGTTGCGAAGTTCTTTGAATTCCTCGGTGAAGAGGCTGTCGAAGGAGATGACCAGGCCGTCGACGCAGACGCGGGCGCCGGGGACGACAGCGCGGCGGAGCGGCATGGGGACGAGCTGGCCTTCCTTGTTGATGGCGTAGCGACGGATCAGGAGCGAGGATTCCATGACGGTGCCAGTGGCGGCGACTTTCTGCCATTCAACGGCGATGTCGGCCTTGCGGAGACGGTTGTCGTAGCGTTCGAAGATATCAGCGAGGCGGTCGCGTTCGGCGGCCATGGCGGCGTTCTGGACGCGCTGGCTGCGGACGTCGGAAAAGAGAATCATCCCGAAGCTCAGGGCGATGCCTGCGAGCAGGATAAGGAAAACAAACCGGACGAATGGCGCCATGTAACCGGGCTCCTGTGGGGCGGACGGTACTCCATGATAGTTTATCGGCCCACGGGGGGAAGGGATTGAGGGCGAAACCGGCAGGCACTACTTGGTACCGAGGCGTTTGCCCCAGAGCTGGGACATCTGCTCTTCGGTGGTGGGCAGCAGGATGGCCTGGTCGCTGGTTTTCATCATGAGGATGCGGCCAGTGCGGTCGACCCAGATGGTGGTGGAACCGGGGTCGAGCTCGTCTGAGAGGCGATAGCAGTCAACGGGTTTGCCGTCGATCATGACGCGGTCGGCGCCGTGGACGATGAGGGTGCGGAGGGCGGGTTTTCCGGTGGCGGAGTTGTAGACGAGGAAGGACATTTCGGACGGCTTGGTGAGATCGACGAGGCGCGGCCAGACGTACTCGAGGATCTTGGGCAGCGGCGAGGGGCGGTTGTCGGGGATGGTGATGTTAAGGGCCTTGGTGCTTTCGGAGAGTTCCTGCGAGGGATCGCCCTGGCGCGAAACCATCATGCGGTAGACCTTGTTGGGGTCTTCGATCGCGGGGGGGATTTTGGAGCGGTCGAGCTTCGGATCCTTGAGCATTTCCTCGCGCTGTTTGCGGAGTTGATCGATCTCGCGGTCGGAGAGCTGGGTGGACTGGTCCATCTGGAGGGTGCCGAGTTCGCTGATCCAGAAGGAATAGGGGATGGTGGGATTGGGGCCGAATTTTTTGCGGTCGGGGTTGGGGATGATGCGGTCGGTCTTGCTCTTGTTCATCCACATGGAGTAGTGGAGTTTGTTTTCGGCGGAGTCGTTGCCCTTCGTGAAGGCCCAAAATGCTTCATTCTGACCGATGACAATGGAGCCATCGGAGGGAAAAGTCCGCGAATTTACGGCCACCATGATGCCCGTGGTCCCGTCGCGCTGCACGTCAACCAATGCACCGGTTTTCGCATCGCGTTCCTTATCGCCTTCGTCGAACCGCACGAAACCAATATCGGTATTGTCGATTTTCATGCGGAAGAGTTGGGGCTGTGCCAGGAGCTTGGATTTGAGCTCGTTGGCGGAGCGCTGCGCCAGCCAGAGCTTGCCGGCGCGAGCCGCGGCGACGCGTTCGTCATCGAGCTTCTTTTTGTCCATGAACTCGACCGACGTGAGCATCGCTTCGAAGGTGAGGATGGCTTCGTCGCGATCCTTGAGCGGCGTCCAGAAAGTGAGCACGAGGAATTTTTGAGGCGAACGCTGAAGGATGAGCTGCTGGCGGAGAAGCGCGATGCGTTCGCGCGGGCGGACGACCTGGCCGGGCTGGGGCGGCGGGCCGACCTCGGCTTCCATCGAGGCGGTGAGGCGTCCGGCCTTCATGCCCTGGAAGGTGAGCGTTTTGCTGTCGAGAACCTGCACGGCCTTGAACGTCTTGGAGAGTTCGGCGGCGGCGGTCTTCATGTAGTCATCGATGGAGAAGTCCTTGTCCATGTTGACTTCCTGGAAGTTACCCCCCCACTGCTTGGTGTCATGGACGAAGCTCATGAGTTCGAGGCCGGCGCGGTTGATGACGCGCGCCCCGGCGGGCGGGCAGAGTTTGAATCCGGCGTTCTCATCCTTGTAGACGGCGCCGAGGTACTTGGCGGTTTCGGAGACGTCCTTGGGGTTGATGCCGTCGGCGCGGGCGGCGGCAACGAGTGTGCCGGCGGCCAGGAGGAGCGCACCGAGGTTAAGAGCCCAGCGATTGAACATCAGTCGTTTCCTTGCTTGGGATTGTCCGGGCGCGTCGCGTTCATATCCTTGGCGCGGAGTTTTTCGCAGACCCGGTTGAAGAGTTCCTTATCAGCATCGGTAATGGGGCCCGAACCGCTGTAGAGAACCGCGATCGCGCGGTCTGCGATGACGGTAAAGCGGAGCCAGGTGAAGCCGCCGTTAGGACGTTTGAAATTGCGAAGTTCGATGCCGACGTGGTTGGCCAGGCCGGTGGCGCCCTGCCAGGCGGGCGGTTCGCCGGCGATGGCTTCGTAGAGGCGTTCGGCTTCGTCGAGCTGCATGGAGAGCTGGGGTGCGGGGATATGCTCGTAGGAGAAGTAGTAAAGCTGGCGGGGCTCGCCATCGATTTCGCCGGCGCGGGCGGCGTAGACGCCGGGCAGTTGTGTCTGAATGGTCTGGTTGAAGCCGGGCGGGAAGACGACCGAGAGGGCGATGGCAGTGCGGCGGGAATCGGAGAGCCACTTGGCCAAGCCGAGCGATCCCAGGAAACAGAGGAACAGGACAAAGACCAGCAGGGCCCGGCGTGCGGGAGTGAGAGGTTGGGTATCCAGCGGCATAGAGGCTCCGTTCTACGAGCCCTCCATTGTCGCGTCGAGGCCGCTGCAAATGCAAGGCAGGGGGCGCTGCAAAGTTGGGAGGGGCAGTGCAATCGGATTCCCGCCTGTGGGGCCTGTCCACAGATTTCGCAGATTTCCACAGATTGGGGAAATCTGTGGCCATCTGTGGATCACCCACACCCTGGGCGCGGGAAACCACTGCTGCTCGGGAGAATGCGATCGCCCTGTTGGGAGGGGCAGGGTATTGCGCGCATCGCGGCGCGATCCAGTAGAGTAAGTACGCAAATCACGGGCGGTGCGAATTTTCTTTGAACCACAATTACGACGGCGGGGACATGGCGTTCTGGGCGGCGCTGGCGCGGCGGGCGCTGGTGGAGAATCGCGGCTTGAGCGTGGAGAAGGAATACGACGTGACGCTGCAGAACAAGGTGCAGGCGCGGGCGATCGTCGGGACAAAAGATACCGGGAGCGGAAAGACGGGGTACCTGCTGGTGATGGTGGTCGGCAAACGCTATGTCTACACGTTTGAGGCGTGGGGGGAGCAGGCGGCGTTTGCGAAGGACCTGGCAGCGCTGGAGGCAAGTGCGGCGAGCATGGATGTCGGCAAGTAGGCGGGAGCGCGCGGAGCGGGCGCGACACGCCGCGTGTCAACAGACTTTGATGATGACGAACGTGACATCGTCTTTCTGTTTCTCGGCGCCGCGGTGGGCGTCGACGGCCGCGACGACGGCGCGCTGGATGTCGTCGGCGGATTTACCGGCGTTGGCGCGAAGCACGTCCTCGAGGCGCGATTTCCCGAAGAGTTCGCCGGAGGCGTTGGCGGTTTCCCAAATGCCGTCGGTGCCGACCAGAATCACGTGGCCGGGCTTGAGCGGGGCGTGGAGGTACTCCTCGTAGGCGACTTCATCGACGACGCCCAGCGGGACGTCGCCACCTTCAAGAGAAATGAAGGTGTCGGCCTGGCGGTCGTAGACGACGGGAGGATCGTGGCCGGCGCTGGCCCAGCGCATCTGCATGCGGGCGGTGTCGATGATGGCAAGGCAGATCGTCATGAAGCGCGTGCCGCGGGTGTCGTGATAGATGATGCCGTTGAGGTGGGTGAGAAGCGGCGCCGGGCCAACACCGCTCTGGACCTGGCTGCGGATGACGCCGCGGGCGCCGGCCATCGTCAGGGCGGAGGCGATGCCGTGGCCCATGACGTCGCCGAGAACCACGAGGAGCTGCCCGGGGCCGAGGGGATCGAGTTCAATGTAATCGTAATAGTCACCGCCGGTTTCGTCGCAGTAGGCGCTGTAGCCGGCGATGTCCATGCCGCGGACCTTGGGGGCCGCGGACGGGAGAAGACGGCGCTGCACTTCCATGGCGACGGCGAGGGATTCGCGCAGGCGGAGGTGGTCGCGGAGGTCGGCAAGCATCTTGGTGAGCGAAGCGGAGAGCGTGCGGAATTCGGTGGTGGTGTCGAGTTCGACTTTCTGCTCGAGATCGCCGGCGCCGACGCGGTGGGCGAATTCCACGAGGCGGACGATCGGCTGCGAGACGCGCTTGGCCAGCAGCACGGCAAGCCCGGCCGCGAGGAGCACGGCGGCGAGTGAGATGAGGAGGAGCTGAAGGTTTTCGCGCTGGACGTCGCCGAGGAAATCGGAGCGCGGGCCAAGAGCGCCGACGAGCCAGAGCGGGCCGTCCTCGATGCGGACGGCGGTGACGCAGCCGAGGTAAGAAACGCCGCCGTGCGTGAAGACGAGGCGGCGGGTGCGTTCGTCTTCGACGGTCAGTTTTCCCTGCGACTGAACCTGGGCATACAGCTGTTCAGCGAGCGGATCGCCGGACTCGGCCATGGTGAGCAGGCGGCCTTCGTCACGTTTGCCGGACTGGCTGACGACGCGGACCTTCGGGTGGCCAAGCAGGACACCTTCGGGCGTGAAGATCATGGCTTCCGAGTGGGGGCTGATGGCGACGTTGCGGGCGAAACTGGAGAGCGAGTTGAGATCGAAGTCGACGGTGACAACGCCGGCAAGTTTGCCATCCTTGTCGAAGATCGGATTGGCGCAGGTGATGCCGGGGATGGCTTGCTCGTAGAAAACGTAGGGCGGAAGCCAGGTGAGTTTGCCGGCGCGCTTTGCGGCTTCGTAGTACGGACGCGTGCGCGGGTCGTAGCCGGAATCATTCTCGCGGCGGAATTCCTGCCATGAGCCGTCGGGCTGGACGTCGTATTCGACGAGAGCGGAGCGGCCGTCGACGCGGTGGCTCTGGTTGATGCGGAGCTGTCCCTTGGCGGTGCGGTAGGCGCCGGTGAAGGAGCCGTTCTCGTCGCCGAGGCTGACCCAGCTGACGCCGGGATTGGCGCGAAGGAATGCGAGGAGCTGGCGTGCGAGCAGGTTCTGATCGCCCAGCGCGAGACCGGCGCCGGCGAGTCCGGCGGCAGCGCGGGCGGTGGGCACGGCGCGGTCGGCATAGTCCCGGGTCTGCTGGGCGGCGCCAAGCGTGGCGCTTTCGAAGAGGGAGAGCGTCATGGCCTCGGTGCGCGTGCGGGCGTTGCGATAGGAGACCGCGGTGATGGCCAGGCCGGTGATCACGAGCAGTGCGATCACGGAGAACATCAGCTTGATGCGGTAACTGACGCTGCGTCCCCGCAGGGCCCACTTTTCCAGCCGCTCCACCACCATCGCGACGGATCCTCACGCGTTGCGGAAATGAACTGCCTGAAATGCCGCACCGGAATGCGGCAGGGGCGGACTCCCACGAATCCGCCCCTTGATGTGCCACCTGATAATGCTGCAACCGGCCGCGCCGCGCGGCGGCGCGGTCAGATCAGCATTGTCAGCGGCTGTTCGAGAAGTACCTTCAATTCCTGCAGGAACCTGGCGCCGGTGGCGCCGTCGACGACACGATGATCGGCCGAGAGCGTGACGTTCATCACCTGGGCGGGCACGACCTGCCGCTTGCCGTCGATTTCCTTGACGACCGGCTGCCAGGTGGTACCGCCGACGGCGAGGATGGCGGTTTCCGGCGGGTTGACGATCGCCAGGAAATTTTTGACGCCGAACATGCCGAGGTTGCTGATGGTGAAGGTGGAGCCGGTCATCTGGTCGGCCTTGAGTTTGCGGGTGCGGCCGAGCTCGGCGAGCTGCCGAATCTCGGCGGAGATCTGGCGGACGCCCTTGACGTGCGCCTGGCGGACGACTGGGACGACCAGCCCGTCATCGAGCGCGACGGCGATGCCGAGATCAACGGTGCCATGCTGAATGATGGCGGTTTCGGCGAAGCTGGTATTCACTGCCGGAACGTTGGTCAGGGCGATGGCGCAGGCGCGGGCGATGAAATCGGTCACGGAGATTTTCTCCGGAGCGATCTGGCCGTTAGCCTGCTGGCGGAGTTCGAGCAGCGCGTCCATCTGGACGTCGATCGAGACGTAGAAGTGCGGGATGTTCTGCTTGGATTGCACGAGGCGGCGAGCGATGGTCTGCCGCATGTTGGACAGCGGAACGGAGGCCTGCTCCAGTTTCTTCGCCAAGTGCGTGGGCATGACCTGTCCCGCGACCGACGGCCCTGCGGACATGACCTTGCCCACCTGCACCGGGGCGGGCTTGGGTTTGCGATTGACCATTTCGAGGACGTCGCGCTTGATGATGCGGCCGTCCGGGCCGGTGCCGCGAATCGCGGCGATGTCGATGCCGCGCTCTTCGGCGAGCTTGCGGGCGAGCGGGCTGACGCGGACCTTGCCGTCGGCGGGGAGAATGGTGGGCTCGCTACCTTCCTGGTGGTCTTCGACTTCGACATCGGGCGCGGAGGCGGACTGAGCCGCGACAGGTGCCTCGATGGGAGCGGAGGCCTCGGCGGATTTGGCCGCGGACTTCTCCGGCGCCTTGGCGGCGGCCTTCGGTGCAGCGCCCTGCGGGACGCGGACGTTGGCGGCGATCTGCTTGGCGTCTTCGCCCGGCTTGGCGAGCACCACGATCAGGGCTCCCACCGGCGTCTTGCCGCCCTCGGGAATCACGATTTTCGCGACCACACCGGAATCGAACGCTTCGAGTTCCTGGGTCGCCTTGTCGGTTTCGACTTCGGCGATCATGTCGCCGGGTTTGACCGAGTCGCCCTCTTTCTTGAGCCATTTGGCCAGCGTGGCTTCGGTCATCGTGTCGGTGAGTTTCGGCATCGTGATTTCAATGGGCATAGTATGTCCTTGCTTGTCCGTCCGGCTTCGGGAATACAACAAGAACAGATAGTGTACGCGCCCGGGGGCCTGCCGAAAAGCGCGGCGTGGTGCCCCGGTTTACACCGCCATGGGCCGGGCGGCGCTTAAGGGTGGGCCGCGCTTCTTCGGGAAAGCTTAGGCCGCCGGTCGTGTACTCGACCGCGAATATCACTATTATTGACTTTCGCTGTTCTCCCCGGCGGAGTGGTCATGCAACGATCGATGGAACGTACGATTCTGAGCGGTTACCTGGCGGGCTTCGTGCTGCTCTGCCTGGTCGGTTTCGTTTCCATCCGTTCGATCCACACGCTGATCAACGATGCGGGGCTGGTGGCGCATACTTACCAGACGCTGCAGGCGGTGGACACGGTGATCGAGCGGCTCGACGACGTGGGCACCGAGGGACGCACCTATGCGGACGATCCATCGGCGCAGACGGCGTCGGAGTATCGGACCTTCCGCAACACGATCACCGCGAACCTGGATCACCTGCGGCCGCTGGTGGCGGATCATCCGGACCAGCAGCAGAACCTGGCCGATTTTTCTGCGCACTTCAACCTGGCGGACCGGCAGACAGAGGCAATCTTCGCGCTGCCCGATCCGCCGGCCGAGGCCCGCAACACGCTGCGCCAGGTGTGGTCGGCGGCGCAGGTCAAGATGATGTCCGACATCGTCAAGCAAATTGATGCGGACCAGCGGCAGTTTCTGGTGGAGCGGAACACGATCGCGCGGCAATCGGCGAACCAGGCGTTCCTGACCATTATGGTCGCGATCCTGTGCGCGTTCGTTATCGTGGGCACCTCGGCATACCTGGCGCTGCGCGACTTGCGGGCGCGGCGCCGCGCGGAACAGCAGCTTGCCAGCGCTCGCGCCGAAGCGGATGCGGCGAATCAGGCGAAATCGGCCTTCCTGGCGAACATGTCGCACGAAATCCGCACGCCCATGACGGCGATTCTCGGCTATGCCGACCAGCTGCTGGCGCATGACCTGACCGCGGAGCAGCGGGCGGCGCACGTGGCGACGGTGCGCCGCAACGGGCAGCATCTGCTGGCCATCATCAACGACATCCTGGACCTGTCGAAGATTGAAGCCGGCCGCATGACGATTGAGCATCTCGATCTGCCGATCCGCGAGTTGATCGCCGATCTGCAGTCGCTGATGAACCCGCGGGCGGCGGAGCGGGGCATTCCGCTCCGCTTCGAGTTTCTCTCACCCGTACCGGAGACGATCAACACGGATCCGACGCGGCTGCGGCAGATCCTGCTGAACCTGATTGGCAATGCGCTGAAATTTACCGATCGCGGCTCGGTGCGCGTCGCGCTGGCCGCGGATCTGCAGAGCACGCCGCCGGTGCTGAACATTGATGTGATCGATACCGGCATCGGCATGACCGAGGCGCAGATTGCACAGTTGTTCAAGCCGTTTTCGCAGGCGGACGCGACGACGTCGCGCCGTTTTGGGGGCACCGGGCTGGGGCTCAATATTTCGCAGCGTCTGGCCGCCGCTTTGGGTGGCGTGATCACGGTCGAGTCGTCGCCCAAGGCGGGCTCGCGCTTTCGCGTGTCACTGCGGCTGGAAGAACCGCTGGCAAAACTGATTTCGCCGGCAGCGCTGGCCGCGGCGGCGCCTCCTGTGGAACGTCCCGCGACGCCGTCGACCCTCTCGGCTTCGGTCCTGATCGCCGAGGATGGGCCGGACAACCGCGAGCTGTTCAGCACCATTCTCGCCCGCGCGGGCTGCCGGATTTCGCTGGCGTCGGATGGCCGCGAAGCCATGGACCGCGCGTTGGCGGCGGCCGCGTCCAAGACGCCGTTTGACCTGATCCTGATGGACATGCAGATGCCCGTAATGGACGGTTACGAGGCGACATCGAACCTGCGGTCACGTGGCTACGGCGGGCCGATTGTCGCGCTCACGGCGCATGCGATGGAAGGCGACCGGCAGCGCTCGCTGCATGCCGGCTGCACGGAATACGCAGCCAAGCCTATCGATGCGGAGGATCTGTTGCAGCTCGTGGCGCGGTTCGCACCGAATTCGCCGGCGCCGGAGCCGTCGATCCGCGAACTGGTTCCGCCGGAACTGGCTGCGAAATTCCGCATCGCGCTGCCGCGGCGCATTGCGGCACTGGAGGCCGCGTTCGCCGCCAATGACCGCGTCACGGTCGGGCGCTTGGCGCATCAGTTGGCAGGGGCGGCGGGGGCATACGGCCACGACGCGATTGCCGCCGAAGCGGTGGCGCTCGAGCGGGCCACGACGCAAGGCAACGCAGATGCCGAGACGCTGCGGCCGCACCTGGAGCGACTGCAGGCGCTCAGCCGTCAGGTCGCATAAGCCGAAATTTTTTGGGCCCGGTGAAGAGCCGCGTGCTGCAAAAAAGAAGCGGGCCTGTGCTTTTCACAGGCCCAACCCCACGCTGACCATGGAGATTTTACTTCTCTTTCCCTTCACTACCCGTTCTCTCCCGCCACCCTTTCACTTCCCTCTCGCGTCGTGCGTCCCTGGACTCCCTTTCACTCCCTGCAGAGTGTCGCGGTCCGCACGATTCTCCTAAGTCCGGCCTCCCGCGCCGGCGACGGATCAACGGGCGGTTGCCAGCTGATCCGTCGCACGACGCGCGTCGGCCAGGAACCTCGTGAAGCCCTGCTTCACGTGTTCAGCCACCACCTGGTGGCCCGCCGGTCTCATGTGCACGCCGCCCTCGAAATAAATCTCGGAGACGTCGTGCTGTTTCATTTCATCGGTCATGTCCATCAGGGGAACATGGTTGGACTGGCACCAGTCGGCCAGCATCGCGTGCCCCTGTGTCCAGAGTGCCGTATCCCAGTACTTGCCGCGGAACGGCACAAAGAGGACCGCGAAGCCCGCGTGGTTGGCGGCGGCAACATCCCGCGCCTCGCACAGCCGCTGCATGTTCAGCGGGCAATCGCTGAGTTTTTCCGGCGGATTGGCGGAAGTCGTCGAGCCGGTGTCAGCAAAGACCTGGTCGCGAAGCCGCGGTCCGATGTAACGCGACCACAGTTCCTGCGTCGCCAGCATCGGATTATGCGTGGGCGATCCCGGTACATCCGGCGTGAAAGCGCCCGGGCCCTGCAGGGGATCGCTGGTGTTGAGCACGAACACAACCATGTCCGCATCAAACGTGCCGCGGCTCTTCACGAAACCGACTTCGTTTGGAATACCCCACCCGCCGGCCGAGCAATTCAGCACTTCCACCGGACGGCCGACCACATCAGGCAACTCGCGCTTCACCACTTCGGTAAAGAGGCTCGCCTGATCGACGTAGGTCGTCCCGTAGGTGACCGAGTCGCCCACGAACATGATCCGCAGCGCCCCGGCAGCTTTGTGCGGCGCGATCTCGTCGCAGCGCATGCCATACTGATTGATGGTGTTATTGGCGAAGAACCGTATTACGTGCTGCTCAGATTTCGGGAGATAACCGCAATCCGGGTCGGTGGCATACAGGACAGGCGTCCCGAGCCCGATCATCCGGAGGCTCCCCTCCAACATGCACGCCAGCAACGTCAATACAACGAGCGTGCGAATACCCCAACGTACCCACCGAGTCTTCATGCGAAAGGCGTTTCTTCGGGAGAGGAAATCACGTGGGCCACACGTACTTCCTTGCTCTTCTCTCCACGCCCAGGGTCGTTACGACACCAACTACACTAATCTGGTCTCTTTCCCTGTCGCCCTCTCTCACTCCCGGCGTCCTCAAACTGGCGTTTGACGGCGCCGACCGGATGGCTAGTCCTGCCCGAAATATACTCGACGCGCGAAGCGATGCAAGCTCAAAATCCAGAACTTATCGTACTTTCAAGAGATAGCGGCGGCTCCGAACGCAGCCCCACGACAAAATTGCCGCGCAAGCCGACCCAGATATCCCAAACTAACGCGGTGACGCAACCGAAACAGTCGACCCAAGACCATTTGTCCAGGTTATCGCTCAAACTCAGTCCGCCCCTTCCGGCATTGCCTGCTCCGCAATCGCGAAAGGCGCCGCCCGCCCCGGCTTCACCATCAGTCGCTGGGCGTAATCCATCAGGAACTCGACCTTGGGCGCGCCCTTGCCGAGCCGCGCCGTCGCCTCGGCAAAGATTTTCTTCGCGGCGCGAATCCCCGTCCGACGGCTCACGTGACTGAGCAGAATCAGTTCGTTCTTCAACTTCGGAAGCGCTTCCATCAGGTCGTTCACGTGCAGGTGCTGGCCCACCGTCGCACGCCGCCGATGATCGCGCTCAAAGAACGTGCATTCCGTGATCAGCACTTTCGCCTCGCTTACCCCCGGTTGCAGCAGCGTCTCGGCCATCGACGTGTCGCCCGTGTACGCGACCATCGGCACGTCCAGCGTGTACGTGATCTTCTCGCCCGCATCCTTCATCTTCCGCAGGATGTGCCCCGGCAGGTTCTGCTCCAGCAGATCGGCGCGCAGCTTTTCGCGCCGGTCGATGATCAGAAAGCCAATCGACGGCACGGTGTGCCGCGTCGCGAACGCCCGGGCGATCAGCCCCTTGCGCAGCTCAAACTCGTCGCCGACGTTCATCGGCACGATCTTGTGTTCGGTCACCTTGCCTTCCAGGCCCGCCCACGCGTGGATGATGTCGCTCAGCGGCTTGGCGATTTTCGCCGGGCAGAGGATCGTTCCCGGCTGCATGCCCTGGAAAAACCGCTGCGAAAGGTAGTACGGAATGCCCGCGCTGTGATCGATGTGGCCGTGCGAGAGCAGGCAGAAATCCGCCGTGAGCGCCGGCCGCGGACACTTGCCGATATCAAAATTGATGTTCAACTCGGGGATCTGGATCACCGACTCTTCGCCCGCGACCGAGTACCCGAGCACGTGAAAATACGGCGTCTTGACGACGGCCAGCGCCGGCAGCAGCGGATGCTCGCGCGGCGGCACTCGCTCGGCCTTGCCCTCGCCCGCAGCGCCTTCCGCGCCGCCCATCAATGCAGCCTTGGCCGCCGCGACTTCCTTTTTGTGTTGTTCAATCGCTTGCTTCTTCGACTCTTCAGCCACGGCGTGCTCCTCAACGCTGCGCCGCGCGACCCCGCCATGCCCAAAACAGCCAATCCCCCGCCGGCTCGCCAAATGCGAACCGGCGATTCGTGGAAACGCCAAATGCGTTAAAAAATCCAGCTTCACCGGTGTCCCGGCAAAACCAGCAGCATGGCCGCTCACGCGACTTCACAGACCTTAACGGATTGCCGGGCCTGAATCAATTCAGGCCGCCGCGCACGGCCTGTTTTCCCCGCGATTTCCCCGTATTTTGCCCTCCGAAATGCCGTTGCAGCCCAAACCGGGCAGGCGCGGCTACCTTCTGGTCTCCACCACCGCCGCCGATTTGCCCAGTTCCTGCACCTGCTGTGCCGTCGTCGTCGCGAACAGGTGCATGATCCGCGCGATGATCCCCGTCCAGCCCGTCTGATGGCTCGCCCCGAGGCCGGCGCCGCTCTCTCCGTGAAAGTATTCGTAGAAGAGCACCAGGTCGCGCCACAGCGGGTCTTCCTGAAACGTCTTGTTCGTGCCGTTCACCGGGCGCTGTCCCTGCGCGTTGCGTAGGAAAATACTCGAGAGTCGCCGCGCGAGTTCCTCCGCCAGCTGGTAAAGCGTCATCTGCCTGCCGGAGCCCGTCGGGCACTCCACCTTGAAGTCATCGCCGTAGTACAGGTAGTACTGCAGCAGCGCGCGAATGATCAGCCCGTTGACCGGCAGCCAGATCGGTCCGCGCCAGTTCGAGTTGCCGCCGAACACCCCCGAGTCCGATTCTCCCGGCAGGTACGGCACTGTGTACGCGTGACCGCCCACGTGAAACGTGAACGGATGTTCGCCGTGCTCCCGCGAGAGCGACCGAATGCCGAAGGCACTGAAGAACTCGTTCTCGTCGAGCATGCGGCGCAGCACGCGCCGCAGGTTCGCCTCGTTGAGCACCGCGGCCATGCGCCGCCCCGCCTTGCCCGGCTTGCTGACATCATGGATGAAAGCCGTAAGCGCCGCGCGATCGCGCAGGAACCGCTGCACGTGCTGCTTGACGTCGGTGTCCTTCTCCCAGAGATCGCCTTCAAACACCGTCACCGCACACAGCGGCAGCAGCCCCACCATCGAGCGGATCTTCAGCCGCTGCGCCTGTCCGTCCGGCAGCCTCAGCACGTCGTAGAAGAAGCCATCCTCCTCATCCCACATGCCGGTGTCCTGCCCCGCCCGCAACATCGATGATGCGATCCATAGAAAATGCTCCGCGAATTTCTGCATCAGTTCCACGTACGCCGGCCGCTCCGGCGCCAGCTCGATCGCGATCTCCAGCATGTTCTGGCAGAACAAGGCCATCCACGCCGTGCCGTCGGCCTGGTCCAGGTACCCCCCGGTCGGCAGAGGCGCGCTGCGGTCGAACACGCCGATGTTGTCCAGCCCGAGAAATCCTCCCTCGAAAACATTACTTCCCGTGCGGTCTTTCCGGTTCACCCACCACGTGAAATTCATCAGCAGCTTCTGGAACGCATTCTCCAGCCACGCCACATCCCCCTTCCCGTGCCGCGCCTTTTCCAGCCGGTACGTAAAGATCGTCGACCACGCATGCACCGGCGGATTGACGTCGCCGAAATTCCACTCGTACGCCGGCAGCTGGCCATTTGGATGCTGGTAGCGCGACTGCAGCATCAGGTCCAGTTGCTGCTTGCCGAACTCCTCATCCACCAGCGTCAGCGCCAGCACGTGGAACGCCATGTCCCACGCCGCGTACCACGGGTACTCCCACTTGTCCGGCATCGAAAGCACATCCGCGTTGTACATGTGATGCCAGTGCTCGTTCCGCGGCGAGCGCCGGTCCGGCTTGAACGGGTTCGAGCCGCGCTCCGTCAACCACTGGTGCACATCGTAGTAATAGAACTGCTTCGACCACAGCATTCCCGCCAGCGCCTGCCGCATCACCAGCTTGGCATCCGCATCCAGCGCTGCCGGAATCACCTCGGCATAGAACGCGTCGGCTTCGCGGCGGCGGCTCTCAAGGACGGACTTGAATTCGCTGCCAAACGCACCGCCCTTCGCCGTTCCCGTCCGCGGCGCGGCATCCGTCAGCCGCAGCCGGATTGACTGGGCCATGCCCGCCGCGATCTCGACCTTGAAATGCACTGACGCTTTCGTGCCCTGCTGCGCCGGGTTCACCGCGCCCCGCTGTCCGTGCACGATGCAGTTGTTGATCCCGTCCTTGACGTACGGCGTCTGATTCGCCACGTGCAGCAACAAATCCGAATTCGTTTCATTTTCCGTGAACAGCCAATCGCCGCCGCCCTCCGCATGCAGGTAGCGCGCGCCCAGTTCCGCGTGCCGCGCCTCCAGCACGCTGCCCCCCGCCTCCAGCAAGCGCATCGCCGGCTTCTTTGCATCACCCCCCCACGACCACGTGTTGCGGAACCACAGCGTTGGCAGCACGTGCATCGTGGCGGCCTCCGGCCCACGATTGTGGACCTTAATCTCGATCAGCACGTCCTCCGCCGAGGCCTTCGCGTATTCGACCTCCACATCAAAGTACCGATTCTCCGCAAACACACCCGTGTCCAGCAGCTCGTACTCTGCCTCATCGCGGCGGCGTTCCCGGCTGGTCCGCACCAGCTGCTCGTACGGATACGCACGCTGGCAATACTTGTAGAGGTACTTCATGTACGAGTGCGTCGGCGTCGAATCAAGATAGAAGTAGTACTCCTTCACATCCTCGCCATGGTTCCCCTCGCCGTTGCTCAAGCCGAAGAGCCGCTCCTTGAGAATCGGATCTTTTCCGTTCCACAGCGCCAGCGCAAAGCACAAGATCTGCTTGTCGTCGGACAATCCCGCCAGCCCATCCTCGCCCCAGCGGTACGCCCGAGCCCGCGCCTGGTCATGCGTGAAATAATTCCACGCGTCCCCCGAGGCGCTGTAGTCCTCGCGCACCGTGCCCCACTGCCGCTCGCTCAGGTACGGCCCCCACTTCTTCCATGCCTGCCTGCCCTCTTTGGATTCCTGCAACCGCTGCTGCTCGGCATTCATGGGGACGCCTCCATTTTGCGTTGGACCAGCGTGATATTCTTTTTTACTTGTTTATGCACTGCGCCGCCGGCGTGCCTTCATCTGCGTGCGCGTTCCCATGGCGGGAGTTGTTCCGCATGGAGCGTTTGTGATGCCGTCCATGCTAGCCAATTGTCTCTGCCGGTAAAGACAAATCCGCCGCCGTTCGACGCCAGAGACAACTGGATATTTCAGTAGGTAAATCCCCCCGTGCCGCCTGACACATTCTGACGTGTGCCTTTCTGTCGCAACTCCCTGCGCGCACCGCGTACGCAGCCCCAGGTACGCCTGCCACCTTCTAGCACGCTACCAGACCAAACGCTGATCCTGGACGACCGCTTTACCGCGCCGCCCGTGTCAGCACCCGTGTCTCGTACGCCTTGAGCGTCACGCTGCCCGCCACCGCCTTGTCATCGAGCGCATCATGGTACGTCGCGGCATCGAGTTTGACGGTTTGGTCCAGGCGGCTGAAGTTCATCACGAAAACATAGTCCGCGACGCCGTCGCTCCGGTAAGTCGCCGAAATCCCGGCCGGAAGCGCCACGTTCTCGAACGTGCCGCGCAGCTCGCACGACTTCCTGAGCCCCGCGCCCAGTGCATCCATGAATTCCGCGTTGTTCCGCGACGCCACGTAAATCGCCCGCCCCTTGCCGTATGTTTGCACCGTCACCGCCGGCGTGCCTGCGTAAAATTCATCCATGAACGTCGCGGCCGCCGTCGCACCGCGCAGGTGCACCACTTCCGCCAGTTGCCGCGCTTCGTACACGCCCATCAGGCCGAGCGCATTTCCATCCACCGCCCGCACCCGCTGCGTCATGCCGTCGGCCAGTGCATCCAGTTCCTCGACCCAGATGCCGAACAATTCCTGCAAGCCGCCGCCCGGCCACCCGCCCAGGTGCACCAGATCGTTCTCGTTGGTCCAGCCCGTCATGTAGGTCGCGACCAGCGTCCCGCCGCCCGCCACAAACGCCTTCAACGCCTCCGCCACGCCCGGCCGCAACATGTACAGCATCGGCGCCACGACCACCTTGTAGCCCGCGAAATCCGCCGTCGACGCCACGATGTCCACCGGAATGCCGCGCGCCCAGAACGCCTTGTAATGCGCCTGCACCGTCGGCTCGTAATCCTTCCCCTCGTTCCGCGCCTGCTGCGACGCATCGATCGCCCAGCGGTTCTCCCAATCGTAAATCAGCCCCACCTCCGCGGGCGTGCTCATCCCGGTCACGCCGCCATTCGGACCTGCCGACAACTTCGCCAGGTCCGCCCCCACCGTCGCCACGTCCTGGAACACCCGCGTGTTCTCATGCCCGACGTGATCGACCACCGCGCCGTGAAACTTCTCCGCCGAGCCGCGGCTCTTCCGCCACTGAAAATACAGCACGCCGTCCGACCCGTGCGCCACCGCCTGCAGGCTCGCCGTGCGATGCATCCCCGGACGCTTCGGCACGCTCAGCGGCTGCCAGTTCACATGCGACGGCGTCGACTCGATCAGCAAAAACGGCTTCCCCTTCAGCCCCCGGTTCACATCATGCATATACGCCGTTCGCATTCCTTCGTGCGCGTCATCGCCCGCCCGGTGCCACGCCGGATAAGAGTCCCACGAAATCACATCCACGTGCCCCGCCATCGCCTGGTAATCCAAACCCGGAAACGTCCCCATCATGTTGATCGTGATCGGCACACCCGGCGTGATCTTCCGCAGCGGCGCCGTCTCCACCTCCAGAAACGCATTCGTCTGCCGCGTCACAAACCGCTTCCAGTCCAGCACCAGCCCGTGCACGCTCGGATCAATCGCCTCGATCTGCTCCCACGCCGTGTAAGTGTGCGACCAGAAACGCGACCAGTACGCATCATTCAGCGCCTCCAGCGTCCCGAATTTCTCCCGCAGGTATCCGCGAAACGCCTCCATGCACAGCACGCAATGACACTCCCCGCTGTACTCGTTCGACACGTGCCACATCACTAGCGCCGGATGCTTCCCGTACCGCTCCGCCAGCTTCGTATTGATCGTCGTCGCCTTCTCCCGGTACACCGGCGACGTGAAACAATGATTGTGCCGCGCCCGCTGCAGGTCCCGCTGCCCCTTCTCATCCACCCGCCGAATCTCCGGATACTTCGCCGCCATCCAGTTCGGCTTCCCCCCCGACGGCGTCGCCAGAATCACCTTCTGCCCGTTCTGCTCCAGCGAATCAAACACGGCGTCCAGCCACTCAAACTCAAACCGCCCCTCCTCCGGCTCCAGCGCCGCCCACGAAAAAATCCCCACCGACAACGCGTTCACCCCCGCCAGTTTCATCAGCCGCAAATCCTCGCGCAGCACCTCCGGATACTTCAGCCACTGCTCCGGGTTGTAATCCCCGCCATGCCACAACACCGGCAACTTCGCACTCACCGCCGCACTTCGCGTACGCATCGAAACCTCACAACCACCAAAACTACCAGATTACCAACTTACCAAATCACCAAATCAAAAACCCCCGACATCCTAACCTGCTCTCGGTATACTCCCCACCATGCAGAGCGATCCCAAAAATCCCCGCGGCCTCATGGGCTTCCACATCCGCCGCAAACATCCCCGCGGCCAGCCCGCCGGACTCACCCCCGCCGATCTCAAGGCCCTCCCCACCAGTGACACCACCGCCGTCATCACCTGCATCGATTACTCTCCCGACCAGGTCCAAACCCAAACCATCACCGACATCGACGCCTTCGTCGCCCAGCACCGCCCCGCCTGGGCCACCGTCCGATGGATCAACGTCGACGGCTTCTCCAACACCAAGGCCCTCAGCGTCCTCGCCCAGAAATACGACCTCCACCCCCTCGCCATGGAAGACACCCTCCACGTCCCCCAACGCCCCAAGGTCGAAACCTATCCCGCCCAGGGCGAAATCCACGGACGCATCTTCATCCTTACCCGCATGATGACCATGAAAGACAAGGTCCTTCAGGGCGAACAGGTCTCCATCTTCCTCGGCCAGAAAACCCTCCTCACCTTCCAGGAACGCCCCGACGGCGACGTCTTCGACCCCATCCGCGCCCGCCTGCAAACCAAGGGCTCCCGCGTCCGCAACAACGACGCCTCCTTCCTCATGTACTGCCTCCTCGACGCCATCGTCGACAACGGCTTCCCCATCCTCGAACACTACTCCGACGCCCTCGAAGATCTCGAAGACGAAGTCCTCGCCAAGCCCGACAGCTCCGTCATCGCCAAGATCCACTCCCTCAAGCGCGACCTCCTCCTCCTCCGCCGCACCGCCTGGCCCATGCGCGAAGCCGTCTCCAGCCTCTCGCGCGAAGAGCACGAATGCCTCTCCCCCACCACCCGCACCTACCTCCGCGACGTCTACGACCACTCCGTCCAGATCCTCGACATGATCGAAACGTATCGCGAATTCGCTTCCGGCCTCACCGAAACGTACATGACCGCGATGTCCACGCGCATGAATGAGATCATGAAGGTGCTGACGATTGTCTCGACGATCTTCGTGCCTCTCACCTTCCTCGCGGGCGTTTATGGTATGAATTTCGAGGTTCTACCGGAACTCCATTTCAAGTATGGCTATCTTGCATTCTGGATCATCTGCGTCATTCTGGCTGTTTCCATGATCGTGTGGTTCCGCCGACGAAAGTGGCTTTAACTGGAAATGCGCGTGGGTAATGCCTGGGTCACGGGTATGATGATTAGACAGCCCGCGTGGAGGCGTTGCGAAGACACTTCGACGTCTTGCTACACCGCAAAACACCTTTCCGTTTGAACCTCTTGACCTCCCTGCGTGAGATTCTGTAAGGATTGCACCATGCCTTCCCGTTCGACCAAGAGTTCCGTAACTCTAAATCCTGCCGGTCCCGCCGATACCTTCGACCGTTCTCAGAGCCGTCAGTCGGAGCCCATCGATTCCGAAAACCCGCCCCGTCTCCCCTTCCCGGTGGTCGGCATCGGCGCCTCAGCCGGCGGACTTGAAGCCCTGCTCACGTTTCTCAAAGCCCTGCCGAGCGAAAGCGGCATCGCGTACGTGTTCATTCAGCATCTCTCGCCCAAGCACGAAAGCAACCTCGCCGAGATTCTCAGCAAGAACACGCCACTGCCCGTCCACCAGGTCGAAGAAGGCATGACGGTTCAGCCCAATCACCTGTACGTCATCCGCCCCGGCTTCACGCTCACGATTCAAAATGGAACCCTGCGCCTCGGCGAATCACTGCTCGACCCCGGCCACCGCCGTCCCGTCGACGATTTCTTCCGCTCCCTCGCCGCCGAACAACGCGAACGCTCCATCGCCGTGATCCTCTCCGGGATGGGCAGCAACGGTACCGCCGGCGCCAGCATGATCAAAGCCGTCGGCGGTATGTGCATCGCCCAGGATCCCGAAACCGCCAAATATCCCTCCATGCCGCGCAGCCTTATTGAGTCCGGCCTCGCCGATTCCATCCTGCGCGCCGACGAAATTCCCAACGCCATCATCCGCTTCGCGGCGCACCCCTACGTCCGCGGCGAATTCGCCACCACGCTCAAGTCCGACGAAGAAACCCAGCACCTCGCCGAAGTTCTCAACATCCTGCGCAACCGCCTCCGCCACGATTTCACCGGCTACAAGAAGCCGACGCTCCTGCGCCGCGTCGAACGCCGCATGGGCCTCAACCAGATCGAGAAAATGTCGGAGTACGCCCGTTTCGTCCGCCAGAACCCCGGCGAGGTCACCGCTCTCTCCGACGATCTGATGATCCACGTGACCGGCTTTTTCCGCGATGCCGAGGCTTGGGATGTCCTCCGCACCCGCGTCATCGAAACCCTCGTCAAGGAACGCGAGGAAAACTCCACCCTCCGCGCCTGGGTCACGGCCTGTTCCAGCGGCGAAGAAGCTTATACCCTGGCCATGCTCCTCGTGGAGGCTGCCGAAGCCGCTCGCAAAACCTTCGACATCAAGATCTTCGCCACGGACACCGCCGAACGCTCCCTCTCGCTCGCCCGCGCCGGCATCTTCCCCGGGGGCATCGAAAGCGAGCTCTCGCCGCAGCGCCTCGACCGCTTCTTCACGAAGGATGATTCCTTCTACCGCATCAACAAGGAACTGCGCGAACTCGTCGTCTTCGCCCCCCAGAATCTCCTCCAGGATCCCCCCTTCAGCAAGCTCGACATCTGCACCTGCCGCAACCTCCTTATCTACCTCGAACCCGAAGTCCAGCAACGCGTCATGGCCCTCCTCCATTTCTCCCTCCGCGAAGGCGGCACCCTCTTCCTCGGCAACAGCGAAACCGTTGGCGCCGCCAATGAAAGCCTCTTCGAACCCATCGACAAAAAACTCCGCCTCTATCGCCGCATCGGCCCCACGCGCCACGGTACCGTCGAATTCCCCCTCCCCTCCGGCCACGCTACGCCCGCCGACAATCTCCGCCCCGGCACCCGCCCCGCCAGCCGCCTCCCCCTCCCCCAGCTCGCCAACCGCATCCTGCTCGATGAATACACCCCCGCCGCCGTCGTCGTCGATCGCGAAGCCCACATCGTCTACTACCACGGCGCCACCCAACGCTACCTCGATCAACCGCAGGGCGAACCCACCCGTGACGCCCTGCTCCTCGCCAAGGATTCCATCCGCGGCACGCTCCGCGTGGCGCTCCAGCGCGCCCTCACCCAGAACGAACGCGTCTCCCTGCGCGATGGCACGATCGGCACCCCCGCCGGGCCGCGCCGCATCGAAATCTGCGCCGCTCCCCTCGAAAAATCCTCCTATTCCAACTACTTCATCATCAGCTTCCACGAACACACCGAAGCCGCCGAACACCCCGCCGGTGAAGACCAGTCCGAATCCCACCTCCGCTCCGAACTGCAGCGCGTCCGCGATGAACTTCAGTCCACCATCGAGGAACTCCAGACTGGCAACGAGGAAATGAAAGCCTCCGCCGAGGAAACCACCAGCATCAACGAGGAACTACAGAGTACAAACGAGGAACTCGAAACCTCCAAGGAAGAACTCCAGTCCCTCAACGAAGAGCTCATTACCGTCAACGGCCAGCTCCAGTCCAAAATGGAAGAGCTTGAACGCACCGGCAATGACCTCGACAGTCTCCTCAGCAGCACCAACATCGCCGTCGTCTTCCTCGACACCCAGTTCCGCATCCGCCGCTTCACCCCCGCCGTCCGCGACCTCCTCGACCTCATCCTCGCCGACGTCGGCCGCCCCCTCAGCGACCTCAACCGCAAGTTTGAAGACCCCGACCTCACCGCCGACGCCCGCACCGTCCTCGATAATCTCGTCCCCATCGAACGCGAAATCCTCAGCGCCTCCAACCGCTGGTATGTCCGCCGCATCCTCCCCTACCGCACCAGCGACAACCGCATCGACGGCGTCGTCCTCACCTTCGTCGACATCACCGAACGCCGCGCCGCCCTCAAGGCCCGGAAGGAACTCGAAGAACGCATCATCTGGTCCGTCCAGGCCAGCGGCATCGGCGATTGGGAATACGACTTCGACGCCCGCAACTTCTATCCCTCCCCGCGCACCCGCGAACTCCTCGGCATCCCCGGCGACGGCCCGCTCCCCTACGACGCATTCATCCAACGCGTCGAACCCGATGACCGCCAGGTTTTCGAACAGGCCCTCGCCCGCGCTGCCGACCCCAGGGGCGACCATCGCTTCAATGTCGAATTCCGCCTGGGCGCCAGCGGCAGCCACCCCCTCTGGCTCGAATCCCGCGGCGCCGTCAATTTCCGGGAAGATTCCCAGGGCCGCGTTCCCGATCGCCTCCGTGGCATCGTCGCCGACGCCTCCGCCCGCAAGCTCGACGAAATGGCCCTCCGCGAAGCCAAACGCGAAGCCGAGTCCGCCAACAACGCCAAGGACGAATTCCTCGCCACCGTCTCTCACGAACTTCGCACCCCTCTCGCCGCCATGCTCCTTTGGACCCGCATGCTCCTGAAGGAAAAGAACGTCCCACCCGATCAGCTCGAAGCCTACCAGTCCATCATCCGCAGCGCCGAGACCCAGCACGACCTCATCGAAGACCTTCTCGATTCCGCCCGCATCGCCGCCGGAAAACTCCGCATCGAACGCACTCCCGTCGACCTCGCCTCCATCGTCCGCAACATCGTCAACCGCGAACAACCCCTCGCCAAATCCCGCAATATCCAGATCGAATCCACCATCGCCCGCGACATCGGCATCGTCCGCGTCGACGCCGGCCGCCTCGAGCAAGTCGTCTCCAATCTCCTCGGCAACGCCCTCAAGTTCACCCCCACCGGCGGCCGCATCGCCCTCTCCCTCAAACGCCTCGGCGATAGCGTCGAACTCCGCATCGCCGACACCGGCATCGGCATCCACGCCAATGTCCTCCCCCACGTCTTCGACCGCCTCCGCCAGGCCGAACAATCCCGCAACCGCTCCACCGGCGGACTCGGCCTCGGCCTCACCATCGCTAAGCAAATCGTCGAACTTCACCACGGCACCATTACCGCCTACAGCGCCGGCCTCGAAAAAGGCTCCACCTTCGTCGTCACCATCCCGCTCCCCCTCGCCTCTAAGTCCCCCGCAACCGCACTCCTCGACCCCGAAACCCCGCCGCTCGACCTCCACAAGGTCAACATTCTCGTCGTCGAAGATGACCCCGCCGTCGGCAAAGCCCTCCGCCTCCTCCTCGCCGGCTTCGGCGCCGATGTCACCCTCGCCACCTCCACCGCCAACGCCCTCGAAATCTTCCAGAAGCACCGCCCCAACGTCCTCGTCTCCGACATCGCCCTCCCCGGCGAAGACGGCTACCACCTCATGCGCCGCGTCCGCACCTTCGAAACCGCCCAAGGCCTGCCGCCCACCCCCGCCATCGCCGTCACCGCCTTCACCCAGGACAGCGACCGCCGCGACGCCCTCGCCAGTGGCTTCGATTACCACGTCCCAAAACCAATCGACGCCCAGAACTTCCTCAAGATCCTCGAAAACATCGCCCGCGCCGAACAATAACCCTCCCACCTTGTCACCTTGTCACACCCTGCTTTCCCCACTGACCACTGACCACCGGCCACTGACAACTCCCCTGAATATCCGCTACAATCTCCCTAAGTAACAAAAAAGGAGTCCCCATGCGCGTCCTCGTCACCGGTCAAATCGGCCTCGATAAAAAAGCCTTCCTCCAGCACGTCGCCAACGTCGCCAAGACCCACGGCGAACATCTCCACATCTACAACCTCGGCGACATGATGTACCGCGAAGCCCCCGACGTCCCCCCCGGCCGCATCCTCGACCTCCCCCTCGCCCGCCTCAACTCACTCCGCCGCGCCGTCATGCGCGACGTCATCGCCGACATGCACAACCACAAGCACGTCCTCGTCAACACCCACGCCCTCTTCCGCTGGAAGCACGGCCTCTTCTCCGCCTTCGACTTCGACCAGCTCGCCCAGTTCGATGCCGACCTCTACGTCACCCTCGTCGACAACATCGAAGTCGTCCACGCCCGCATGCTCCGCGACCACGAGTTCGAACACTCCCTCAAGGACCTCATGGTTTGGCGCGAAGAAGAAATCCTCGCCACCGAAATCGTCGCCAAGGCCAACCCCAACCGCGCCAACGGCCCCGCCAAGTTCTTCGTCCTCTCCCGCGGCCGCAACATGATGACCGCCGAAACCATGTTCCGCATGATCTTCCGCCCCGAGATGAAAACCGTGTACCCCTCCTTCCCCATGTCGCACGTCATGGACATGCCCGACATCCTCGCCGAGATCGACGCCTTCCGCGCCCAGGTCTCCTCCAAGATGATCGCCTTCGACCCCGGCGACGTCGACGAAAAAGTCCTCTCCGACCGCGCCATCAAGGCCGCCTCCGAAGGCAAACTCACCCTCGAAGTCCCCGTCCACGAAGCCGCCCCCCCCACCTCCTCAAGCCTCAAGGCTCAAGACGCAAGCCTCAAAACCCCGTCGTCCCTCCAGCTCAAGGTCCAGGACATTCTCCAGATCGTCCCTGACATCGACGGCCAGATCTACGCCCGCGACTTCACCCTCGTCCGCCAGTCCGACATCACCTGCTCCTACATCCCCGAACTCCCCGGCGGCAAACCCGGCCTCTCCTCCGGCGTAGAACGCGAACTCCAACACGCCCACGAACACGCCAAGGACGTCTACGTCATCTGGAAACCAAAGAAAGAACCCAGCCCCTTCGTCACCCAAACCGCCAACAAAGTTTTCCGCTCCGTCGACGAAGCCCTCGCCTTCTTCGAACAAAAAGGCTATTTCCAGCCGCACAATTTGTTTGGAACGTAACGCTCGGAGTTCACGCTTTAGCGTGTCGCGATTCAAATGAACTCGTCGACACTGTCATATAGCCCCCGGCTTGCCGGGGGTAACCGCTCTCCAACCGAATGAGCCACTCATGAACCGACATCCCCTCCGCCTGACTCTCCTCTGCCCACTTCTCCTCGCCGCCGTCGCATCCGCCGCCGACACCCAACCCGCCCCCACCACCAAGCCGGCGGACAAGGTGATCACCCTCACCCCCGAGGCCGCCGCCGAACTCAAGGAAATCATCAAGCTCCAAAAGCTGAACCCCGCCTACCTCCGCGTCGGCGTGAAAGCGGACGGCAAGCAATTTTCCTACACCCTCGACCTTACCGAAACCCTCCCCCAACCCGACGACATCCAATGTGAAGACCACGGCATCAAAATCCTCGTCGACCGCAAAAGCGCCATGTACCTGAAAGGCACCGAAATCCACTTCAAGAACAACCCCAACGCCCGCGGGTTCGTCTTCCGCAACCCCAACGCCCTCGAAAAGTAGCACCACCCCCCAAGCCCTAGAGGCGAACCGACGGACCATTCAAACCGCCACGCCGCCCTCTCCGTCGCCCTCATCCCCTTCGCCGCCGCCGCCAGATGGCTCCTCGCCCTGACCATCCTCCCCACCAACCGCCTCCTCCCCAACGAACTTGCCCTCGCCTTCGAAATCGCCGTCCTCTGGGCCTGCATCCTCTCCATGTGGCCCGACAAATAGCCCAAGAAAAGTATCGAACAGTTCGTGTTCTCACGATATGATGCCCGGAAAACCCACGTCTAAATCGCGGTTAACAGATGACTGATCACCCTCCGTCGATCGTCTTGATTGCCTCTGATCCTTGGTATATGTCTCCTGACCTGCTTGAGGAGGAAGCCGAAAGTATCCGAAAACATCTCACCGACACTCAAGTTACTCCGCTCCTCGAACTTCGGCGAGTAGACATCGAGGAAAAATGTCGATCCCTCCGACCAAATATCATACACTTCACAGGATTTGGGAGCCCAACTGGGCAAACTCGATTCGAAAGCACTAACGGTAAACTTACAGCATTTTCAACCAACGCCGCACGCAAGCTCGCGCAATCCTTGCCTAGCAGGCTCGATGCCCTTGTATTCGGTGGTTGTAAGCCTTCAGGTCGCCGTATCTACGACCTACCAGTTCCAGTCTACATCGCAGCCCGCGCCGGCGCGTTCGATCTTTCCCTCGAATTCTCCACACATTTTTATGCGGCCATTGCAGCGGGTTCTCGAATTCCTGGAGCATTCGAAATAGGAGTCAACGCGGTCCGTCGCAAAAGCGGCCCCGGATCGATTCGCGAATCAGTTCTGGAGCCGCCTGAACCACATTTCCCAAGCATTGATGTGAATACCGGTCAGTCGGAGTCCTACAAGACGGACAGTTCTGAATTCCGCGACGAATCTTCAGACGCGAAAACACCTGTCGAAACCATTACAGACCAATCTATGCCCTCGATTGACCTAACCTCGACCACTACGCATCCGACTGATTCAGTAGAGACCCCCATACCATCAACATATCCAATGTTGGACTCTACGCGCCCCGCGAAATCGCCGATCTCCGATGGAGTCCGAGTCTACTTCGGCACTAATCGTGCCCATCGCGATGTTCTCGGCACAATCTTCGATTCCGATCGCTCCAAACTTCTCCACCTCGGGTACTGCGATGTATTCGTTCCTAAAGGTCACAAACTCGGGTCACTGGGCACTTCTTGGTTCAATAAGCTTCTTCATTTGGACTTTGTGCCTGATAGGTTGCGGATAGTAGCCCGGATGCGGCTTAGCCCCACCGATTTTGAAACAGCAATAGCCACCGCTGCGTCCAAAAGCGATCGCCGTTCGGCGCTTCTATTCATCCACGGGTATAGCGTAGGTTTTGATGAGTCTATTCTTCGCGGAGCCCAGATCAGTTATGACCTAAATCACACTGGGGTTACCGCAGTGTATAGTTGGCCTTCCAAGGCAAAAAGAGTGGCATACACTGCGGATGAAGCCACGGCCGACACATGCTGTTCCGCGTTGACCGAGTTTATTGAGCTATTGACTCGCAACACCGGCGTCGATCGTGTAAACGTCATCGCTCACAGCATGGGAAACAGAACTCTTTTACGAACCGTCTATGACTTCGTTCTCCGAGGCGCCGTCACATCCCAAGTAAAGCTGGGTGCTATATTCCTCGCCGCGCCCGATGTCGACGCCGAATTGTTCGGACAGCTTGCGTCGGCGTACCCAAAAATCTGTAACCGAACCACCCTGTATGCCTCTGCCCGCGACAAAGCGCTCTGCCTCTCAGGAATAGTCCATGACTTCCCACGTGCCGGCTTTACGCCCCCAATCACAGTTATTGATGGGATCGACACAGTCCAAGTTGCGAACGTCGATTTGTCGTTCCTTGGACACAGCTATGTTGCCGAAATCCGCCCTGTACTAGCAGACATGCACGCGGTGCTGAACTTCGATGCCCCGCCCGCAAATCGAATGGGGCTTCGCCCCGCCGTCAATTCCGAAGGAAGGCAATATTGGATAATTGGAAGATGAGAGAGGGACCAGGCGGCAGTCTCGTCATTAGTTTCACTCCACTAATTCTCAAGCGAGCGTAAATTAGCGCTAAGTGACCACTCATTCCTCCTTCGCCCATGCCGTAACCTAATTCGAACTCTTACATTCCCATTCGAAAACGTGCCAAACCATCAACCTAACAAAATCCAACTTTTCTCTTGCCATCCCCGTCCCGCTCTGGTATAATGTCGGTCAAAGGTCGAACACCCGTGTCCGTCATCAACTGGGGAGGGGAAAACTCATGGCAACCACCATCCAAGTACCCGCGCGCCCTGCTCGCCTCTCACCCGCGCCCCACACCCGATTTACCAATTACCATTTACCCTTCCCTCACGCCCTCACGCCCCTCTGGTCCTTGGTCATTGGTCATTGGTCATTGGTCATTGGTCATTGGTCATTGGTCATTGGTCATTCACCCCCTCACCCCGTCAACGCCCCCCTCGCCCCCCCAATCCCCTCCTCCAACACCCCGAAACTCCGAAACCCCGACACAGCCCCCCTCGGTCGATACCCCCTCCCCGCGCCTGGTGGAAATTGCTGACAATCTCAGGGAGATGTTGATGCCCTCAGGCAAAAAACGCATACTTTTCCCAAAAATGCTGACAATCTCAGCCAAAAAACGCACTTTTTTGCCCCGCCCCGCGCCCAACCCCCGCTCCCCCAACACCTTAGCCATCATCACCCCCGCACACCCCCCTCGTTTCGCGTTTCGCGTTTCGCGGTTCGCGTTTCCCCCACCAAATCCCCAATCCCTCACGCCGTCGCCAGCACCGCCTCCCCGCGCGACGGATCCGCATAAAACGCCGCCTCTGCATGGTCCTTCTGCGACTCCCGCGCAAAGCGAATCAAATGATGCCCCACCACCGCAATATGCATCACCTCGTCCACCCGCTTCTGCTTCAGCAGCGGCCCGGCAATCTTCCAGAACTCCTTCCGCCACGTCCCCCGCACCCCCACATGCCACAGCGTCCGCGCCATCGCCTGCAGCCCGAACGCCACCATATCCGCCGACACCTTCGCCGGCGTCGGATGCAGCCGGTTCGGAAACGTATGCCGCGTCTGATACGCAAACCGCTCCAGCAACGCCTCCGGCTCGTACGCCGCCCCAATCGTCTTCCGCCACATCGCCACCACCTGCTCGTACGGCATCCGGAACGCCACGTTCGACAGCCGCGCCGGATCATCAACCAACCGCCCCGCACTCGCCAGCCGGTCGTAAAGCTTCGTCCGCGGCAACGCATACAGGAGATTGATCGTGAGCATCGGAATTTTCGAAGCGTCGATAAACTGCAGAATACGATCCCCCGTCTGCGCGGTATCGGTATCCAGCCCCAGGATGATGCCGCTCACGACCTCCATGCCGAAGCGATTGATCGTTTGCACCGCCTCGACAATCGGCTGCCGCGAATTCTGCGTTTTATGCATCGCCAGCAGCGCATCGGGCTCCGGCGTTTCGATTCCGACGAACACCGTACCGAAATTGGCCTGCTGCATGAGTGCCAAGATGTCCGGATGTTGTGCCAGATTGAGCGTTGCCTCGCAGCATAGGGTAAGCCGGTACCCCACCCGCTTTTGCCATTCCACCAAGTGCGGCAACAAGTCCCGCGCCGCCGCCGGATTGGCGATAAAATTGTCATCCACAAAATACACCGCGCTGCGCAGCCCCGCCGCCAGCATGGTGTCCAGCTCCGCCACCACCTGTGCCGGCCGCTTCAACCGCGGCTTGCGGCCATACAGCGCGGGGATATCGCAGAACTCGCACATGAACGGACAACCGGACGAAAACTGCACCGACCCGATGAAATACCGGCGGAGGTTGAGCAGGTGATACGCCGGCTTCGGATACGCATCGAGCGGAAGCCGTTCTTCCGTCCGCAAAATGAGCTGCTCCGGCGGCCGCGCCACCGATTCGTCCAGCCTGCGGAACAGCGCGACCGTGGCGTCCCCCATCTCGCCGACATGCAGAATATCCACCTCCGGATAGTACCCGGGGCATCCCGACACCGACGGCCCGCCCAGCACCGTCACCTTGCCGTGGCGATGCGCCCGCGCATTGATTTCCAGGATCGCCGGTCGCTGCACGTGCATGCCGGAAATGAACACGCAATCGGCCCACGCGTAATCCCGCTCCGTCGCGGGCGTGAGGTTTTCATCGACGAAACGCACATCCCATCCCGCCGGCAGCGAGGCTGCGATCAGCAGCGGTCCCTGCGGCGGCATGAACGCCCGCACGCCCGGCAGCAACCGGTACGAATGCTGAAACGTGCCAAACGACGGCGCGTAGCGCGGGAAGACAAACAGAACGCGCCGCCGCTGTCGCGCGCGGAATTCAGAAACGATTGGCTTATCGCCGAGAATAGGAAGCACAACCCCTCCTGAGTAAATCATTCCGCATCAACTAAGAAGGAGCTAAGCAATCGCTATGCCGCAAATCCGCCCCCACACCCAACCGCGCCCCGAACCCCGCGCCCAGACCCCCTCAGGCCCCCGCAGACCGCCTCAAAAACGCGTCCCGTCCCATTTCGCGACTCCACCGCGACTCAATGCGCGGTCCATGGGTAATTTCGCTCCGCCGATGCGGATCGGACAGATCAGCGCGGTGCGGGCCGCGTCGTGGAGGCGCCCGGGCGAAGATGCTTCGCGATCTGCTGGCGGACCCGCTCGTAGTTTTCCTGCGAGCCGAAAATGACCAGGTTCGGTTTGTCGCCAAGAATTTTGCACTGCGCATCCGCGACCGACCATTGTCCCGCTCTCGTGGCGGCCAGCACATAGTAGCTGCGATCGTAGTCGCGCTTCGGATCGTACTTCAGTAGGCCCTCGTAAACCGCGCGCAGGTCCGCCCACACTTCCGGGCGCGACATGTACGCATCATGCTCGCCGGTCTGCGAGGCAATCGTTTCGTGCGCCGTCGCGAGCATCACGGGCAGACGGGCCGCCCAGTTCTTGCCGGCAAGGCATTCGCGGCCGAACTGCACCATCTCCTCGTAGCTGCCGTACCAGCGGGGCTGCAGGTAGTTCATTTTGTGTTCGCACGCCTGCATATTATCCGGATTGGCCTCCATCGCGCGCTGGAACCATCGTTCCATGGAGGCGCGGCCGGTCGATTGCAGCAGTTCCACCTGGATCATTTCAGTGGGCGCGTACGGACTCGTGGGGTCAAGTTTCCACGCGTCCTCATAGGACTTGCGCGCCGCCGCGACGAATTGCAGGGAGCGCCGCATCCATGCCTCCGGCACCTCGGCGGCCGCGTTGTATCCCCGCGCATCCCACGCCTGGACCATGCACGCGTTGCCATCAAGCACGAGCATGGCCAGGTGCGAGCCCTGCCTCTGTCCCATCGGCCCGATGATGAGTTGATGCACACGGTCAAGGTGAAATTCGAGCGTTTTCGCCTGGTCAAAAAGAAACGCGCCGGCCTCGATCAGGTCATTGTCCGGAATGCCGTCCATGGCGACGGTCGCGGGCCATTCCGCCATGGCCAGGTCAAACCAGCGCGTCATTCTCACGCGGACGTCTTCCGGCGACAGGCCGGGCTCCTTGACCAGGCGGAGCGCCATGATGCAACAGGAAAGCTTGAAGGACGGAGGATAGGCGGACCGGGGATATTTCAAACCCGCCTCGGCGACCGACCGTCGAACTTCAGCAATGTCACACTCCGGCAGATAGCTGAGGGCCGCGGCATAGCGATGCAGCGCCATCGGGTCGTGGCAACCGGCATCAAGCGCCTTGCGGAAGTGGAGGCACGCTTCGCGGGCGATTTCGGTGCGCGACTTGGTTCCGGGCGTTTCGGCATAGATTCCCAGCCCGGTATGCACTTCGTCGTCCCATTTCGGATCGCGCTGGCCGATGGTGTCGTAGGCATTGAGCGCCTGCTTGAGTTGCCAGGCGCGGCCCGCCGCATCTCGGCGCCGTCGCTGCAGTTCGAAGTATTTGACGCGCAGGGCGGGCAGAGCGCGGGAAATGCGGTCGCGCACTTCGGAATCCGTGGCGGGATCGGCTGCGGCTTTGGCAAGGAGTTCGTACGCCTCCGGCGGCAAGGTCGCAATGGACCTGGTCGCGGTTTCCCGCGTGCTGAAATCCTCCGACGCAAGCCTCTGGAGGAGCGCGCTCACGGCAGACTTCACTTCGGGCGAAATCGTTTCCGGCGTGACTGCCTCCGGGGTTCGCGGTGATGACTCCTCCGCAAAAAGCGCAACGCCCCCGCCTAGCAGAAGGAAGGCGCCCACGAATGCTCGAATGTTGTTCATCAAGAGTCACCCCCTGCACTCGAATCATCCGGAGACCAGACGCGGCCGCCATTCTGCTTGCAGCGCCACAACATCGGTTGGCTACCGCGGAAGAACGGCAGGGTCTGATGGTCCGTGTCCTTGTCGTTCCATTGCCCGGTAACCTCGCCGGTCCGGCGGTCCCACTGCACGACCTCTCCTTCCGAGCGGATTACCAGAAGCGTGTTTCCATCCGCTGACATTGCCGCCACCTGCACCCAGGGGGCGAACGTGCCGAGCGAAACGACCTGCTTGAGTTCGTAACTCGACGCGTCAATGACCTGGACAATGTTGAAAGGATCCACGAGCAGAATATCCTTGCCATCGGGGGTGAACCAGGCGCCAATGAAATGGCGATCAGTCAGGGGAAATTCCATCAATTTCTTGCCGGTTTCCGCATCCCACACGCGCGCGGCATGGTCATAAATGAGGTCCTCCTGGCGGAGCAGTTCGTGACCGGTGCGCGTCAGGAGGCGCTTGCTGTCGGCGGACCAGGATAAACCGAAGACGAGCGCCTCCTCGCAGGGAATCGTCGCAATGAGCTGACCGGACCCGGAGTTCCACAGGCGTACGGCGCCGCGGCCTTTCGAAGGGGCGTCGGCCGCGGCGAGGATTTTTCCGTCCGGCGAGAGGGCCAGAATGCCGAACGATTTTGCCGGCCCGTCGATCTTGTGAATGACCTTTGCGGTAGCGAGGTCATAAATTGACGCGGAAGTATCGCTGGCTGCGATGATCTGCTTGCCGTCGGCGGAAACGGCCAGGCCTCCGGATTTGCCGCCCACCGGATACGTTCGGATGGTCTCGCCCGTCAACAGACTACGCAAGCGAACGATCGATTCGGGGCCATCTGCGGCTTTCCCGCGGCCGCGGTCACTGAATTCGCGGGTAAGTCCCATGGTTCCGTCAGGCGAGGCGAGCATTTGCCATTGCATGGATCGCACCTGATCCGGCATCAGCAGTTTTGGCGTGAGGGCGCGCAGCCGCAGGCCACCGTGGGAGCTTGCCATCATAATTTTCGTTCCATCCGGCGAGATGGAGGCGCCGAGGAGCGTTCCCAGCTGGCCGCGGAACTCAGCGATGCGTTCTCCCTGGGTCATGTCGATAATCTGCAATGCCGGCGGTGGCCCCAGAACGACGAGTTGCTTCGGATCCCGTCCGCGGACGAGGCCATCGATGTTAAGGGACACCTCACGCAGCTGTTTCAGCACCGTCCCCGTGGAAAGATCGAAGACAACTGCCCGGTACATGTGATCACAGACGATGGCCGTCCGATCGCCTTCACCGAAGAGCACCCCAGTCACATCGGTAGACTTGTCACGATCGAGGTGTCGGACGAGGGCGCCCTTGGTCGCATCCCAGAGCGATACGGTGCCGTTGCTCTCACCAGTCAGTACGAAATTCCCGTCGGCCGAGACTGCGGTACACGTGATCGGCGATGCACATGATCCGAGCACTTGCGGCGCGACTTGCCGGAATTTCCAGAGAGTGAGCTTTTCGGCTACCCCGCCCACGACGCCGACTGCACCCAGCCAGCGGGCGCCGACGGGCTGCGTCGCGGCCACCCACCGACCGCGTTCCGTTCCGGACGCCACATCCCAGACGCGTATGGAGCGGTCTTGTGACGCGGACAAAAGATTTTTGCCGGCGGCATTGAAGGCGAGCGAAGTGATCGCGGCGGTGTGTCCTTTGAAGCTGCGTGGCGGCCCAGGGTTGTTCGGATCCAGCACGAACAGATTGCCGCGCGCATCACCGCAGGCGGCATTCTGCCAGGAATCGCCAACGGCCATCGCGGTGAGAGTGTTTTCGGACGAGAGCAACTCGCCCTTATGGAGGTCCCAGATACAAACGGTGTTTGGCTTCCCGCGACTTTCAAAGAGCTCGCCGGCATCGTTGCCGCCGGCGGCCACTACGTAGCGGCCATCGCGCGTCATGTCGACCGACCAGATGGCTCCGTCCGCATCCCATAGTGAGCCGAGGGGGCGATTTTGTTCGGGGGACCACAGCTCGAGGTGCCCGCCGAACGAGGCAACGGCGAGGCTGCCGTCACCGTTGGTCGTCGCGTCCACCACGGCGGGGGAAATGGGAGGGCGATCCACGACGATCTTTTTCTCCGCGAGGTCGTAGATCAGGGTTCGCGACGGAAGGTAGATGAGCACGCGTTTGCCAGCATCGGAGAAGGTGACCGCGCGAATCTCTTCGGTGAGGTTCGCAATCTCCTGCTCAATGGCGCCGGTCTCCAGGTTGATGAGCACGACGCTTCCGTCACTGGAAGCGGCGAGCGCAAGCTTTCCGTCCGGATGGAGCGCAAGGCCCCGGCTGCATCCGCCTTGGCCGAGCTTGACGAGGTGCTCCTGCTTCTGCCCTGCGATGTTCCACAGACGCAGCGTGCCATCACAGCCGCTCGAGATAATCCGCTTGTCTCCCGGGATAAACTGGAGGTGAAGCGCCTGCTCCGCATGTCCGCGTAATTCGGCCTCGATGCGATTTCCCGCCACGTCGATAACCATGATGGCGCCGGTGCGCTCGGCCGCCGCGAGGCACTTTCCGTCGGAAGAAAATGCCAGACCGGTCACTGTTGTATGCAGGGGCGGAAAAGACTTCAGCAGGGCGCCGGTCTCAAGATCCCACAGCCGTATGATGCGATCGGCGCCGCCGGAGGCAATGGTCTTGCCGTCGGGCGAGAAACGAACGCACGCGATTAAGCCAGTAGCGCCGGAAAGCTTGCGGGTGGGGGTATCCATGCTCGACGCGGCGCGCCACGCGTCCTGCGGGAACTCGATTTTGACCGCACTAAGCCGGACGGGCGGCAGACGAGGTGGCGCGGGATCGGGTGAATGCCCCGACGGATCACGGGCAGGGCTGCGGCTTGCGGGGGGATTGGGGTCGGTCCGAGCCAGCTCTGCCTCGACACTGTAGCCGCTGTCTTTGGGCGTATTTGCGGGAACGTACTGGCGGTAAATGCGCCATCCAGCGACCGCGGTGACAACCAGTAGAACGACGACGACTACGGCGCGAATACTCTTCTGCACACTCATGGGCGTCTCTCCGGCTGGGCGAACGAAGCGACATGCTACTCGACAGCTGGAGCAATACGCACCAATTTTTTCCCAACAATTCGCAGAGCGTCCGGTGCGGGTTGAAACCTCATCCGGATGATTTCGCGTTTTCCGGCAAATGCTATATCTTCTGCGTTTTCATCCCCACGTCCTGGAGCTGCAATGCGTTCACTGCTGGAAACTGCCGAGTTGCTTAAGCCGCCGCTGCATGTCACACCTGTGACGCCGGTTGCGCGGGTTGTAGCGCGGGCGGATGTGGCGGGGTTTCAGGGGTGGTCGGGTGTGCCGGTGGGTGCTGCGGGGCCGCTTTATCCTACGGATTTGCAGACCGGCTCAGCGTTTATTCTTGATTTCGGCAGCCTCATCGTCGGCCAGCTGGCGTTTTCGCTGGCGCTGACGCAGGCTTTCCAGCACATTGGGATCCTAAGCTTAGAATTCCACGTGGACAAGTTGTCGCG
>JADMIO011070286.1_pt1 | contig 42037 bp, 27 predicted proteins | sample 8958161 | NCBI WGS metagenome assembly JADMIO01 (sample SAMN16585339, study PRJNA669376) | soil metagenome | isolation source: Crop rotation soil | place: USA: Cullars Rotation, Alabama | collected 2011 | reverse complement strand
GAGCTCCACACTAAACAATCGTTCAAAATAATTTCAGGTGGCGGTGTGCTAAACAAACCGTAAATAGCACTACCGCTACCGCTCATACTGGCATACCATGCTCCTTTACCATAAAGCATATTCTTTATTTTTTCAATGGAAGGATTCTCCCGAAAAATAAATTCTTCAAAATCATTCTTCAGATTTAGCTTCCATTCATTTTTTGGCAATGAAATAATTTCCTTAAGAGAAAGAGCAGGCACATTGGGTTTTACTTTACTGTAAGCATACGCTGTTGAAATATGCAAAGGTGGTTTTATAACAACAATAAAATTTTCTTTTAATTTAATATCAATTGGAGTAAGCTTCTCTCCTTTTCCGGTCGCATAACTTGGTTTATTACTGATGAAAAATGCGCAGTCTGCTCCAAGCTTTAAAGCCTTTTCAGCAAGAGTTGCATCATCAATATTCAACTTAAAAAGCTCATTTAATAATTTTAGCATAAAAGCAGCATTACTGCTGCCACCTCCTAAGCCTGCACCCATAGGTATTTGCTTATGTAAAAAAACTTGCACTGGTGGCAGATTAAATTCGGCATCCAACAGCTGATATGCTTTATAGCATAAGTTCTTTTCAAAATCTACATCAACACTCAATCCTGTTACATTTAAAGTAGCTTTTGCAACACCTTGAATGAAATGCCTGCTTTCCATCACTTCTAAAATATCACACCATGTCACCGGATAAAAAACGGTTTCCAGTGTGTGATACCCGTCAGGCAACTTACCAGTTATATGTAACCCTAAATTAATTTTAGCATTCGGAAAAACTACCATATAAAAATTTATTGCGCTAAGATAATCGTATTGTGCATCACATAGTTCACAACACTTCCATTAGCTCTATCAGCAATTCACAAATATTGCTATTTTTGCCTCAATCCAAAACCATAAGAAATGGCAAATTATCTTGATTTTGAAAAACCTATTGAAGAGTTAACTGAACAATTAGAAAAAACAAAACAAATAGGTGCCAAAGGAAAAGTAGACGTTAGCAAACTCATCTCTGAACTCGAAGATAAAATACACACCACCAAACGGGACTTATACAGCAGGCTAACACCTTGGCAAAAAGTGCAGCTAAGCCGCCATCCTGATCGCCCCTACACGCTTGATTATATTAATTTTATTACCGATAATAGTTTTATTGAATTTCATGGTGACCGAACTGTAAAAGATGATAAGGCCATGATAGGTGGCTTTGGCACCGTGGATCGGCAAACAATTATGTTCATTGGTCAGCAGAAAGGCAACAACACAAAAATGCGGCAGTTCCGCAACTTCGGTATGCCTAATCCTGAAGGTTACCGCAAAGCTTTACGTCTTATGAAAATGGCAGAAAAATTCAATAAACCCATTGTTACATTTATTGATACTCCCGGTGCCTATCCCGGATTGGAAGCAGAAGAGCGTGGACAGGGTGAAGCTATTGCGCGAAACCTTTTTGAAATGTCTATACTGAAAGTACCTGTTATCTGCATCATCATTGGGGAAGGTGCTTCAGGAGGAGCTTTGGGCATTGGTATTGGTGATAAAGTTTTTATGCTTGAGAACACGTGGTACTCTGTCATATCTCCTGAGTCATGCTCATCTATTCTATGGCGCAATTGGGATAATAAAGAAAAGGCTGCCAATGCACTAAAACTGACAGCAGATGATATGCTTCAGCAACATTTAATTGATGGAATCATCAGCGAACCTATTGGTGGTGCTCATAGCAATCCAGCAGAAATGTTTACTATCGTTAAAAAAGAAATACTGGCTAACCTTGCAGCTCTTTCCAAAATCAATGCGCAGGATCGTATAAAAAACCGTATTGATAAATTTAGTGACATGGGTGTGGTGAAGGAGTAATTGGATATCCTAGAACTCAAATACTATATTTTTTATTGTTTGTTGCAGGCCATAATTTGCATATTTTTATATTCTTACTAAAAAAAGAGAATGATACTATAACCAATCATGCTGATTTAATTTAAAAAACCTCCCTGGTGTGCAACAGGGAGGTTTTCGTTCACTTAAAATTCGTTTGCATTTTATTTTTGGATGGAAATTTTAGAAGTGAATTTCTTCGAAAGTCCTCTGACTTCAACTATATAAATACCATCTGAGAAATTGCTTACATCCACTCTAATTGTGTTACCTCCTGTTGGAGGTTTTCTACTGAATTCAACTTGCCTGCCAGTAACATCATACAATTTAATATCCCGAATGATGTCGTCTTCTTTATTTAATTCTATATTAAATGAATTATCCGCAGGATTTGGATAAACGCTGATACCTGAATTATTTGTTTTGTTGATATTATCTTTTCCAACTTGTGCTACTCTCAAATTATTGCTCGAACACAAATCAGTTTCGGAAATAAAGGAAATAGAATTGTTTGAAATATCTATAGCATTAAAGCTAATCATTTGTGCATTAAACGAGCTCCCCAGCGGAGGAGCTCCAACACCGTGGCCCATAACATAATCCGTCAAGCAACAGGTTGAACCCGACTCATCTGTTTTTAAATTAAAAATTTCAGAATTCTGAGTGGCGGCAGTATAATATCCCGTGAGCAGGTATTTTCCTGGTGAAAGCTCATCAACAGAATTAAACAAGTTATTATACGTTGGATAGGATGTGATCTTGCTCCAATAGCCCGAAGACAGATCAGTTGTTTGCAATTTTAATTCAAGTGCATCATACTTTTGAGTTGAACTGCGCCTATAGCCTGCAATAATTAAGTTCCCATCACTGGTTTTTCTTATTTTATTCCCTGCTTCATCAAATTGTGTGTTGCCAAATAAATGGAAACCTTGCAGGGACAGATCTGCAGGCAATATTTTAGCAACAAAAATATCTGTATCACCCGCAACATTATTAATATTATAAGAATTGCATGAACCTGTTGCCCATAGGAAATTCCCTGATTGTGTAATTGAATTGACCTGTTCCAAACGAGGACCTGCCAGAATAGTTACAGCATTAGGGGTAGCTAAGGAGAGGTTAGTGTTTGTATGAATTCGGATAAATAAGGCATCTCTGCCTCCGGGAACAACATATGCCCCTGCTAAAACCACATCATTACTGTTTGCTATTTTAACGGCATCAAAGGCGTATTCTGACTTACTGGACTGAGTATTTCCGTAAATGTTTTGTCCGTTTAAAATACCTGACGTTCCCAAAACCGTCATCGCAAGAGCATCATAGTCTGATGCAGGAGCATTACTGCGGCTGTTAGTATAGCCGACTATGAGTAACCTGCCATCGTTTAAATCAATTATCTTTTTGGCGATATCATCATCGCCAAAATCATATCGATTACTCCATTGAATATTCCCTAATGGATTTTTTAGAATTTTAGTAACCACGATGTCAGATTCATTGGTTGAATTGTTAGTAGCTGTTCCTGTAATAAAATACGCATCAGCAGTTTCAACAACTGAACTGGCCGTTTCAGTCAGGTTGGTTCCTCCACCATCTCCATAACGAATGTTAAAATCAACCAGGTCATTTTGATTGTATTTAACCGCATAGATATCTTTATCAGAAAAGCTCTCGTTAAGGTCACCTATAACTATATAACCCCCATCCGATGTCTTAATAACATCCCGTCCCTGGTTGGCTTTTTCAGATGTTCCTAAACCATCTTCCAGCAAGATGCATTTAGCAAGATTACAATTATCCAGAGTAATACTTGTTTCGGCCTTACAATCAGGAGGGTTAACTATTACACCATCACAAAATACCTCACACCAGATATCATGATAGCCTGAAGTATTAAAAAGATGCGTGATCGTTTGTGGACCTGGCTCAGGATCACCATCAAACCACCATTGATAAACAGGATTAGCACAATCATAACCCGGAGGAATTATTGCAGTATAAGTTACCGAACAATTTTTCTGGTCCGTTAATCCGATCTTAAAATCTTCGCAATTACAATTGCGTACATCATAACTTAAATATACCTTACAAATGAAAACACCATTGCAAAATACATTGCACCAGATATCATGCTGTCCTTCATGAGTAAATTGCAGCTCTTGTGTTTGGGAGCCCGGTGAATCAACGCCCTCATTATACCAGATAAACGCAGGATTATTACAAACATAACCTGGAGGAAATACCAGCGTAAATGTGGCTTTGCAATTTTTACTTTTATCAGAAATAATAGAAAAGCTTTCACAGGGAGTGCTGCAAACTAATGTGGCACTACCAGAAACATCGCAGGTGTGAATAATATTTCCTTCTCCGTCTAAACAGTTTAGTGTGTACGAGACAGGGTATGTTCCACTCATCAAATACGGATGACTGATCGTAACAGATGATGTTGTTTCTGTCGGGCTACCATCACCAAAATTCCAGGTGTAACTGGCAGAGCTGCATGCAGGACTTGTTTCACCGGTAGCAGTGAAGGTAATGGTACAACCTTGTGTGGTGTAACTTATCCCGAAGTTGTTGCAGGAGAAACAGCAGGAGCTGGCTTGAGGAGGATTTAATGAAGGCGAGTTTGTTGTTACTACTGAAAAAGAACTGTTACAAAATGTAGTGCCGGAAATTTTAATTCCAGGAGCTGAATAAGGAGCACTGTAAGTACATTCGGCATGAAGCATTGCCCTAAAACAAACTCTACCTCCTCCGTCCAAAGTAATTCCGGGTGGGATTGCAAACTCATTATCATTACCTGTTGGAGTTAAGGCCGGAGATATAATAGTATGAGTAATACAATCTAATAAGTAACACTCCTGAAATGTTAACCCAGCGGGAAGTGGATCGAATAAAACTGTAGTAGGTGTTAACGGGCCTCCATTTGATTGAAAAGCGAAATCATACGCAAAATTTTCACAATTGGAGTATTCAGATTGTGGAGTCACATCGACAATTGCCGGCTCTACTTCCTTTGTATCAATTCCTAAAGTGCATGGCAGTGCTACAAAATAACATGCATCTTCAGGGTTTAAGCCTGACGTAATTTCTTCGCAACTCCAACCAATATTCCAGGGGAATGTAATGTCAAGGGGACAATCAGACAGGGTAGCACGTAAAGTCAAATCACAATCACTATTGATCGCTAAATTACCTATAGGTATTACTGTATACCCATTGTTATCAAACGGGCTCACAATATTACTTCCCTGGCATGGACTGATCAGTTCCCACATGAGATCCGAATTATAAGGGACCGCTATGAATAAATTATTTACACCACTTGCATCCAGGTGCTGTGCATCCGTAAAATTTGAAATTGTTAAATTAAATTCAGTGAAACCTAATACCTGGGTGTTCCCGATATCACAAGGATTGACTGGCAGATTATACGTTAAATTAGGTTTAGGTTCATTCAAAATCAGTGGGGACTGAGGAATGAAACTTGACGAAACGTTGTTCGTGCAGCTGATTGGGATATGATTATAGCAAACCGGATAGTGATCATCAATTTCAATCTTAAAATCAGGATCATTATTATGGATAAATTGCTGAATATTGATATTTTGACATCCATCAATTGGCTCATAAATGAATTTAAAAGTCTGGCTTGTATATTCATCACTTGCAAATTGTTGTTGTGAAGGAGTAATGTCTGCTACATCAGTAAAACAATTAACGGCAGCAAATTGATTAAAAGGAATATTTAAAAAAGCAGGGCCGCTTACCGGGCTAAATGAAAAAGGTTCGGGCAGTGAAGTGGCGTTGTTTGGTGTCTCCGGATAAAATGAATAATAGGTGGTTGAAGAACCGCTGGTTATTTTCCAGAATTCAGGTATAGACAGTTTTAGTGAATTTGCTAAAGCGGGTACAGCTTTGTATTCGAACGGATAAAAATTTCTCAGGTATGCCCCATCAATTGATGCAAATGCATTTACAGATACCTCAAGTTTGCATTGATTGCCTGGCAAAACTGATACAGCTGAATATCCAACCGGGTAACTTAACGCGAAAAAATAATGCAGGCCTTTAAATGTTTCACAGAAAAATTCATGCCCGTTAGCAAACGTTTCATTTAACTCATTAACATTATTAATGGTCATTGGCATTTGATGAATGGGATCTCCCAGGTTTTTTGCACTACCGGTTAACCACATCATATTATCTATGGTTGATTTTTTTCTAAAATCGTCAATATCCAAACTATAATAATTAGCACCTAAAAAATTTCCACATTCCTTGTAAGTAACCTTCAGGAGATACTGCTGACCAACATCAAATTTTATAAATGGAGATTGAGGTATACTATTAAGCAGAAGATTAACCGGGAAAGTAAACAGATACGTCCGATTAACATCCAGTATGTTTGAAGTCGCATCCAGGTAAGGAGCAACATTTAAACTACCTAAAGGAATATTATCTAGGCGGGCTACTGTCTTAAAATTTGAAGGGTCCAGTCCAAAATCATTACACTCAATACATGTCAGGTTAATATTATTAGGATTATTGGGTTCACAAACGTAAAGAGTAAACGATTCCGGCATAAGATTCATAAATGCTGCACCGGCATAAGTAATTGTTCTTGAAAGCTGAAGCACATCCAACACTGTTCCTCCCATATCGCCATAGGTATACCCATCAGGAAAAGGGGCTCCATCCACAAAAAAAGCTTTCATCCTATCTTCTAAAACATCACCGTGATTAGAATATTTTTTCATTACATCAGCATAGTGTATATAGGTGTTGTCAATTACAGTATTGCTGTTTGCTACGCCATCATTATCGTCATCAACAAGTCCGAGGAATTTTCTTTCAAGGTCATACCTGTTAACAATAATTCCGGGAGCTTTACATCCGGGACAATGCAAATATATTTCCCCGCTTTCTTTTGAAAGAGGAAGCCAGCAACAGGAAATACCTGAACATGTAGCGGGATTAGTGCAGTCACCAATACCGGACAGAAAAGTGGAGCAAAGATTATCATTCATTAAAAGATCAAAGGATACACTATACACCAATAATTGGGAGTCAAATCCATCGCAGCAAGGCGTTAATGAAAAATGAAATTTTCCATTATTCAGAATTTCAAAAGCTAAAGGATCATTCATATTATAATAAACAAAATAGTCCCCTGCCACACAAAGTTCTGGTGTTGAAGCAAGGACAGAATAGCAACCGATTTTAGGCCATTGCATCCCTAACGAATTTTCAAAATACACCTGTGAGTTAATATCAGTAACCTTTAAGCCCTGAGGGCAATGTATCTTCACCCTTAATATACCATGCATTGTATTTAAGTTGTCCTGTGTTATACCTAACATATCAGCCTGGTTACGAATGAACCCTTTCGTTTCAACAAAAAATGGAGTAGGGATTGCTGGTGGATCATTAGGCCCCGGTCCGGTCATGTCTGAAACTGTTGGAGCAAACTCTAATCTGAGATTGCAGCTCGTGGTCGATGGGTTGGGGTTAACTCCTCCCTCATCGCTGATATACCCGGGATAATTACCTGTACCATTCAGTGTAGGTGGCTGCGATGATGTTGGCTCAGCCACAAAAAAATTTCCGCATTCTGTCCTCACTTTGGCTTGAAAATACCAATTGTTGAATATTTTAAAAAGGTTATATAAATCCTCATCCTGACTACAACACCTGTATGTTTTAAATCTGAAATGGACTTTTTGTCCCGGGAGTAAATCAGAGACAACTATTCTGTAAGAATTAATTGCCTGGTCGTTTCCATTAGGTGGACAGGAGGGTGAAGTATTATAAGAAACATCATAATGATAATCCGTGTGATTAATCCCATAGTCATCATGTCTAATCTGCGATGGCTGGCCATTACCTTCAAATTCATAGCTAAAACTGCTTTCATAAATAATAGTAAGCTGCCCTATAGCGGGTGCAGATTCATTCCAGGCAGCAGGTCCATTGGGCACACCAGAATTGAAATCAAATGGCAAGCCATCAGCAATTCCAATTTCAACCGATTGAAATTTTTCGCTTGATACATTTTCAATTACGTACTCCCATTCCAACTCTTCACCAGGACATGACACATCGTTTCTGGATTTATCTGTAATTGTAGTTGAAGGAGTTGGCAGTAGCCTTGTAAGTGTTAGTCCTGTATATGCCGGGTTATTTAAATTATAGTTTATTGAACAACTATTACCGGTAATATTGTAAATTTTACATTGTGTGCAAAATGTGGGATCAGCATTACTACAATACCATTTTAACCGGGCGCTTTTATTCGTGCAATTGTCAAGACATGATGTAACTCCGTCCACTGTTTGCCGGATCATAATATAACAATCAACATTTGGCAATACTTCTATTGATTGTAATAGTTCTGGTTGTGTATCGTCAAAATCGTTTCCATTATTGACACCGGTAATATTATAACTGTTTATTATAGTTTGATTTTGCATACAGGTCACTAAATCCGGATTTAAAAATTCAAGCGAAACATAAATGGCTGAAGCTGCAGAACTAACTATTTTATATTCAAATTCTAAAGTGAGGTTATTTAAATAAGATGAAGTAAATGTTACAGGTGATTGTGTAATGGCAGTTACAACAGGATAATCTATTACTTTATCCAAGACGTTGTTTGAAACCGGATAATTCAGATCTGTACTCCATGTTTCCTTTAAATTCATTTGTTGATTCTGATTGTCTGCAATTGCACAATCAAGCTTTAATTTGAATGAAATTGCTATGTCAGTTGCGAAATCAGAGATATTAAAAGTGGCACTTCCATTTGCATTGGTAATATTTCCCTGCGGGATTGGGTTGCCATCCAGAATTAAATCATACAAAATCACGTGTGGGTCAGATGCAGCTTCACATGTACCACTACATTTTGGTATCCATGGATTTACCCCATCCATTACCGCAAAACTTATAGTAACATTAAAAGCTGAAGAAACACCAATTTGAGTAAGAGTATAACTATAGGAATTATTATCAGAACAGGCACTGATAGTACAGGGTGCGCTGCACAGAGGAATTAATGTAAACGACTGGGCGCATATTTTTAAACTTCCGGTGAGAACTAAAAATATTGCCAATAAAATTCTTTTCATAAATTTTAGTATTAGTGTTAGTGTTACTTACAGTTACTACAAACTTATAAAAAGGCATAATAAAAAGTAACTTTTTCTTTAATTAACAATTCTATAACTCTACGGTCATACTATGTACGGCATAATGTCATACACATTAAGCTTATTAATTTTATTTTTCTCAAAAATTGATCAGACGATTAACTGATTCAAAACAGATTGCTTATATACTTTACGTTCGGGCAACACGTAACCGTACAGATAAAATTACATTCAATCAAATTTATTTGCTTACATATCGTATTAAAATCGGAGAGCGTGAGCATAAACCATAATCTAAATAACAGCGGAGAAGCCATCACTTTTTATACCCTTTAATTGTACCATCAAAACCCCAAACAGTACTTTAAAAACAGGTACTGCCCTATTCCATGCAGAATTCTTTATGCTTAGTTTTGCTGCTGTCTGGTACAAAGTCATGTCTTAACATCAAAATTTCTTGAATTATCTCTTTAGTTTATCCCCGTTAAACAACACATTATCCCTGTTCAGTTGCATTTATTAGTTTTCAGTGATCTTCATTCGTCCATGTAAATAAATATATTTAGTTTCGCCTTTAATACTTACACTCAAAATGAAAAAACTTTACATCGCTACAATCTTTCTTGCCATTACCTTTTTAGCCATTGCCGATATTATGCAAAAAGATGGCAAAGCTGCACGTACTGGCTCTCCCGGAGAGTTTGATTGTACTGGCTGCCATACCAGCTTTCCTGTAAATACCGGTGGTGGTTCCATTACCATTTCATCACCTAATTTAACCAACTGGATGTATGTGCCGGGCCAAACCTACCAGATAGATGTAACCGTTGCAAAAACAGGTGTTGGTCTTTTCGGATTTGGTTTTGAGGCTCTTCGTGTAACTGGTAACACCAATGCAGGTACATTGGCAATTACCAACTCTGTTGAAACACAGTTAAAATCAGCCTCTGTAAGTGGCAGTCCCCGCACCAATGTTGTACACAAACTAAACGGGGGACAGACAAATGACTCACACACCTTCTCGTTTAACTGGACAGCCCCTGCTACAAATATTGGCAATGTTAAATTCTGGACTGCAGGCAATGCCGCCAATAACCAAAACGATTCACTGGGCGATTACATTTATAAGACCTCACAGGTAGTAACTCCTTTTGTAACTGGAATTGATGAAATTAATAACCCCTCCATCTCTATACTGCCCAATCCCGCTTCATCAGCATTTGAAATTAAAGGATTAAAATTTGAGGCAGGTGATGCAGTGGAGGTTACTGACATCTCAGGTAAGCTTGTGTACTCACAAACAATTCCAGGCAATATGGCTGCCCTTAAAATACAGGCTGCTTATTTTAAAAATGGCCTTTACATTGTAAAATATAGTGCATCCAATTTTCGAAAGTCATCTAAAGTTTTAATTCTACACTAATCTTTTAAATGCTTAAAAACGTTTTCGCATTGCTCATTGCAACATCTTCGTTCACCTCTTGTACATATGAAAAGGCAGAAGATCCGGAACCAATTCCTGTGGTAGAAGTTTGTGATACTACTGTTGTTACTTATACCAACACCATTCAAGCTCTTCTCATTGCCAATTGCAGTATTGATAATGATGCTTGCCACAGCAGCAATGCTCCCGATTTCCCAATGGACAATTATATGTGGGCACAAACATGGGCTTCCACCGGTCAAATGCTGTCAGCAGTAACACATGATGGTAACGCTGAAGAAATGCCTCAAAATGCTGATAAGCTAAGTGATTGTAAGATCAACAAAATAAGGGCCTGGATCAACCAGGGAATGATTGAGTAAAGAAAAAATACTTTATATCAGTTATTTAAACTCTTCTTCACCTCCTCCATTCTTCGTCTTGAAACTTCAACGCTTACATGGTTATGAAGTGTAAGCATTCCTTCTTTAGAAAGACTTTGAATGCAATTTTTATTTACCAGTGATGACTTATGTGTACGAATAAAATCATAAGGAGAAAGCATTTCATCTACTTCCTTTAACGTACGGGCGAGAATAAACTCTGTATTATCTTTTAAATATAATTTGGTGTAATTATCATCAGCTTTGCAATAATAAATTTCCACCGGAGAAATAAAATACTGCCTGTTGCCTTTGGTGAGAGAAAGCTTAAACGAAGTTTCATTTTTAGATTGCAGGTTTTCAAAAAGATGTTCGTACAACTTGTGCCTTCGTTCTAATTCCTTGGGATGATTTAAAAACCGTTTAAATGCTTCTTTTAATTCATCAGGTTGTACGGGCTTCAATAAAAAATCAATAGCACTGAACCGAATAGCCTGGATAGCGTATTTACTAAAGGCTGTTGTAAATATTACATCAAAGTTTTTTTCTTTTTGAGCAAGTAAAAAATCAAAGCCAGTTTGATGCGGCATTTCTACATCCAGGAAAAGCAATTGTGGATTTTGCGTTTCAATAAAATACCTGGCCTCATTTTGGTTTGATGTAGCATATAGTTCTGTAATCTCCGGAATATTTTTGTTGATGATGGTTTTTAAATACTCCCATGAATTTTGCTCATCGTCTAATATCAGTGCTTTTATCATATGCTATCCGTTCACGGGCAAGATCAATTTCACAAGAGTTCCTTCCGGCTCCTGGTTTGCATTCACTTTATCACTAATAGTCACTGACACTTCGTTCCTGATCTGGTATTGCAATAACGCAATGCGCTCCTGTGTTATCCTTATGCCCTTTGACTCATGCAACATAGTGTGGTTGTTCCTTCTTGCTTCAGCCGCTTTTTCACGTCCAATACCATTGTCTTCCACTGTGCAGGTTAACCGATGGATATCATTACCCTGCTCAAAGTTTACGGTCAGTTTTTTGTCTCCACTTTTATTTATTAACCCATGCCAAATGGCATTTTCAATGAACGGTTGAATAAGTAAGGAGGGTACACCAATATCCTCACTTAATATTTCCCCGGATGCTTTTACCTCATAGCTAAAATCATTTCCCATGCGCATGGCCTCTAATGAAAGATAAAGTTGTATAAACTTTATTTCGTCCTCCAGGTCAACAAATGTTTTATCAGAAAAATCCAGGATCATGCGCAGCAGTTTACTGAAATTTAAAAGATAATTACTTGCCTTATCACTTTCTCCTTTCATCACCAGGTTATTAATTGCATTGAGGCAATTATAAATAAAATGTGGATTCATTTGTGTACGCAAAACCTTTAGCTGCAATAGCTTATTGATGTCTAATATTTCATCGCGCTGATGGGTCAACTGTAAATTCAGCTTATCTAGAACAGCAACGTGCCTTATTTCATTACGATAATTCCTGAAAATAAAAAACAGGAGCAGCGCTAAAAAAGTGATGGCAGCCATAGTAGCCAGCAAAATTTTATTACGCGATGATATCTTTTGCCCTTGAATTTCATTGGCTGCCTTCAGTTCAGCATTTTCCTTTTCCTTTTTAGCCGTGTCATATTTTTTCTCCAGTTCGCGTGTTGTTTTGTTGTTTTCATCGCGCTGTAAACTGTCATTCATTACCACAAATTGTTCCTGGTATTGAAATGCTTTTTGCCAGTTGCCTTGGGTAGCGTATAAATCTTTGAATGCTCTTTTTATTTCCAGTTTGTCGGTAAAGTATCCAATTGATTGGGCCGCAGAATCTGCTTTTAGCAAATAGGTTTCGGCAGTTGTAAAATTTCTTTTAGAGGTTTCTATTTTACCAAGATAACAGTATAAATATGGATAGGATTCATCAATAATTTCGTTCTCTTCATAAATTATTCGTGCACGGTTTAAATAGGCATAGGCACTATCCATGTTGCCCGATAAAAAATATTCTACACCAATGGCTTGCGAACTGAAACCAATTTCAGAAACTCTGCCAATGGCTAAGGCAACAGCTAACGATTTTCTATAGAAGTACATAGACGAATCAGCATAACCAAGTTCTCCAAAGGTGGAAGCAAGGTTGCGGTACGACTGGGCCATTATATCACGAAAGTCATGCTGTTCGGCAAGTGTTATAGTTTTTTTATCGTACTCGAATGCTTTTTTTTCATCATTGAGATCGTATAAAATACCGGCAATGTTTTGATATAAAAGCGCCAAGGACCTGTACTTACTATTTGTCAGAAAATATTTTTCTGATTTCAGTGCATAGCTCAATGCTGTTTTCAAGTCACCTTTTTGACGGTAATAATTGGTAACGTTTCCCCATACGCGTGCTACGGGAGCCTGTAGCGAACTATCCTTTTCGTAAGCCAGCACTTTATTGAAGAAGAATAAGGCTGAATCTGTTTTGCCCAGGTTTTGAAACAACAAGCCTCTTGATGTAAGCACATATAATTGCCACAATTTGATATGAGTGCGGTTGGCGACACGATCGGCTGAATCAATTAAAAATCTTGCATAGGAGCGATTGTTTTCATCGGAGCGGTCAGCTATATATAGTAAACATTTTATCCGGAGCGTGTCGGTAATGTTTTGGTTCAACATATTGCTCAAAGAATCTATAACACTTTTTTGAGCGAATGAGTAGAAGGATAAAGAAAACAGAAGAAATACTGTGACACAAATCCACTTCAACTGTTGCATAAATTTCATTCTCAAACATAGTGAAAATAGTAATTAGCTACCGTTCCCTCAAATCTCTGCCATTACCTCAGAAAACCTAACAACACGATAAAGTCAGTCTTATCATTGATAAAAAATTAAGAGAATGAAAAATAAAATAAACAGGGTTTTGATTTTTCTTCTTGCCTTTTTTAGTAGTCACGGGCAGACATTTCAGTGGGCTAAAGGAGTTGGAGGAACATTTACTGACATGGGCCAGGCAATAAAATACGATGCTATGGGCAATGTATATGTTGCTGGAACTTTCAGCGGAACAGTTGACTTTGATCCGGGTGCCGGAATAGTTAATCTTACCTCTGGTGGCGGCACAGATTTTTTTATTTTAAAATTAAATGCAACCGGAAATTTTATTTGGGCACGCAGAATTGGTGGTGGTGGAAATGATATGACAAACACCATGACTATTGACGCATCAGGAAATGTTTTTACTGCTGGCTGGTTTGAAGGCGGGGTTGACTTTGACCCGGGCGCTGCTACTTATATACTCACTTCGCTTGGAATGCACGATGGCTTTATTTCCAAACTTGATTCATCAGGAAATTTTGTTTATGCACAAAAATTTGGCTCAGTTGATCAGGATGAAGTAAACGGATTAACTATTGATGGTGCAGGAAATTTATTAGTTTCAGGATATTATGCCGACACTGTTGACTTTAATGCAGGTGCTGCAACTTACAATCTTGCATCAGCAGGAACGTATGACATTTTTATTTTGAAGCTTAATAGTTCTGGAAATTTTTTATGGGCAAAAAGTATGGGTGGAGTCAATAATGATTTTCCATTCTCCATTGCAACAGATGCCAGTGGAAATGTATTTAGTGCAGGATATTTTTTGGCAACTGCCGATTTTGACCCGGGGCCTGCTGTTTACGATCTTACTCCGGTTAGCAATTTCGATTCATACATATTAAAGTTGGATGCAGCCGGAAATTTTATGTGGGCAAAAAGTGTTGGTGGTACCGCTGCTGACGAAAGCCAGGCAATTACTGTTGATGCAAATGGAAATGTTATAGTTGCAGGATATTTTTATGGAACTGCCGATTTTAATCCTGGAGCAGCTACCTACAACTTAACATCGGCAGGGCTTGCAGATATATTTATTTTGCAATTAGATGCAGCAGGAAATTTTTCATGGGCAAAAAGATTTGGTGGTAGCGAAATGGATAATGTATTTGAAATTACATTAGATGCAGCTCAAAATATTTACACCTGCGGTTATTTTAAAAACACGGTTGATTTTGACCCGGGTGCTGCAACTTTTAATTTAAGTTCAGCCGGAGGTCTTGACATATTTATTTCCAAATTAGATGCAGCCGGAAATTTTTTGGGGGCAGAAAGAACAGGCGGATCGGGTGATGACCTGGCATCATCAATGAATATGAATGCTGCAAATACTATTTGTATGACAGGATATTTTTCAGGAACGGTTGATTTTGACCCCGGAGCAGGAACACTAAATCTTACTTCGGCAGGAGATAAAGATGTGTTTATGATAGTGCCTGGCAATGTAGCCACAGGCATTTATGAAACAGAGGGAATTATTAACTTTTCTATTTATCCCAATCCGTCAAATGATCTTATTACTGTTAACTGGAAAGGAGTATTTGAAGAGAATAGCACCATTACTATTTCTGATTTTACAGGCAAAACTATTTATTCAATCGCCCAACTTCCCAAAAACCAACAGCAAATACAAATTGATGTACGCTCACTAAGCAATGGTTTTTATCTTATGACCTTGCGTGATGAGAATAAAAAGGCAGCTTCAAAATTTATTATCAACAAATAATTTTAAAACAATTAAAAATTAAATACAATGAAAAATTTAATCAGATCATTCATTGCTGTATCAGCACTGTTATTAAGTGCATTGCCATCCTTCGCTGGTTTAGACTGGACATACGGAGCTCTCAGCAATCCCGATAACCTCGGCCGCTATACAAGAGCTGCTGCTTATTCAGCAAGCGGTAACATATTCGTTACCGGTACGGAAGGAAACAGCAGTGGTAACGCGAAAATTGTCACAAAAAAATTCAGCTCAACTGGAAGTTTACTGGCAACAGTAACCAACACGTATGCTGTTGGTGTAGGAACCATAATTGTCGATGATGCTACGGACATTAAGTTAGATGCCAATGATAACGTGTATGTGTTGGGCATACAATACGGCACCAGCAGTCGTGGTAATGATGTGGTATTGATCAAATACAACTCATCCTTATCGCAACAATGGAAAAAATTAATTTACAACACCAACCAGCCTAACAATTTTGACGACAAACCTTGTAAAATATTATTAGATGCAAATGGTGATGCTTACGTATGTGGCACATGGAATAATGTAACCATTACCGGTTTTATGGAAGAAATTTTTGTGCAGAAATACAGTTCATCAGGAACGTTATTATACAGCACAACCGTTCCGCAGGCTATCGGCAAAAACATAAGTGATGTTACAGATATGTGCATAGACAACAGCTTAAATGTAACAGTGTGTGCACGAGCAAAAGACGGCAGTAACATTTATTCTATCATGTACGCACGTATAACAAACACCGGAAGTTTATCATGGAAGAAATTTTACTCACCTGGTTCAACATTTTCATTACTGTTTAAACCTGAAGTGGAATGTTTGAGTACAGGCACATTGTATCTGTCCACAATTTCAGAAAGAGAAACGTCAGGCAACAATGTATATGTGCGTATTGCTACTGCAAAATTCAACACTTCGGGAACACAACAGTGGGAAAATCTTTCTGCGGAGTTGCATGAATATGCAGATAATGTGCTTTTACGTTTAGATGCCTCAGGAAATATTTATGCGGGCTGCGACTTTCTTAATTCCCCAGTACCAACCTACAAAAACCACCGTATTTACAAAATGAACTCTTCAGGTACGTTGCAATGGATATATACATCAGCCGAAACAAGTAACTTTTTTTCTTTTGAAACTTATGCATCGTCATCATTGTTTGTCATTTTCAGCCATACCCAGGGAGTGAATCCCATCCTCAGGAAATTAGATGCGTCCAATGGGGCCGTTATCTGGTCAGAAACTGTTGCTTATTCTCCACCTGCCACTTATCATCACTGCCAGGTAATACATTCCAATATTGCGGTGCAACCATCAACATCAGAAGTTGCATTTTGCGGATATATTTCTGCAGATGTTATCTCTCCATCTTATGCACAGGAATATCGCTGGTTAATTAAAAAGTACGGAGCCACTACTCCCCGCCTTTCGCCAGAGGAAGTTATACCTGGAAATTCGATATCAGACTTAAAACCTGATGTATACCCTAGCCCTGCTTCAAGCTTTATTAATGTTGTGTTGAGTACAAACCCTATTGAGCTAAAAATTTCCTTGCTTGACATCAATGGGAAAATTGTAAAGGATTATGTCTCTAAAGAATACTCGTTATTACACACCATATCAGTGAGTGATTTACCAAACGGAGTATATTTTGCGAGAATAAATTCAATTGAAAAAACAGGAATCAAAAAATTTATTATTCAGCATTAATATTCCTCCCTCACAATAACAACTGATAATTATCAGGCAAAGACGCTCCGAAGAACCGGATTCCCTTCTTACTATCCCGCAGATTGTTGCTAACTACAATCTGCGGGACATAAGAAAGGGTAAAATAAAAAAACTACTTATCCCTTGTGTTTTTTAATGAGCAATTACAATTTTTTGAATTATTGTTTGATTGCCTGCTGTAAGTTGAATAAAATAAATCCCATTTTCAAATTGGCTTACATCAATTTCTTTTTTCTGTTTTGTGATATAACACGTAAATAATTCTTTTCCCAATAAATCAAAAATCTTCAGCTCACATTTTTCATTCTGCGATGATTGATAACCAACAACTATGAGCCGGCTTGCGGGATTAGGATATACATTCATCAGACTAAAGAAATTATTCTCTTCAATAGCCAGCGGCCCGATAGTATATGTAGCAACAAAAGCATCAGTCCATGTTGTGTTACCACCATTTACATATAAATTATGGACAGCAGGTCCGGGATCAAAATCAATGGTATCAGTAGAAAAGAATCCGGTTACACCTACTTTATTTGGCGCCACCATACAAACCCCTATTCCAAAATCAGAGCCGTTGCCTATTATCGGAACTACACTAACAAAATGACCCGCTGTATCATATTCTGCCATGTATGCATCGGAGCCAGGACTTCCATAAACAAAATGAGAAGAAGGCCCCGGGTCAAAATCAACAGTGTCTCCAAAATTTCCTGTTATAAAAAAATGCCCTGAATTATCTAACACAAGATCCTGTGCAACTTCTGAATAATATCCGCCAACATCAAATGCCCAGTTCAACTGCCCGTTATTGCTGTTAAATTTTGCCACATAAATATCCTGCACACCATTTGGATAATTATGTATATAATATGTTGCCGGCCCGGGATCAATATCCATAGAATCACTGTTAAAATAGCCACCCTGGTAAATACCTCCGTTATTATCAACAGCAAGTGAATTAGCCGTTTGGCCATAAATTCCACCAAAGCCATTTACCCATTGCAGGGCATTACTGCTGTTATACTTTGCCAGAAACACTTTATAATGATTACTGGTATTGAATATCCAGTTACTGCCTGTACCCGGATCAAAGTCTGTACTATCACCACTAACGGTACCACCTACATACACATCCCCGCTGTTATCCGTTACAACTTTGTTTCCTGTTGCTCCACCAAACCCTCCAATATTAAAGGCCCACTGATAAGCACCGCTAAATTCAGTGTAAGAGGCAACAAAACAGTTGCCTGTGTTAAAAGAAGCATTACCATTATTATTTATTGTTTGCACTGCGGATCCGGGATCCATGTCCATGCTCAGGCTTTGATAGCCGCCTGTGATAATTACGTTTGTAGTAACAGGATTGGTTGTAACATCCAGGCCCTGATCATTTAAGGGTCCACCAAAAGTGTTTACCCACTGAAAAATTCCGTTCTCATCGTACTTAGCTACAAAAACATCAAAACCACCATTGCTGGTACGGTTGACAGTTCCTGTCCCCGGATCAAAATCAACAGTATTCTGAAACCTGCCTGTTATGTAAACATTGTTACCTCCATCAAGCGTTATCTTAAGTGCTGCTTCATCACCTGCTCCACCGATATCAATGGCCCATGACATGATACCTGTGGGATTATATTTAGCAACATAAATATCAGCACCTCCATTATTGGTTGTATAATATGGCGTGCCTAATGGATTTGCATTCATCCAATAAGTTACAGCTCCGGTGCAGTAATAGTTACCTGATGCATCAGCTGCAATGGAATACCCAAAATCGTTAGCGTTATTACCAAGAGAGAAAGCAGAATTGTAGGTCAACTGTGCATTTGTATTTAACAAAATCAGGTGTGAACACACATACATAAGCAGTAATTTTTTTTTCATTGTATATGATTTTATTTTGTGTCATTCAGAAATTATTCCGGAGAAGCACATGAAGCCAGCGTCCTATTTCAATTCATTTACTAATTCAAAAGCAATAGCAAATTTGAGCACACATTAAACAATTACCTATACTCAATTTGTAGTAGCAAAAACCCCCGCCAATATATTTTGACGGGGGTTTAAAGAATGAGCCTGAACTTTTATTTATTGTACAACCAGGCGGGTTTCGTTACTGCCGCCTTCGCAAATAACGCTGACCATGTAACATCCTTTCGCTACATGAGAGATATCAATACTAAAATCATTTAATCCTTCTACAACCTTGAAAACCTGTGAATGAACATTACGTCCTGACAGATCGTGGATCATTAACTGCACTTTACCCTCCTTCTCTGAATTAAGTTTTACAATGCACTGATTGCTGGCAGGATTAGGATACACGCTGATGGAAGATTTCCCCATTTCATCTGCAGCATATCCTTCTTCGCGGCAATTGGCAACAGCAATAGTACGTGTTGAGCTGTTAGATGCGCCACATGCATTTACAGCTTTTGCAGTCAACACAACTGACGTTTTAGTTACATTATTAAAGTTTAGTGATACATTAATGCCACTTCCCGAAACCAGTGCTGCATTTGTCGCAGACCATTGGTACGTTACAGCCCTAGGCACTGTTGAGATACCATAAGCGACACTGCTTTGAGATTTACAAACAGATGCACTTCCGCTAATAGCACTCATTGGGCCAGGCCGGCCTTGTACAGATAAGCAGCGTGACACACTATTACCACAGCCATTCACTGCTACTACACAAATATTTCCAATATTAAAATTAGACGGGAAATTTACTGAAACGGAATTCCCACTATTAATTCCCTGAATACTTGCCCCGGCAGGAACTGACCACTGATAGGAAGTAGCTCCGCTTACTGCAGGAACAGAGAATGTTTGTGCAGTAGCTCCGCACAATGCAAACAATGGCCCGCTGATAGCGCCTGGCTGGAATGGAGTTGAATATACATTGCGGCTCCGAACACTACCCATACCACAAACATTATTTCCTGCAATTGTAATTGCACCTGATGTAAAGTTAAGAGCGAAAGTAATTTGCACTGAAGTTGAAGACGTAGTTAACGGGTTACCGCTATTTGTGCCATCACTGATAGCAGCTCCTGCAGGAGCACCCCACGTATAACTACTTACACCTGCCATAGGTTGTATGCTGTATGATTTTGTACTACCTGCACACACTCCGTTTTCAGGAAAATTTACAAAAGAAGGATGCGGCACAGCAGGGAATCCATATACTGCAAGTGTGCGATCTACGGAACTACCTATACAATTACTTGCTTTTACTTTTAGTGTGCCTGATGAATAGGATGCAGAGAAAGATACTGAAATAGAATTTGTTCCCTGTCCACTAATCAAAGTTACACCGGAAGGAATTGTCCAGCTATAGGTCGTGGCATTAGTGACGGAAGCTACATTGTAAATTTGTGTAAAGCCATCACACACATTTGTCGATCCACTTATAGCACCAGGCTGGCCAGGTTTAACCGTATAGCGTGTAACTGATTTACACGTGCTGGAGCTTTGTCCACATGCATTTATTGCTTTTACACAAATACTTGCTGTGTTGTAGCTATTGGAAACATTTACACTAATTGAATTTGTTGATGAACTACCAGTCATGCCTGAAGGTAACGTCCATTGATAAGAAGTTGCAGTGGGATCATTTGTTACAGAGAACGTAACACTGTTTTGTCCACGGCATACACCTTGCGGGCCATCTACTGCAACAGGTGCATTAGGAGAAGTACATCCACATAAGTTAACTGTAATGCCTGAAGTAGCTGATCCCGGACAACCGTTGCCATCAGTATAGCTATAGGTAATTGCGTGTGTACCTACACCTGCGGTTGCAGGGCTAAAGTTGCCACCACTCACTCCTGCCCCACTGTATGTTCCACCTGCCGGTGATCCGCCTGTAAGGGCAAATGATGCAGCATTATCACAAACATCAGCAAATGAACCAAGCGTTACTGTTGGCAATGGATTTACAGTTACTGTTGTTGCAGCTGATGTTCCTGAGCAGCCTCCTGCAGCGGTTACTGTCACCATAAAGCTTCCATTGTTATTAACTGTAATGCTTTGCGTTGTAGCACCATTACTCCATAAATATCCTGTACCCACTGTAGCTGTTAACTGTACATTACCACCTGCACAAAAAGTAATTGGTCCATTTGCTGTTATGGTAGGTGTTCCTGTAGCAGTAACATTTACACTTACAGGTGTTGAAGTTCCGGGACATGTACCATTGGTAACTGTCACAGTAAATGTACCTGTTGCACTAACGTTTATGCTTTGTGAAGTAGCCCCATTGCTCCATGCGTACGAAGAATATCCTGCCCCTGCATCAAGCGTAACACTGCCGCCTGAACAAAATGTAGTGGGGCCATCAGGCATAATTACAGGGGCAGGTGATGGTATAGCCGTTACACTAATGCTGTTAGATATATGAGGGCAGGCATCATTATCAGAAGCAGTTAATGTATACGTTCCTGATGTTGTTGCATTGATACTTCCTGTCGTTGCTCCATTACTCCACAAATAAGATGCGTAAGCGCTAACTGAATTTAGTGCAACACTGCCTGGCTGACAAAATGTTGTTGCCCCTCCGGCTGCAATAGCTGATGCACCAGTGTTACAGGGATAGTAAAAATGATCAATTGAATATGAATTATAATATCCTGCACTGGCATAAACCAATAGGTAATAATCTCCTGCAGGTAATGAGTTAAAGAAAACAGAGTATGATGAATTAAAACCTTGTGTGGCGTACAATTGATTTTGTGAACCATCATAAAAATAAATGTATGAATAGTTGGTGTTGGCCATTGTTAAATCTAATCGCACACTATCCGTTTGAAGCATGGTAATTTTCCAATAATCGTAGTTATCAAATGCACCGCCATTAGAACGATATGCAATATGCCCCTGTTTATTGACATTGTTGTTTAAAACAGATGCTGTTGCAAACGAATTATTATCTTCCACATCATTGTTAAATGCAGCTGGTGTAAATGTATTAGTAAGCGAATAGCCTGCGTAAGATCCTGCTCCAGCATATACTAAGACATAATAGGTTCCTGCAGCAAGCCCGCTGGCTGAACATGTTAAAGTTGCCTGGCCATAACCTTGTGTAGCTGTTAATTGTGTCACACCATCGCTATCATACAAATACAAATAGTTGTAATTGTTATTATCATTCGTAAGGTTCAAACTGATATTTCCGTCAGCAGTGGTTACAATTTTATAATAATCGTAGTTATCATAAACATTACCGTTGAGTCTGTGCGCTATATGTCCGGTTGCAGATGAATTAGGGTTAAAAATAAGCGCTGTTGCAACGCTTCCGTTTGGTTCAGCATCATTTGCATTAGGGGTTGCTGTAAATGATTTGGTTAACGTATAACCGGAGTAGCTGCCGGCAGTCGCAGACACTCGTGCATAATAGGTACCTGCATTCAAGCCATTCACAGAAAATGCTATGCCGCCCTGAGCATAACCCTGCGAAGCGCCCAATTGTGAGATGCCATCACTATCATACAAATAGATGTATGCATAATTATTATTGTTATTGGTAAGTGAGAAAGTAATATTTCCATCAGCAGGCGTATTAAAAATATAATAGTCATCATAGTCATAACTGCCGCCCGTTTGCCTGTATGCAATATGCCCGGTGTTGGTGCTGTTGTACGAAGTGGATGTTGCCTGTGCTGTTGTATTGTTTGGCTCCACATCGTTCACTATACCATCAGCCGTGTAGCTGTTTTTTAATGTATATCCGCTGTATGATCCTACCGTTGCAAATACCCGTACAAAATAAGTTCCCGCTGCAAGACCTGTTGTTGTAAATGAAATACCACCCTGCGCATAGCCTTGAGAAGCCCCTATTTGAGTGGTTGTATCCGTATCATACAAATAAATATATACGTAGTTGTTATTATTATTTGTAAGGCTTATGGTAATATCATAATCTCCGTTTGAATAAAAAGAAAAATAATCATTGTAATCATAATTTCCTCCATTGCTTCGGTAAGCAATGTGTCCTCTAATACTATCATTTTGGGCAAAGGAAGGAGCCGCACTAAAATAGTTATTGAATACCCCATCATTTGGATATGTATTTGGATTTAATGATGCATTAAGTGTATAGCCTGCATAAGACCCTCCGGTCGCAAACACCCTTATGTAATAGGTACCTGCTGCCAAACCGGTTGAAGTAAAGCTGATTGTTGATTGCGCATATCCCTGTATAGCTCCCAGCTGGGAAGTACCATCATTATCATACAAATAAATGTATATATAGTTATTATTGTTGTTGGTAATTGAGACAGAAATGTCGCCATCCGATGCAGTGGTAAAAACATAATAGTCCTCATAATCATAAGTATTGCTATTATCATAGTGCTATATGCCCGGTAACTGTAGAGTTAACAGAATATGCAGCCGCTGTAGCCACAGTGTTGTTTGGCTCAGCATCGTTGGCTTCTGGTGGTGATACCTCCGAAGCGCTCACCGTATAATTCTGTCCGTTTGAAGAAGATACACGCACATAATAATTACCTGCTGCCAGGCCATTTGTCGTAAAACTAATTCCGCTTTGTGCAAATCCCTGTGTTGTGCCCAATTGAGAAACACCATCTGAGTTGTACAGGTAAATGTATGCGTACTCGTTATTGCTATTAAAAAGCGATACAGTAATGTTACCATCTGCTGCTGCTGTTAACTGATAGTAATCATCATTATCCCCCGGCCCGGTTTGTCCACTTTGCGAGCCACTCATGAGTAGCACATCAGTCGTTGTGCCTGGGGCACTATTGCCCGGCTCCATGTCTGCTTTTACCATCCCGAAACAGAAGAGCCAAAGCACTAGTAGTAAGTTTAACTTTTTCATTTTTTTGTTTGATTTAAGTAATGTTTTTAATAAGTAATTTTCTGCATAGTGCTTACGCTTTAACGCATAAGTGAAATTGTGCTGCAAAGATTTTACATTCACCACCACCCGGTAAATACTAAATGTGTAGTAGGACCATACTCAGTTTATAGTAGCAGCTACTCAATTTGTAGTAGTCACTACTTAATCTATAGTAGTACCACTTTTATTTTTTATTTTAGGCAACACTTTTACGATACACAATGACACGCTGCCTACTCTATACATTCTGCCTGATATTTAACCTGGCCCTCTTCTCACATGTAAAGGTAAATGCACAAACTCCGAGGCTGGATAGCTTAAAAACATTATTAGCAAATGAAAAAAGTATAGAAGAGCAAACCGATTTATTGCTAAAAATCTGTCTGAGAAATTTTTCACTTCCTGCTGATACATTTTACACTTACATTAAAATGCTGCAGCATTTGGTTATTCCCGGCTCTCCTGAATATTTCAAGACACAAATTTTTTATTGTTCTTATCTTTCAAAAAAAGGTGAATTAGCAGAGGCCTCTGCAATTGCTGATAGTTTATTCAAAGTTATTCCGCCGGGCAAAAAATATGAATACAGCAAATTCTCACTGATTAATTTTAAGGCTGGATTTAATATAAGATCTAACAAAAGTAAAGAAGCCATTGAAGGTTTTTTATCAACGTTGCAAATAGCAGAGGAGGAACGTGATACATTTTGGGTAATGCGTGCATGCAGTGGTTTGAGCTATGCTTACATGGAACTGGGACAATGGGAGGAAGCAGTGAAATGGAGTAAGAAGGGCATAACCTATACAAATGACGAAAACATTCTGCAGCAATTCAGCGTGCTTTTCTCCAATTGCGGGTCATCTTTAAATAATATGGATCAGCGGGATTCCGCTCTATACTATGTCAACCGTGCTTTACATTATGGGAGACAGGATGAAAATTTTGTTTCAATAGCTAATTCACTAAACATACGTGCCGCCATTTACGAGGGCGATAGAAATTACAAGGCATGCGAAGCTGATTTGCAGGAAGCACTGTCCATCAGGGCAAAAAACTACGAAGTTGATTTAGTTGCATCCGATATGGCGCAGCTGGCATTTTTTTACGCCAATACCAATCAACAGGATAAAGGAATTGAAATTGCAAAAAAAGGAATTGATTTGATTAAAGGAAGAAACCGGCTTTCCAAGTTAATTTTTCTGAATAAAGCTTTAGCTGAAAACTACAAGAGTGCAGGAAAGTTTGATGAATACAGCCAAACTCTGAATACTTTACTTCAATTAACCGATTCTATAAATGAATTAAACTCTCACCAGGCTATAGCTGAACTCGAGACAAAATATGAAGTACAAAAAAAGGAGAATATAATAATACAACAAGAAAATAAAATTGTGCGCAACCGCTATGTGACTGTTGGCACCATCATATTCGTTATCTTGTTATCCCTGTTACTTGGATTGATTTATCGTAACCGTCAATTAGTTCGGATGAGAAAAATGGAAAGCCAACTGGTCGAACAGAAAATTTTAGCAATTGAGCAGGTAAAGCAGGCCCGTGAAAATGAACGTAAGCGAATCGCTGCCGATTTACATGACAATCTTGGATCTTTTGCTGCGTCTATAACTTCTAATGTAAAATATTTAAGAGAGGGAACCTTAAACAAAGATGTTATCATGAGCCAGTTGGATGATAATGCACAAAGCATGGTAACACAATTAAGTGATACGATTTGGGTTCTGAAGAATGAACACCTTCCTATCACCAAATTAGCAGACCGCTTTAAGGTGTGGATGCAAAGACTCATTCAAAACTATCCTGAAGTAACTTATCATTATTCAGAAAGTATTGTAAACGATGTGGAATTTACTCCTGTAAAAATTCTCCATATTTTTTTAATCTTAAAAGAATGTGTAACAAATGCACTCAGGCATAGCGGTGCTACAGATTTGAAAATTAGTTTTGTAAGCGGAAAAACGAGCTGGACAATTTCAATTGAGGACAATGGAAATGGAATAAGTATGGAAAAAACAATGGCGGGAAATGGAATACAAAATATTAAAAGGCGCGCTGTTCAAAACAATTGGACTGTCATCTGGGCGAATGCAAATCCTAAGGGAACCCGGGTAATTATTACAGACCGTACTACAAAGTAAGTATTTTATAAACCAGGTTAAGGTATCACCTTTATGCCGGACAAACAACACAACATGAAAATAGCATTGGTAGATGACAATCCTGTTAACCACAACAGTTTTTTGCAAAAAATGCTTTCTTTTCATGAACTGGAATTAATAATTACTGCGTTTACTGGTGATGAGTTTCTTGAAAAAATAAAAGGCCTGCCTGTACAAAGTTTACCTGTTGTTGTTTTTATGGATATTCAAATGCCAGGTCTTACAGGAATTGATACCATACGAATTGCTAAGTCTATTTCACCATCCATCCATTTTATTGTATTAACCGTTTTTGAAGATGATGATAATATTTTTGAAGCTATACAAGCAGGGGCATCAGGTTATCTTTTAAAGCACGAAAGCCATCACACCATCCGGGAGGCAATACAGGAGGTGACTGAATTTGGCGGAGCACCCATGAGCCCGGCCATTGCGCGAAAAACATTAAAACTTCTGGGGCAAAAAAAGTCACATGAAAAAGAAAACAAAACAGCATCAACAGTAATTGACACACTGTTGAGCGACCGTGAGCGTGAAATACTCACACACATGGTAAATGGTTATGATGCCAAGCGCATTGGAGAGCTTACGAACATTAGCACACTCACTGTAAGAAAACACATTGCCAATATTTATAACAAGCTTCATGTAAATAGTAAAGCACAGGTTATATCCTTAGCTCATAAAAACAATTGGTTGAAGATTTTTTAACTGGTAAAATTTATGGAGGCAACTCAATTATCCCTTTACAAATTCTGCCTGAAGTAATCAGTAATCTTATTCATCAGATTTACTCTATCCTTACCTCTTACATTATGTGGATATCCGGGATACACAAAGTAATCAACCTGCTTATTAAGGTCCACTGCTTTTTTCAGATACATTAAACTTTGCTGCCATACTACAGTATCATCAGAAGTGCCGTGTATCAGCATTAACTTGCCTTGTAAGTTTCCTATATAGTCTAAGAGGTTGCTATTTTTATAACCGTCAGGATTACTTTGCGGAGTATCAAAATATCTTTCACCATACATAATCTCATAATAACTCCAGTCAATCACGGGCCCGCCCGCCACAGCAACTTTAAATACTCCGGGTTGCCGTGTCATTAGTGTTGTAGTCATAAATCCCCCGTAACTCCATCCATCTACTCCTATCCTATTTACATCAACGTAGGGCAATGATTTAAGATAATTCACACCCGTCATTTGATCTTCCATTTCAATTGTTCCCGGATTGCGGAAAATAGATTGCTCGAACTTTTTCCCCCGATTACCACTGCCCCTGCTATCCAATGTAAAAACAATAAAACCTTCCTGGGCTAAATAATAAAACCACAAGTCTCCCTGTCCACCCTGCCAGGTATTCGTTACCAATTGCACATGAGGTCCTCCATACACATAAACGATCACCGGATATTGTTTGGAAGAGTCCATATTAAGCGGATAATAAGTCCTAGTAAACAGCTCATCGCCATTTGCATTTTTCAGGGAAGAGATTTTCATAGCCGGCAACGCAAAATCCTTTAACGGACTATTTGCATTCAAAATAATTTTACCATCATCACCGTTTGGTTTTATTAAAGTGATTTTTTTAGGAGTTGAAGTATTACTGAAAATATCCAGTGTCTCTGATGTTATAGGATTAAACATACAGGTATGTGTTCCGTCTTGTCCTGTTATTCGTTTCATCTTCGCATCAGCTAACGTTACCGAATACATGTCACGGTCAAGCGGACTTATGGCAGTGCACATATAAAGAGCCTTCTCACCTTTTGAGTCAAAGCCTTTGAATTCAGTCACAACAAATTCACCTTTCGTCAATTGTCTAATTAGTTTTCCATCAGTATCATATAAATACAGATGATTGTAACCATCGCGTTGGCTTTGCCATATAAAATTATTAGGGTTGCCCGGAACAAAAACAGGAGGATGCAAAGGCTCTACATACTTCTCATCTTTTTCTTCAAATAACGTTTTATCAAATGCTCCCGTCAATGCAGAGTAGCGATTTAGCTTCATTTGATTCTGATCGCGGTTGAGTACAGCTATATAAATGTACTTCTCATCAGGGCTCCATGCAATATTGGTCAGGTATTGTTCTTTAGGCTCACCTGTTTGCAAAAAAATTCTCGCCTGTGTTTTCACATCAAACACACCTACAGTTACTTCATGGCTTTTTCCGCCAGCCATGGGATATTTAATATTTTTTACTGAAGCAGGTTGCTTTGTCCAGTCCACAATAGGATAATCAGCAACCATCGTTTGATCCATTCTGTAGAAAGCAAGTTTATTCCCCCTGGGCGACCAAAATGTTCCTTTGGTAATACCAAATTCATTACGGTGCACAGAACTTCCGTTTATTATATTCTCATTAGCGTCATTTGTTACCTGAATATTTTTCTCTGCATCATGAATAAATAAATTATTCTTCACAGTATATGCAATTTTTCCGTTTATAGAATCTACATCGTTATTCTCTGCACCGTCATTCAATTCAATCTTTCTTCTCAGGTAAATTCCATAGCGTGTAATGTCATACTCATATTCATTCTTGCCAGACATAAAAACAAAACGTTTATCGGTCTTCCATTCAATGGCAGGAAACTTTGCCAGTGTATCCGTTTTTTGCCGGCTCAACTTTTCATTGATCTCAGCCAATGAAATAATCCTTTCATCACGAGCCAGTGAGCCACTGCCAGCGTATAAGGTAGGTGTTACCTCAGTTGTGTCTACATAATAATAATTTTCAGAGTTCTTCACCCAGTTCAATTGAGAAAGATTTTTGGGCGCCAGCCTTGTTTTTACATTTAATATGGCATCTTCCATTGTTAGCTTTTTATTTTGCGCAAAAGCATTCCCTTGCAAAAAGCCGGCTGCTATAACAAGAACCACTTTTATTCCTTGTCTGTTATATATCATGTTTATTGTACTATTTTAAAATAAAAAAGCAGGATAATGATGTTACTCAATATATCCTGCTTTTGTGGGATTAAAATTATAAAAATTAATTCAACCCCTAAATGATTTTACTTATTTCTTATCGCCTCCTTGTGGAGCATCTTTTGGATCTGCTTTATCAATAGATAAGAGCTCTACTTCAAAAATCAATGTCTCGTTTGGACCGATAGTACCACCCGCACCACGCTCACCATAAGCTAAATTAGATGGAACAAACAATTTCCATTTAGAACCAACAGGCATTAACTGTAAAGCTTCTGTCCAGCCTGGTATTACCTGGTTAACTCCAAACTGTGCAGGCTGTCCGCGTTCCACTGAGCTATCAAATACTTTTCCGTCAATTAAAGTACCATGGTAATGCGTAGTTACTTTATCTGTCGCAAGTGGCTTAGGGCCTGTACCCATTTTAATCACTTCATATTGTAATCCGCTTGGTAAGGTTACTACACCTGGCTTCTTTTTATTCTCGTCTAAAAACTTTTGTCCTTTTTCAATAGCAGCAGCTCCTTTTTTCTTTTCTGCTTCAGCAAAATAAGATTGTATTACCTGTTGTGCTGCCGGGCCTTCTATAAGTAATTTATCTCCTTTTAATGCCTGTTCTAAGCCTGCTTTTAACAATTCAATTTTTACAACTGCATCTAGGTTATCTTTTTTAAGACTTCCGCCAACACTTGCACCAATTGCGTAGCTTACTGAATCAATCTGGCTGGTTAGAGCTACAGATGATGAATTGTTTTTTTGTGCACAGGCGCTGAAAGCCGTTACCAGAAAACATAAAACTGCGATGTTACAATTTCTCATTTTTTAATTAAAATTTCGCGCAAATATAGACTAAAGTTTCACTTTTGGAAAAGATATTGACAAGAGTCGTATCGCAGAATGAGAATACCACCAGAATTTGCATAATTACATGTTGATTTACCAGGATTTTAATTTGCTTTTCATAATGGCATAATATATGCAAGTAATCATGCAAGTATCTAAGTTCAACCAAAAAGCCACTCTATGACCAAATCCACCAAACACAAACTGCTGTTTTAAATTCCCGTTAATTTCTGATTTAAGTTTACTCTTGTAAGGAATGATTCACTCCTATTCCTACCTGCCGCAGGCTGCTTCAAAAAATAAAATATAAGCAATCAATACCTGCCCTTTTCTTCTACATCAGATATGTTGCGCGGCATATTTCTTCTATTTGAATTTATCACTATCAAATTATGTTCTACTATAACCTATAAGCAATTAGCTGCTGTATTGTATTGATTTTATAACCCAACAAAGACTGTTATGAAAAAAATTATCCTACTTATGTGGATACACTTTTGCTATTTATCAAATGTATCTTTCTCTCAAACCAATTGCAGCAATCCTATACAGGTAGATATTTGTCCGAGTGTCATGCTTACAGGACAAACCAATGCAGGAATGCTTGATGATGCACCCATCGGTTGCAATATTACCGGTGAAGATTTGGTTTATGAGATTTTTGCTCCTAATGGCGCTGATAAAATTTATTTTGCAGTAGTAAATGCAAGCTCCCCTTTAAACATTTCTCTGGAAACAAGTTGCGGTAGCGGATTATGTCAGTCAACCAGTGTTGGTGCGGGAAATACAAATGGGTCATTCAGTGTAACACCTTCCAGCTATTATTATGTGTGGGTGGACGCTCCAGGCACTGTTACATTTGATATTTCCTTTGGTGCTGATACAGGAACGACCATTATTAATATCCCTAACACACAGGGCAATCTTCAACTTGATGGTAGTCCATGTGCAACCCCGGTTTTCAATGCAACGAAACCTATTTTCCAGGTAACCTATAATGGAGTTTATCAAACAAATCCAATGACGCTTGCACCCTTATTCTCTCCAGGAACATTATGTGTTAAAACTTTTTTTAAAAACACCACGGGTATTGAAGGTGTAAAAAAGTTTACTTTCCAGTTTAATCCTGCGGGCTTTCCAACTGTTACCAATAATCCATCTACTGTACCAGGGCATTACAACTTTGGTAATTGGATTGGTAGTGCTTCGGGAAACGACAGGATATTTAATTTTGTTGATGCATTGGGAATAGGGAAAGGTGATTTTACAGGTTTTCCCAATACCTGTCTCTCTTATGAATTTTGCTTTACTGTTATACCCATATCCAACAATCCTCTGTTAACAGATGTAAAAGTCACTGTATTAAGCGATGGCTTTGGAATGGGTTATAACGGGCCTGTGCATTTAGGATGTTGTCCTATTCCTTACATTAATTGCTTACCCTCCGGAGGCGGAAGTACGAGCGGAGGAGCACATGCATTCGGTTTTGGGTTTGCTGATCCTGGGACTCTGCCAATAGAACTGGTAAAATTCACTGCAGAACCACAAGAAAGCCATGTATTACTAAAATGGGCAACTGCATCAGAAAAAAATAATAATTATTTTACTATTGAGCGCTCTGTTGATTCAAAAAAATGGGAGGTTGTTTCAGACATAGAAGGTGCGGGCAATTCCAATACTAATCTTAACTATCAATACACCGACAAACAACCATACCAGGGAATATCTTTTTACAGGCTAAAACAAACTGATTACGATGGCGCTTACAGTTATTCAGCCACTGAGAAAGTATTAATTGGAGCAACTGATGACATAATGATTTACCCTAATCCATCCAACTTGTTTTTAAAAATTTACGGAAGCAATATTTCAAAAATAAGCTTATTCAACTCGATAGGTGGGAAAACCGGTATTAGAATGTCAGGAAATAACGTATACAGAACTGTTGATACTTCTGTTTTACCATCAGGTGTTTACCTGATCGTTATAGAAAAAGAAAACGGAACTGTTAAAAGGGAGCGGCTTGTGATAAGCCACAACTTAAATTAAATGTAATTATATCAGGCCTTTGCTGGCTTGCTGATACGCGGTGCCAACCAGGAATCCTTAACATCGCTTATCCATCCATTACCTATTTCCTTTTTTGAAGAAATAAGATTGTTAAAGATTTTTAAACTATTTTTTGAAGCGTGATTGTTATAAAAATCAACAAACTCCTTTACAGGTTTAACATCAACCACAGCATCAGAAATAAATCCAACATTTAATCTATTGAATAGGTTAAGGTTGAAGCGCTGTTCCATCTGCCTGATGAAATGAACTGACTTGTCAATAGAACACCCACTGGCATCGTTCACATTTTCATCAACTGCTACTATTAGAAAAAGAGAATGTAATACTCTAAAAGAGGAATGAAGCGTTTGCTGATGTGCAGTCCATTCACTAACAAAATATTTTCCTGCTACTTCAATTTCATTTACTTCTGATGCATTCAACATTCTATCTGATTGATAAATCCAGATACGGGCATCATTATTCAATTCTTCAAATGGTATATACATTTTAATTGGTATCAGGTAATGCGAACAACATTTAAAATACCGGGCAACCCGGAAAGTTTTTTCATGAGCCTGGTTAAATGCTCTGTATCATTTACAAAAAGCATTATAGTACCTTCAAATAAACCTTCATTACTTTCAATGGAAATAGAACGCATGTTTACTTTCAGCTCATTTGAAATAATCTTGGTGATATTATTAACAACACCCACTTCGTCTGTTCCTGTAATTTTAATACCGGCAAGAAATGAGAGTTGCTTTTGCCCTGTCCATTTTGCTTTCACAATACGGTAGGCAAAATTGCTCATCAACTGTATAGCATTGGGGCAGTTAACGCGATGTATTTTTATTCCCTCGTGTATAGTGATAAAACCAAAAACGTCATCACCGGGAATAGGATTGCAACATGGAGATAGTTTATAATCAATTTTACTAAGGTTCTCCCCTATTACCAACATATCAGCAGAGCCACGAACGTTTTTTACCAGCTCTTCTAATGTAGGTTCTGTTCGCTGGCTGGTCCTTGTTTTTGGCTGGTCTTTAAAAGCAACAGCTTCCTTCAGCTGTTTTAAATCAACAGCATCCATAGCAATGCGATAATAAAATTCCTGCGCACTGGGTAATTTATAATATAGCAAAATATCATTCATGCTAATGCCGGAATCCGATAATTTAAGATGGCGCAATTTGCGATCAAAAATTTCTTTCCCTTGTTCAGCCAGTTGCTTTTTCTCTTCTTTTAAAGCTGCTTTAATTCTTGCTTTTGCCTTTGCCGTAATTACAAAGCCAAGCCAGTCCTCTTTTGGAAATTGCTTTTCTGAAGTGAGTATTTCCACCTGGTCACCACTGTTCAATTTATATGAAATAGGAACAAGTCGATGATTAATTTTTGCTCCAATACACCGGCTACCTACCATGGTATGAATTTCATAAGCAAAGTCAAGCGCTGTGCTGTTAACAGGCAATGTTTTTAAATCGCCTTTAGGTGTAAATACAAATATTTCATCAGCAAATAAATTGAGTTTGAAATCATCTACAAAATCCAATGCATCGTTATCAGAATTTTCAAGCATTTCGCGAATGCGATTAAGCCATTCATCCAATGCAGACTCCTGCGCAGACTCTTTGTATTTCCAATGTGCAGCAAATCCTTTTTCAGCAATCTCATTCATACGCTGTGTGCGAATCTGCACCTCCACCCATTTGCCTGTATCACTCATTACAGTTGTATGCAATGCTTCATACCCATTTGATTTAGGAGTGGATATCCAATCGCGCAAGCGGTCGGGATTTGGAACATAAGAATCGGTTACAATTGAATAAGCTTTCCAGCATTCCGCTTTTTCATTCTCAGGTGTTGTTTCAATGATGATCCTGATAGCAAACAGATCATAAATTTCTTCAAAAGTTACAGCCTGTTTTTTCATTTTATTCCAGATGGAATTAATGGATTTAGGCCGGCCTTTTATTTCGAACTTAACACCCTGTTTTGTTAAAGCATCCGCTATTGGCCGAACAAATTCAGAAATAAATTTATCACGCTCCTTTTTCGATGCCTGTAATTTTCCTGCTATGGTTTTATACACTTCCGGTTCGGTGTATTTAAGTGCAAGATCATCCAGTTCCGTTTTCACATTATACAAACCAAGGCGATGCGCTAAAGGTGCATAAAGGTAGGCAGTCTCTGATGCTATTTTCAATTGTTTGTCGCGAGGCATACTTACCAACGTACGCATGTTATGCAAACGATCTGCAAGTTTGATCAGGATCACACGCACATCATCACTTAACGTAAGTAACATTTTACGAAAGTTTTCTGCCTGTAATGAACTTGACTGATCAAAGACACCTGATATTTTAGTGAGGCCATCAATAATTTTTTCAGCCACGGGGCCAAACATTCCCCTTATATCTTCCAGTGTTATATGTGTGTCTTCAACAGTATCATGGAGCAATGCACAGGCAACAGGAATAGCGGAACGCAAACCTATTTCTTCGGCAACAATTTGTGCAACGGCAATAGGATGATAAATATAAGGTTCTCCGGATTTTCTCCGCATCTCCTTATGTGCCTCTACTGCAGTATCGAATGCAAGGCGAATAAGTTTTTTATCTTTCTCATCCAAATCTGCACGACAGGCCTTCAATAAACTACGGTAACGTTTGCTTATTTCCTTGGCTTCAGCTTCTAAATCAATTCCTTTTTTTGAAGCGGATTTTTCTGTGGCAGGTTGTTCTTCCTGGTTAGACACTTCCGCAGCCTTCTTATTATCCTCTTCTAATTCCATCACGCTAAAAGTAACAAATTTTATAGAGCATTAGTTTAAGTTTGTGAGATGCGATAAAGAAGTAGCTAAACTTTTTTCTTAAGAGCCAGTATCGAAAAATCGCTATTCACGCGCCTGATGGTATTCTTTAATTTTCCAAGCCCGGTGATTTCCATTTCTATTACATCACCGTCTTTAAGCCATTGTGTTTTATACCCTGGATCATTTAGCAAACCGGTTCCGTTCAACTCTAAAAAACAACCTGTGCCTACAGTACCGCTACCAATTACATCACCAGGAAGTATATCAACACCATAAGCACAACGCTCAATAATCTCTGCAAATGTCCAATCCATATCACCCATATTCCCTGCTGAAACCTGTATTCCGTTTACATGGCAACTCATTTTCAAATTGTAGTTATTACCTGTGTGGTCTTCTTTCGGCTTTATCAAGTGCGATTTTAATTCATCAGGAGTAACAATGTATGGTCCAATAGCAGTGGAGAAATCTTTTCCCTTAGCAGGGCCGAGGTTTAATTTCATTTCTTCCATTTGAAGTTTGCGGGCACTCATGTCATTCATAATCATATACCCGGCAATGTACTTATCTGCATCAGCAGCTTTCACATTCATTCCTTTTTTACCAATTACAATAGCTGCCTCCAGCTCAAAATCCAGCTGCTCAAAATGATCAGGCATGCAGTGTATATCACCAGGGCCTTGTATAGCATTGTGATTGGTGAAATAAAAAATAGGATACTCATCAAATTCCGGAATCATTTCTACTTTTCGGTTTCTGCGGGCAGCAGCTACATGTTGACGAAAAGCATAACCGTCACGACAGGAAGCAGGTCGTGGCACAGGGGCCAATAATTTTACTTCACTTAAGTGAGCACCATCGACATTTAACTTTCCATCCTTTATTAAATGGTCTAACTCACGGGCAAAATCCATAATACTCTCACCTCCATTTAAAAACTCAATCATTTCAGACGGAAAATCCTTATAATTTTTTGCGAGAGCAGCTTTCGGTAAATTATAAATTTTATCATTAATAAATAACCCTATGGACTGGTGCAGGTTATCACTATATGTAACTAATTTCATAAATTAAGATGAGGTAAATATTTGTTGTCAAAAATATAAAAAATGCAGGTGGTTATCAGGAGATGTGGATAACATGAATGTTTATTTATTTTTAGATGCAGCTTGTTAACAAAAACATAATCAAAAGCCCTATTTACTGTTATACTTTAAATACTTTTGAATATTAATTAAATTAAACAATGAAAAAATTGATCATAGCAGCAGGGCTTATTTGCTCTGCATTTTTTGTAAACGCTCAACATACACTGGTTTTAAAGAGTGGCGAAAAAATGAGTGGCACCGTACAACAGGTTAAGGATGGTTCAGTAAGTTTTTTATTTAAAGGAAATCCTATGACTTTTAAGATAGATGATGTAAGCGCACTCTTTTTTACAGAAAGCCAGGCTGAACTGAAAACTGAAACTGCAACGGCTAAAGATGCGGGTATGCGTGGAGTAAAATATGAAATGCCTGGACGTACTTTGGTAAAGCCTCCGAAAATTGATAACCTGACCATGGAAAAAGGAGTTGTTGTGGTAGAAATAACGATTGATAAATACGGACATGTAACCAAAGCAAGTCCGGGAGCGGAAGGAACAACTACCATGAGTAATTATCTTTTAACGAAAGCAAAGCAAGCTGCTGAAAGCGTAGCATTTGACAATTGTGCAAAATGCCCGTTAGAAACCAAAGGAACAATAACTTTGACTTTTTAATTTAAAGTCTAGTTTTAAAGTTTTTTGCTTCATAAAAAATACCTTATCGTAATCGCAGGGCCAACGGCTGTTGGAAAAACAGCCGTTGCCATTAAGGTTGCGAAATATTTTAACACAGAAATTGTTTCTGCTGATTCGCGACAAATGTTTAAGGAGATGAGTATTGGGACAGCCAAACCTTCTGCTGAAGAATTGAATTCAATAAAGCATCATTTTATTAATTCGCACAACATTTCGCACCCTATGAATATGGGCATATATGGGAGCGAAGTGCTGCCTGTAATAGATTCAGTATTTGAGAGGAATAATTTTGCTGTGCTTACTGGTGGAACAGGTTTATATATCGATGCCGTACTATATGGAATTGATGATTTACCGCAAGCTAATGCCACGCTGAGAGCCGAACGCTCTGAAGAATTAAAGGAAAAAGGAGTTGAGTATTTTGCGGCTCAACTAAAAGTTATAGACGAGACAACATATAAAACCATTGACATTAAAAACCCAAGACGTGTTTTGCGCGCGCTGGAAGTTTTTGAATTGACAGGAAAACCCTATTCTTCTTTTCTCAACAAAACAAATTCAGAAAGAACTTTCACGCCACTACTTTTTTGCCTGGATAAAAAAAGAGAAGTATTGTATGATGACATCAACAAACGTGTTGACTGTATGATAAGAGAAGGTTTGGAAGAAGAGGTTAAATCATTAATTCCTTATCGTAATCACAACGCTTTGCAGACAGTTGGGTACAAAGAGTTTTTTGATTTTTTTGACGGCAGACAATCAAGGGAAGAAACAATTGAGATCATAAAAAAGAATACCCGTAATTATGCAAAACGGCAACTTACCTGGTTCAGGAGATATGAGAATATGAATTGGGTTCTATCAAATGAACTATCAGCAGGTGCCATATGCAATACTATAAAAGATGTAACTTAAGAGGTTGATTGCTGAGGTTTCCAGATTTCAATCAAGACGTTAAAAAATTGTGTTTATAATTAACACAAAACACTAATTACAAAATCATAAACACTAAGAGGGTTTATAATATTTTAATGCCTGCGGCATAAAATCATTTAAGTTTTTTATACGAGTTGCATCGCTTGGGTGTGTACTCAATAGCTCTGGTGGTTTGGCACCTCCTACTGCTGCCATGCGTTTCCAGAAATCAGGAGCTGTACGTGGATTATAACCTGCCATTGCCATAAAAATCAAGCCCAGTTTATCAGCTTCTGTCTCCTGTAAGCGTGAATATGGAAGTAATACCCCAACCTGGGCACCCACTCCATAAGCCGTATTAAAAAGGGCGCGTGTTTCTGCAGGCTTATTTGCCATGGCTAAACCTAAATCCAATGCTATTCCTCCTCCTTGTGCAAGCAGCCCCTGACTCATTCTTTCATTACCATGACGCGCAATGGCATGACCTATTTCATGGCCCATTACTAAAGCAAGACTCGGTTCATCTTTAGTTACATTTAATAACCCCGAATACACAACCACTTTTCCTCCTGGCATACACCAGGCATTTACTTCCTTACTTTCTACTAAATTAAATTCCCATTTATAATCCTTAATGCGGTCGTACATTTTATTATCTCTCATGTATTTTACTACAGCCGTTTTTATTTTTTCTCCTACACTTTTTACCAGCTGTGTATTAGGATTTGAACTATTGGCAGGTGGGTTTTCCTTCAGAAACTCACTGTAGCTTGTTAAACCCATTGCCACCATCTGCGATTCAGGCAAAAGATTTAACTGTTTGCGGTCTGTTAACGGTACTTTACTACATGCAGTTATAAAAACTACAATTAAAGTTGACTTAATAATTAAAAGGGAATTTTTCATTGTGAGAAAAGTTTAAAAGTTGATGTAAATAATGTAACACAAATACCGGGTCAAAAGTACTCACTCTAAACCCGACTACACAAAGTCCATTAAAAAATCATTCCACCTCTGCCGTTAAACCCCGCTGCACCAATGCACGGCACATAGGCTTTAACGTCCTGGCTGAGCCATCTTTAACCTGGCAGCGCCCATTGTTATGAACAATAATAGAACATTGTTCAGCTTGCTCGCGCTCGTGCTTGCATATTTCCATTAATGACGCAATAACAAAATCAAAAGTGTTTACATCATCATTATACAACACCAAATGGTTGTCGTTTTTTATGCTTTTCTTCTCTGCAATGTCTTCAGTTGCTTCTTTATGATTCATGGTAATACTTAAAATACCATGCAATGATAAAATCAATTTTTAAAATCAGGAAATCTTACCGGGAATATTTTTGAACAGTCACAAAAAAATGACTATTCGCCTTCATTTTCATGAATTTTATAGTTCAGGATGTACTTCTGCTCTACCTTGGATTTATTGTGCAGCAAACCAGAGGAGCGTCTTATACTAACAGACATATCCGTATTGTTAGTAACACCCTGTGCCGAAGCAAGAGGTTCCGAGAAGTTATTGTTATTAAACGCTTCCGGAGTTTCTGTTTCCGGCTTTGAAGCAACTGCTACATCAATTTGTGAAGCCGAGGGTGTTACTTTCTGTAAATCAACATAGCTCAATTGATCTAATGCAAACTTCTTTGAAATTGATTGTGAGGTTTTAACAATATCATTTTGTTTTGATTGTATTCTTCTTTCATTATCAATCTCGTTTTGTGCCTGCTGTTCTTTTGTCTGCTGAACCATTTCAGCATCTGGCTTTACTTTTAAAAGTTGTGCATACTGTGCTCTGATGGTTTTAAAATCACAGGTCTTAATCGCAGTTGGCTGGTTTTTAATATCTGCTTTAATACTTGCAGGCATAAATGATTTCATTGGAATGATAAACAGGGAATGCTTGTTTGGAGAATGAGAATTTGTCTGTGCAAATATTTCATTACATGAAAACAAGAACAATATTAAAAAATATGCTACCCCCAATGTGGCTTTTGCCATTTCTATTTTTTGGTTTAAGAACAGCTGTTATACCTTTCCTCTCAAAAAATAGTTTCAAAAAAAGTATAACAAACACCTGTCATAGAAGAAAAATCATGCCAATGATAATGATTGATTTTCTTTAATGGCAACAGGTCCTACACTTCCTTTTTGGGAAAGAGGTTGACTTTACTCTCCACCCCCTTTAAAAGCCTCTCAATGTTTTTTTGATGGGTTACTAAAACAAGAATAGGAACAGCTACAGAAAAAATGTTCATGCTCACGACAGTTTCGTTGAGCAACCACATAACTATAAAAGGAAAAGAAACAGCAGCTGACATAGAGCCCAAAGAAACATAGCCGGTAGCTACAAATACCACAATAAAAACAGCAAGGCAAATTAATGCAGCCGGTGGGTTAATGCCCCATAAAATACCTAATAAAGTTGCTACTCCTTTACCTCCTCTAAAACCAGCAAACACAGGGAATATATGCCCCAGCAAAGCAGCTACCCCTAATACAAGCTTAAAATTAATAAACTGCTGTGTGGAAGGCATGTAATCACCAAAATAAGTAACAAGTTGAACTGCCATCCAGCCTTTAGCTATATCCATTAATAACACGGGAACGCCTGCCTTAGGTCCCAATACCCTGAAAGTGTTAGTCGCCCCGGCATTTCCACTACCATATTCTCTTACATCAATGCCAAAAAAAGCTTTGCCTACCCATACTGCTGAGGGAATAGAACCCAGCAAATAAGCACAAATGAGCAAAGTAATATTTTCACTGTTGATCATGGATCGGTTGTAGCCTTAGTTTTAATGAAAGGACAAATTTAAAAAAGGAGTTCAAACTTAAGGTTTGAAGACAAAAGTTTGAGTTACTGTAACTAAAGTATTATTAGCTAATGCTAATAACTTATTCCCCAAGTTGCTCAACATCACGATGTACGGATGAAGTATAGTTACGCCATTTTCCCAGTACTGCATCCATATCGCTTGGTAAAGAAGCTTCAAAATACATTTCTTTACCGGTTGAAGGATGTATAAAGCCCAATGATTGAGCATGCAATGCCTGCCTGGGTAATAGTTGGAAACAGTTTTCGATAAATGCTTTGTATTTACCACTGGTAGTTCCTCTTAATATTTTATCGCCACCATATTCAAAATCACCAAACAAAGGATGGGCTATGTGTTGGAAGTGAACGCGTATTTGATGGGTGCGCCCTGTTTCTAATTTGCATTTCACCAGTGTAACATAACCAAAACGTTCCAAAACTTTATAATGAGTTATAGCATGTTTCCCATGACTGCCATCCGGAAATACATCCATTATCTTCCTGTCAGCGAGGTTGCGGCCTACGTGGCCTGTAATAGTTCCTTCCTCTTCTTTAAAATCGCCCCAGGCAAGGGCAATATAATGGCGGTTAATGGTACGCTCGTAAAACTGATAGGATAAGTTGTTAAGGGCATCCTCACTTTTTGCAATAACAAGCAATCCAGAAGTGTTTTTATCTATCCGATGTGCAAGCCCTGGACGAAATGTATCTGATTTTAAAGACTGCCCAACGCAGTCAGGATAAAAATGTCCTGACAATGCATTTACTAAAGTGCCACTATAATTACCGTATGCGGGATGCACCACCATTCCTGCTTTTTTGTTCACAACAATTATGTGTTCATCCTCGTATATTATATCAAGGGGAATATCCTCACACAGCAACTCCATATCACGGTGTGGATATGGAAGCACAATGGTAATAATGTCTTCCGGTTTTACTTTATAATTAGGCTTTACCGGTTTTTCATTCACCAATATGCTTCCCGAATCCAAGGCTATCTGCAGTCTGTTTCGTGATGCATTCTGCATCTTTTCTGATAAAAATTTATCAATGCGCAGCATAGCCTGGCCTTTATCAACCACTATTCTGAAATGTTCAAATAATTCGTCCGGATCGGTATTAAATAGCTTGGTCTCTTCGCTTGACATTGGGGGCTTAAAAAATTCAACGCAAATTTAATAAAAGGAGCGCCTGACTAAAGTTTATTTCTTTAAATGTTTTGTCCAATAATTATAGCGATAAAAGGATTCGTCTGAAATTCAAGAAACTGAAGTGTTATCATTAAAATTTTAGCAAAATCAATAACAAAAAACAGAATTTGCTTACATGTTTTTATTGTTTGCTTACAAACAAAACATTACAACGTCTTTACAAAAAAGAGTTTTTTGTCAATAGAATAAGGCTCATTTACGGTATTCATCTGAGGTGAAATAAATTTCGTATCTATTCATAAAAGGGGTAAAAGTTTGATTTCTTACATTCTAAAAAAAAGGATTTTGTAACTCCATCCCGAAGTTCCCGTTACACTTCTCACAAGACATTTTTTCCAGCACATTGGGATCCTAAGCTTAGAATTCCACGTGGACAAGTTGTCGCG
>JADMIO011627940.1_pt1 | contig 42041 bp, 33 predicted proteins | sample 8958161 | NCBI WGS metagenome assembly JADMIO01 (sample SAMN16585339, study PRJNA669376) | soil metagenome | isolation source: Crop rotation soil | place: USA: Cullars Rotation, Alabama | collected 2011 | reverse complement strand
CGCGACAACTTGTCCACGTGGAATTCTAAGCTTAGGATCCCAATGTGCTGGAAAGCGCGCGCATCCGGACGCGGATCCGCCCTGTCGCCCGATCACGGCATCAGCCCGCGTGAGCCGCGGCCCTGGAACGAAGAGCGGACTCTCAGCCGCAGGTCAGCTGGGCGTCGGCCCAGTCGCCGTGGTCGGCGGTGACGTTGTCGCCGCCGTTGGTGATCACCAGCTGGAGGGTCGTCCGGCCGGTCACGTCGGCGGTCAGGGTCTTGGTCGCGGTCAGCGCGGTCATCAGCCCCGAATCGGCCAGCTTGACCCCGTCGGCCCAGACCTGGAAGACGACCGAGCCGTTGGCGCCCATCTCGTCGTCGACCCCGACCTTGGCCGTGAACGAGGTGCACGTCCCGCCGAGGGTCGAGCGGATGTCGGACGCGGCGTGGGCGCCGAGGCCCTTCGCGTAGACGGTCCCGTTGAGGGTCAGCGGGTTGCCGTCGCCGGCCCCGTTCTCGCCGTTGCTGCGGTCCTTCTCGACCGGGCCCCAGCCGTTGGCGACGACGGTGTACGGCAGATCCGACAGGTAGCTCGTGGTCGACCCGCCGGCGGCCGTCGTGAACGTCGTCGAGGGGTTCCCGACGAGGCGGTTGCCGGCGACGTCGGCGATGCCCGTGGCGCCGCCCTTGACGAGGAGCGTGTAGGTCGTGGCCGGGGCCAGGGCGGCCGACGGCTGGAGGGTCGCGGTCCGGGTCGCCGCGTCGTACGACACGGTCGCGCCGACGGCGCTCCCGCCGGCCGGGGTCAGGGTCAGGTTGGCGCTCGTCACGGTGGCCGCGTTGAGGCCCTCGGAGAAGACGACCTTCGGGGCGACCGACACGGCCACGTTCGTGGCGGCGTTGGCCGGGTTGGTCGAGCTGACCGTGGGCGGGGTCGTGTCCTGCGGCGCGCCGCCGCAGGTCAGCTGGGCGTCGGCCCAGTCGCCGTGGTCGGCGGTGACGTTGTCGCCGCCGTTGGTGATCACCAGCTGGAGGGTCGTCCGGCCGGTCACGTCGGCGGTCAGGGTCTTGGTCGCGGTCAGCGCGGTCATCAGCCCCGAATCGGCCAGCTTGACCCCGTCGGCCCAGACCTGGAAGACGACCGAGCCGTTGGCGCCCATCTCGTCGTCGACCCCGACCTTGGCCGTGAACGAGGTGCACGTCCCGCCGAGGGTCGAGCGGATGTCGGACGCGGCGTGGGCGCCGAGGCCCTTCGCGTAGACGGTCCCGTTGAGGGTCAGCGGGTTGCCGTCGCCGGCCCCGTTCTCGCCGTTGCTGCGGTCCTTCTCGACCGGGCCCCAGCCGTTGGCGACGACGGTGTACGGCAGATCCGACAGGTAGCTCGTGGTGCCGGCCGACTGGAGGTAGGTGGCGGTCAGATTCAGACCCGCCGCGGGCACCGTGACGTTGTGCGCGGCGGCTCCGCCGTCGGACCACGCGCTGAACGTCCAGAGCGTGCCGCCGATGACCTGGCTGGGCGGCGCGCTGACCGAGTTCAGCGAGTTCGCGATGACGGTCCGGCTGAACGGTGCAGCTGCCGCTGCGGCGGTGCCAACCCCGATCGAGATGCCGGCCGGGTTGGACGCGATCGCCAGCGTCGCCGTCTTCGGGCTGAGATCGACGCTGGTGGCCGCGGCGACGCCGAAGGAGTCCGTCGCGGTCAGGCGCAGCTCGAGCGTGGACGGATAGTCGTGGTCGGGTGCCGAGATCGAGCCGGAGGCAACGCCGCTGATCGTCTGGACGGTGTGGTTGTGGCAGTCCGAGGGGCAGTGATGGAGGATCACGGTCCAGGTCAGCCCGGATGCTGGGATCGCCGCCCCGTTGGACGCGGTGGCGTGGCCGCTGAACGCGATCGTGTCGCCGACGGCCCAGGCCAGGCTGGCGGCCGGAGTGTCGATCACGGGAACCGGCGCGCTCGTGCCGGCGGCGATGTCGACGAACGTCGTGGAGCTCAGCCCCCGGCTGTCGGTCACCCGCAGGCCGACGTGGTACAGGCCGGCCGTGGTGTAGGTGCGGGCGGCGAGGGCGAGGAGCCCGTCGCCAAAGGTGCCGTCCCCGTCGAGGTCCCAGCGGTAGGTCAGGGTGTCGCCGGGATCCGGGTCGCTGGAGCCGGTCCCGTCGAACGCGACGGCGAGCGGGAGGAGCCCGGCCAACGGCCCGGCCTGGATGACCGCGACCGGCGGTCGGTTCGTCGCCGAGTAGATCACCCGATGGATCGCGCCGCCCTCATGGTCGACGTAGTACAGATCGCCGCCCGGTCCGATCTCGAGCCCGACGGGGTTCGAGGCCGCGGCGACGAACGTGGAGATCTGGTTCTTGTCCGGAAGCCCGTTCGAGCCCGCGCGCATCGCCCAGATGCAATTGCGCGAGTGATCCGTGAAGAACAGCGTGCCGGCGTACGACGCCGGATACGTGCCGGCGTCGTAGAAGGCCAGGCCGGAGATCGACGACGAGCCCGTCGGGCAGGTCTCGCCCGTGACGACCTTGCCGGAGTGCGGGTAGGCGTAGTACGGCGCGAGCAGCCCCGTCGGCGTCGTGTACAGGCTCTCGCAGATGTTCACGTTGGCCGAGTCGTAGCCCGGATGCCGGTTCGGTCCCTCGTAGCACGGCCAGCCGGCGTTCGCTGTCGTGGCGGCCTTCGGGTTGACGATCCGGTTGATCTCCTCGTAGGTGCCGTCACCGACATCCCCGATCCACAGCTCCGAGGTGCCAGGCCGGAAGGTGAACCGGAACGGGTTGCGCAGGCCGATCCCGACGATCCGCCGGGCGTTCGCGTTCGCGTTGCCGATCAGCGGGTTGTCGGCGAGGGCGACACCGGTGGCCGCGTCCACCCGGATCACCGAGCCGTTCAGCACGACCGGCTCGCCGGCGGGCCGGCGGAGGCTCTGGCTACGCAGGGCGCCCCCCTCCGCGGTCGGCGGCGACATCGCTCCGCCACTGCCGCCCGGCGGGTCGCCGCAGGGATTGCGGGGAGTCGGGCTGCCGGTGCCGCCGCCGCCCTGGCCCCAATCGACGAACGTGAAGCTGGCGCCGTCGCCGGCGGTCGCGTACAGGGCGCCGTCCGGCCCGAAGCGCAGGTCGCCGACGGAATGGCTCGGGTACTGCTGGCACCAGTCGGTGATCAGGACCTGCTCGGAGCCGGTCATCGTGTCACCCGCCGCCGTCAGGCGCGACAGCCGCCCGGTGATCGTGCAGCCGTCGGTGGTCGGGCCCGGCGGGGTCGGGCACGCGTCGTTCCAGGACGGCGGGTTGCCGCCGACCGGCGCGTCGCGGGCGTACATCACGTAGACGTAGGGGGTCGTCGGGAAGCCCGGCGCCAGGGTGAACCCGAGCAGGCCCCGATCCCAGAAGTTGTGGACCTGCGAGCGGAGGTCGGCGAACACGGTCGGGGTCGTCGCCGTCAGGCTGGCGAAGACCTTGATGATCCCGCTCTTCTCGGCGACGAAAACGCGGCCGTCCGGCGAGAACCGGACCGCGATCGGCGCCGTCAGGCCGCTGTACAGCGTGGTGTCGGTGAAGCCGGCCGGCACGACGGCGTCCGCGCCGACGTCGACCGTCGCCGTCGTCTCGGACAGGAGGCGGGGGGCGCCACCGTGCGGATCCGCGGCGAGGACCGCGGGCGCCCCGAACGGCAGAGCGCTGGCCAGGATCAGCAGGAGGCTGACGAGCGCGGGCAGGCGCCCACGTCGTCGCCGGTCGCCGGACGCGGTGAACATGGAAACCCCCAAGAGCGTCCCGGAGCGCGAGATGAATGCGGGGGAGAGGCTACGCCGTCGGACCGCACCGTGTCGCACCGATCCACATCGAACGGCTCACAACCCCGGCTGGGTGGGCACTTTCGTGGTGCGCGCCCGCACCGGAGCTCTGCCGCGATCACAGCACGAAGGCGACCACCAACCAGGCCGTCGCCCCGGCGAGGATCCCCGACAGCAGCATCAGCCCGACGATCAACGGGAAGGGCAGCGTCGGGACATCGGACCACATGACGAGCTGGTCGGACGGATCCGCGCGCTCGGCCCGAGCCGCGTCCGGGGCGCCGTTGAGGCGCGGTCCGGTCTCGAGGGCCTCACGAGCCGAGACCACCCCGGCCATCCGCGATCGGACAGCCCACGCATCGTTCGACGGCGTCCGCGAGGTCAGCTCGAAGGGCCGGAGTCGGGGCGGGGGCGGCAGGGACTCCGCCGGCGGTGCGCCGACCGGCGGCCACTTCGGCGCATCGGTCGAGTTCGGCCAGGCTCCGATCTGGCCCGGCGCCACGGGAATCGGGTCGACCGGAGCCGGATCCGCGCCGGGCGGACGCCAGGCGCCGAAGGCACGGGCGACGTTGGCCCGTTCCGCCTGCGCTGCGGGCAGCTCGGGCTCGGGCTCGGCGGCGAGAGGAAAGCTCTGCGGCGGCTCCGGATGAGGCCGCGCCGTCGACTCCGCCTGGGCCGTGTCGACGGTCGACGCCGCGCGAGCCGGCGCGACGTCGGGCGCCGCGTCGGGCTCGACCGTCGGCGCGACGTCGGGGCCTGCGTCGGGCGTGACCGTCGATGCGACGCCTGGCGCCGCGTCGGGCTCGACCGTAGGCGCGACGTCGGCTTCCGCCGGGGCGGCGGCTCGGCGCTTCCGGGTCGCTCGCGGACCGTTCGAACCGGAGGCCCGGGGTGAGCCCGGCGTGGCGCGGATCGACGGCCCACGGTCCGCGCGGTCGTCGAGGGCCTCGCCTGCGGAGTCGTCTGTCCGGCGGTCACGGTCCGTTTCGGGCGCGGCGCCGGACGTGCGCCGACGCCGTGACGCCTTGGTCGTGCGCGGCGCTGGCCCGTTGTCCATCGGGAGCATTTCCCGTCCCTGATCCGAGCGCGTCCCGGACCGATCGTCCCCGGCCGTGAAGCGCGACTCTACTCTGCCCCGGGAGCCCGTTCAGGCCGTCTCCGCGCGGCGCGCGCGACGTTGCAGCCAGGCAACACCGCTACGGCGTGTACGACACCTGGACGGCGAGGTATTCGAGCAGGAAGGTCTTGGTCGACAGGCTCGTGACGTCCGTGATCCGGACCCGGAACGCGCTGTTCGCGAAGTTGCTGCCGGTCCACGTCCGGCCCCACGTGTCGAGGGTCGAGCCGAGGGTGTACGTCGTGATCGCGGCGCCGCCGGTCAACGACTGCGCCTTCGGTGTCGTCCAGGTCGTGCCGCCGTCCCACGACAGCTCGACACAGATCTGACTCGTGCCGTTTCCATTGTTCATCCCGACGTCCGCCCGAACCTGGATCCCCGACACGACCGACACGGATGCGGGCAGCCCCAGCCCGAAGTCCCAGAACCGATGGCGATCCTTGCCCGTGTTCGTGCAGCTGATCGTCGTGTTCGAGTTCGAGTTGGCGTCGCTGGCCGAGAGCGCGTCGTCGGCGCAGGCGTTGCCCGGGTTCGTCTCGTAGCCGTTGCCGTCACCGCCGGTGTCCGCGGCATTGGAGGTCGCCGTGCAGCCCTTGAAGCCCGTGGCGGTCGGCGCGAGCGCCACGACCGCCGACGCCTGGTTGGAGTTCACGCTCTGCCAGCTCTGGAAGATGCTCCGGAGGACGTAGTAGTACGTCCCGCTCGCGGCGGGCGCATCGGTCGTCGACGTCGTCGAGCGCGGCGTGATCGTGCTCACGACGGCGTACGGCCCGCCGTTGACCGTCGCCCGCTGGAGCTCGTAGCCGGTCGCATAGGCGTCGACCGTCGCGGTCCAGGACAGGGACGCGCTCGCGCCACCCGTCGCGGCCAGCGACGACGGCGGGGCGAGGGTGTCGGTGGACACGGCCTGAGTCGAGCCGGCGGCGTCGACCAGGCGCGCGAGCGACACGCTTGCACGCGCCCCAAGCAGGGCCGCGACGAGGAGGACGACCGTGGCCGGTCCGATCAGACTGCGGCGCACCCGCCTCAATCCTCGGCGCGCGACCGGTCGCCGGCCAGCCAGCGCAATCGGCGGCGGCGGACGTCGCGGCTTCGGTCGAGCTGCTCGCGTACGGTCGGGCGAGCGGCCGAGCGCCCGCGGGGATCGAAGGACCCGGAGCGCACGGACGGCCCGCCGTCGACGCCCTCGCCGGCCAGGGCAACGACCGGGCGAGAACCGCGGGCAGGGCTCCCGATGCCGCGCATGCTCGCGGCGGCGAGATCGACCCACCCGGCGCGATCGGCGATGGGCTCGCCACGGGCGAGGGCGCGATCGACGACGAGCTCGGGCGCGAGGGCGAGCGGCGGGCCATCGACGGTGCCCGTCGTCGGCCGTGGGTCGCCGGCTCTCGGCACGACCGAGCCGGCGTGGCGCGGTTCGGGTTCGAGCGACTCGAGCAGCCAGGCCACCGCGAGGAGCGTCGCCGCCACGCCCAGCGCGAACAGGACGCCGAGGGGCAACGACAGCAGGGCGATCAGGTAGCCGGCCATCGGGACGACGACCTCGACCCGGCCGAGGATGGCGTTGACCGGCACCAGGGTCGGGTCGGGCTCGGCGTTGGCGTCTCCCCGGGTCTGGACCCAGCGCCCGTCCGTGCGATCGATGACCGCGATCACCCGGTGCGTGAAGATCGCCTGCCCGGGTCCCACCCGCATCGAGACGACGTCGCCGACGGCGAGCGTCGCCGGGTCGAGCGGTCGGACGATGATCGCCGAACCGAGCGGGATCGCGGGCTCCATCGAGCCGCCGCCGATGACGATCGACTGACGGCCGACGAGCGGAGCGCCCTTGCTCAGCGCGAGCGCGGCCACGACGGTCAGGATCAGGAGCACGAGCGCGAGGTCGACGATCCGGCGGAGCGCCATCGTGGCGACGGCGAGGACCCTCATCGCGAGCCACCTCCAGGAACACGGCTGCGAGTGCGGCAGCCGGACGAGCCGACGGTCTCCGCGACGCCAGGGCGGGCATCGTCTTCGGAAGGTCGGCGAGGCTGCCGGTGACCGAGCTGCGGCTCGCCCCGAAGGACGAGCCGCAGCCGGCGGTGCAGCCGGTGGTAGTCGGGGGTTACGGGTTGTTGGCGGTCTGCTCGGCGTCGAACGTCAGCGTCGCGGCCGACGTGGCGCCCTGGAACGTGTTCCCCGTCGTCAGCGGGAGGCTGATGCGGAGGCACAGGACCTCGCTTGCGGCCGCGGCCAGCGTCCGATCGCCCGCGTTGGCGCCCTGGGCCGAGCTGCCCACGGCGGCGCCGTTCAGGGACGTCGCGGCGAGGACCGAGGTCCCCGTGAAGGCCGCGCAGCCGCCGCCGGCATCCTGGGTCTTGATCGTCAGCTGGAGCTGCGCCCCGAGGGGGTTCGTGGCCACGACCGCGATCGCATAGCGCAGCGCACCGGTGCCCGCGTTCGTGACGGTCAGCGCCTGCGTGCTCGTGTCGCCGGGGACCATGTTCGAGACCGCGGTGAAGACGGTCGGGCTGGTGTTGACGTCGATCGTCCCGGTCGAGAAGGCCCACGTCGACGTGGCGCTGTCCGTGAACTGGGCGAGCGACATCGAGCCGGCGCCGACCGTCAGGATCGAGACGGCGCCGAGCAGGGCGATCAGCCCGCGACGGCGCATGCGGCGGCGCTCGGTGTCGTGGCTGAGGACGTGCTGATCCATGGAGGAGATTCCTTTCCCGAATCGGTGATGAGGCTGGGTCCGGCACGGTGCCGGGGCTCACGCTCCCCCCGGAGGAGACGTGGCGGTCGATTCGGGCGAGGGGCTTCGCAGTGCCCGAACGGGTGACGCCGTTCGAGCGGAGTGAACGATCCCGGCGGCGGTGCTCGCTATGGGACTCCGGGACCAGCGCGACCCGGACCTTGGTCCCGGTCGGGGCGGACGCCCCCCGGCGGAATCGGTCCGCCCTTGTCGCGTCGGTGCGCCCCGGTCCAGGGCGATTCAGCTCCGGTCGACGCCGTCCGCCAGCCGCTCCTCGTAGCGCCGATCGCGCCAGGCGAGGGCCGCCTTCAGCCCCTCGCGCCGAACGATCGCGTCGAACTCGCGCGCCGTCTCGCTCATGTTCACGAACGACTGGAGGTCGAGGCCCATCTCGACGGCCGCCCCGAACCCGGCCGCGTCCATCGCCCGGTTGAGCATCAGCTTCGTCGGGGCCATCACGTCCGGCGGGACGCGCGCCAGCTTCTCGGCCAGGCTGTCGACGGCGGCAGCGAGCCCGGCAGCCGGCACGACGCGATTGACCAACCCGATCCGCTCGGCCTCGGCGGCGTCGATCAGGTCACCGGTCAGGAGCAGCTCACGGGTCCGCTTCTGGCCGATCACGAACGGCATCAGCAGGGTCACCGGGGCGGAGCCGAAGCGGATCTCGGGCTCGCCGAGCTGGGCGTCCTCCGCGGCGACGATCAGATCGCAGGCCATCGCCAACTCGAGACCGCCGGCCAATGCATATCCATGCACCTGGGCGATCACCGGCTTCGGGCACGACCAGACCGCGAGCGTCGCGGCCACGTCCCGGGCGAGGACGTCGCGCCAGTCCCAGGCCGTCGGCGGCGCGGCCTCGGACAGGTCGTAGCCCGAGCAGAACGCGCGACCGGCTCCGGCGATCACGATCACCCGAACGCGCTCGTCGGCCGTGGCCTCGGCGATCGCGGCAGTCAGGGCATCGCGGATCTCGGCCGACAGGGCATTGAGCTTGGCCGGCCGGTTCAAGACGAACCGGACGCCCCACGCGGTCGGCTCTCGGAGCAGGACGGGCTCGGCGCCGGCGGGCGGCGACGCCTCGAGCAACTCGCTCACCCCGCCCGAACCACGACCAGCGCATCGACGGCCGCCGTCCCCTCGGAGCCGGACAGGACCGGGTTGGCGTCGACCTCGACGACGGTCGGGTCGTCCATCAGCAGATCGCCGATCGCGACGATCGCCGCCGCGACTGCCGCGCGATCGATCCCGGGCCGTCCCCGCGTCCCCCTCAGGATCGCGGCCCCGCGCAGCTCGTCGAGCATCGCGGCAGCGGCGTCCGGCCCGATCGGCGCCAGCCGGATCGCCACGTCGTCGAGCGCCTCGGCCAAGACCCCGCCGAGACCAATCATGACGACCGGCCCGAACGTCGGGTCGCGCCGGCCGCCGAGGATCAGCTCGATCCCCCGGAGCCGGCGGCTGACGAGGATCCCGCGGCGGGTCGTGCCGCGCGGGAGCGGCAGCGCCAGGAGCTCCGCGGCTGCGGCCCGGACCGCGTCGTCGCCGAACAGGTCGAGCCGCACACCGCCGACGTCGCTCTTGTGCGCGAGCCCGACCGCGTCGAGCTTCAGGACGACCGTACCGCCCAGATCGCGGGCGGCGGCGACGGCACCCGCGGGATCCGGGACGGCGATGGCGCGGTTCACGGGGACACCGGCGTCCGCCAGCCGGGTCAGGCTCTCGACCTCCGGCAGGGCACGCACCGGCAGGCCCGGACGAACGGGTTCCGGAGCCGCGTCGAGGAGACCGGCCACCGACGGGTCGTGCCCGAAGCGCGTCCGGTCGGCGGCAAGGGCGGGCCAGGTCGGGCGGGCGGGTCCTCGCGCCAGCCGCCGCGCGCGATGGCCCTCCCAACGGGCGACCCCGGCGATCGCGCCGAACGCCGCGAGCGCACCCCGCAGGACCGGGATGCCGCCGGCCGCGTCCATCGCGTCGAGGATCTCGGGAGTCGGATCGCCGGACGTCAGCGACACGAACACGGGCAGGAGCTCGGGCCGGTCGCGCGTCGCCTCGATCAGAGGCGTCGCGACCTCGAGCGCCGTCTCGACCTCGGACGGCAGGGATCGGAACGGGAAGTCGTGGACGAGGGCGAGGACGTCGTACGCCCTGCTCGCGGCAAACGCGGAGAAGGCAGCTCCGTACGCGGTCGACGGCTCGGTCGCGCCCCACGGGTCGAGCGGATTGCCGATGTACCCGAGCGTGGGGAGATCGGCGAGGAGCGCCGCCCGGGCATCGTCCGGGACCGGCGGCAGGTCGACCCCGGTCCGTGGCGCGAGGTCCGCGATCAGCGAGGCCTCGCCGGTCGACACCGTCACGACGCCCGTCCGGCCCCGCCCGACCGATCGGCCCAGGCGCCGGCAGCCCGCGACCAGCTCGGCGGTCTCGAGCAGCGCGTCGAGGTCCTCGCACACGATCACGCCGGCGGCGGCGAGCGCCGCGTCGGTGGCGCGTGCCTCGCCGGCGAGAGAGCCGGAGTGGGCCACGGCGGCGGCCTGCGCCTGGCCGCTTCGGCCGACCTTCACTGCGAGGATCGGCTTGCCGAGCTCGAGCGCCCGGTCGGCGAGTGCGAGGAACCGTTCGGGCCGCTTGAACCCCTCGACGAACAGGATCACGGCCTCGGTCTGCTCGTCGTCGATGGCGTGACCGAGGAAATCGCACACGTCGAGGACGACCTCGCTGCCGCAGCCGATGATCCGCGAGAACCCGATGCGGCGACCGGAATGGATGAACGCGTCGGTCACCGACCCCGACTGGGCGATCCCGGCCACCCCGCCCCGCGGCAGCCACGGGTTCACGTCGCCGATGTACGTCGCGCTGTTCGTCGTCAGGTCGACGAGGCCCATGCAGTTCGGGCCGAGCAACGCGATCCCGTGGCGGAGCGCCAGCTCGCGCACCTCCCGCTGCATCTGCGCGGCCGCCGCGCCGCCCTCGACGACTCCGCCCCCCGGGACGATCACGGCCGGCACCCCGGCGGCCGCGGCGTCGGCCACGACGGACGCAGCCCGGAGCGGGTTCACCGCGACGACGACGACGTCCGGGACTTCGGGCAGGTCCCCGATCGAGGGGAAGCAGGGCTGGCCGTCGAGCGCCTCGTAGCGCGGGTTGACGAAGTGGCAGCGGGTCTCGCTCTCGAGCACGCGGAGGTTGTCGCGGACGGTCCGGGCGATGCCGCCGCGGGCCGAGGCGCCGACGACGGCGATCGAGCGCGGGGCGAAGAGCGGGCGGAGATCGATCGGCGGATGGGGCTCAGCGGCCGGAGCCGATCGGTCGCCACGCACCGGCGAAGCACCAGCCGGACCGGCGGGAGCCGCGGTCTCGGTCACCCGACCACCCGATCGACGCCGCGCTTCTCGAGCGCCCGGGCGACGATCAGCCGCTGGATCTCCGACGTGCCCTCCCAGATCCGGTCGACTCGGAGCTCGCGCAGGTAGCGCTCGGCCGGGTACTCGCGCATGTAGCCGCGCCCGCCGAACACCTGGACGACCCGATCGGCACAGCGCCAGGCCGCCTCCGAAGCGAACAGCTTGGCGAGCGACGCCTTGGCATGGACGACCTTGGGATCCGCGCCGCCGTCGGCGAGGGCGGCCGCCTCCCTGGTCAGCAGCCGGGCCGCGGCCGCATCCGCCGCGGAGTCGGCGAGCGGGAACGACACGCCCTGGAAGTCGTAGATCCGCTGCCCGAACTGGACCCGGCTCGTCGCCCAGTCCACGCCGAGCGCGAGGAGCCGCTCCATCGCGCCGGCACAGCGTGCCCCGATGTGGATCCGCTCCTCGACGAACCACTCGTTGGTGAGCTCGCCGGCCCGGCCGAGCCCGCCGAGGATCGCCGATGCCGGCACACGCACGTCCTCGAGCACGAGCTGGGGGTGGCGGTCCGCGAACGTATGGGTGTAGTCCGGGTCGTGCTTGAGCGTCACACCGGGCGTGTCGTAGTCGACGAGGAACAGGGTCGGCCGGCCGGAGTCGTGGTCCGCCGCGGTCGTGCCGGGCTCCACCACGAGGCAGTGGAAGATCATGAAGTCGGTCTCGTCCGGCGGTCCGGTGACGAACCACTTCTCCCCGTTCAGGACGTACTCGCCGGTCGCGCCATCGCGGACGGCGGTCGCCGCGAGCGTCCGGGCGTCGGAGCCCGCGTTCGGCTCGGTGATCGCGTAGCTCCCGAAGCGCTCGCCGCGCATGCTCGGCTCGAGATAACGTCGCCGCTGATCGGCGTCCGCGTGGATGAGCGCGTTGTAGGCCCCGGGGATGAACGACCAGAGGCCGCCCGTGGCCTGGCCGAGCTGCTCGTGGACGAGGACCTGCTCGAGGACGGTCCAGGCCTGGCCACCGAGCTCACGCGGGAACGATCCGCCGTGGAGTCGGGCGTCGATCGCCGCGCGCTTCAGCTCGTCGCGGGTCGCCGCCGGGAGCCGGCCGCCGGCGCGCTCGAACTCCGCCTCGATCGGCTGGAGGTGATCGACGACGTACGCTCGGGCGCGTGCCTGGAGCTCCAGCTGGGCGGGGCTGAGCGTCGGATCCACGGGCCGAGGATGACCCGCCGGACGGAACGCGGCGCCGAGCGTCCCGAGTCGCGCGACGCCCAGCTCGATCGCCGCATTCGGCGATCGTCGCGGCGGGGCGAGGCTGGTAAGGCGGCCGCGAGCACTGGAGCGAGCAGACTCGGACGCCTGTGAGCGAGGAGCGCAGCGGCCAACGCCGCCAGCGTCGTTCCGCCGCGACAGCCGTTGAACGCGGAGGTTACGAGGGCCAGGAGAGGACCATGATGCGGAGCTCGGTCATGTCCTCGATCGCGAACCGGACGCCCTCGCGCCCGAGACCCGAGTCCTTCACGCCGCCGTACGGCATGTGGTCGGAGCGATAGGTCGGGACGTCGTTGACGATCACGCCGCCGACCTCGAGCTCCTCGAACGACCGCCAGGCAGCCCCGATGTCGCTCGTGAAGATCCCGGTCTGGAGCCCGAACATCGAGTCGTTGACCTGGCGGATCGCCTCGTCGATGTCGCGGAACTTGAAGGCGACGACGAGCGGCGCGAACGCCTCGTTCGAGCAGACCTGAGCGGTGACCGGGACGTCGGTCAGGATCGTGGGCGGAAAGAACGTGCCGTCGGCCTTGCCGCCGAGGAGCGCCGTGCCGCCGGCTGCCAGCGCCTCGTCGACCCAGCGCTGGGTCCGCGCCGCGGCCGTGTCATCGACCATCGGCCCGACGTCCGTCTGCGGGTCGAGCGGATCGCCGAGCTTGAGCGCCCGGGCGCCCTCGACGAACTTCGGCAGGAACGTGTCCCAGATGTCCTCGTGGATGAACATCCGCTGGACGCTGATGCAGACCTGGCCGGCATACGCGAACGCGCCGACCAGGCAGCGCCGGACGGCGTAGTCCAGGTCGGCCGTCTTGTCGACGATCACGCCGGCGTTGCCGCCGAGCTCGAGGACGACCTTCTTCTTCCCCGCTCGCTCCTTCATCCGCCAGCCGACCGATGGGCTGCCCGTGAACGACAGGAGCTTGAACCGCTCGTCGCTGACCATCCGGTCGCCGAGCTCGCGGCTCATCGGCAGGATGCTGACCGAGCCCGCCGGCGCGCCGGCCTCCTCGATGATCTCCGCCACCGTGAGCATCGTGAGCGGGTCCTTGGACGGCGGCTTGAGGACGATCGGGTTGCCGCTCGCGATCGCCGGCGAGACCTTGTGGGCGGCCAGGTTCAGCGGGAAGTTGAACGGGCTGATCCCCGCGATCGGGCCGATCGGGAAGCGCCGGGTGATGCCCATCCGGCCCTTGCCGGCCGGGGTGATGTCGAGCGGGATCGTCTCGCCGACCATCCGCTCGGCCTCCTCGGCCCCGAGCCGGAACGTCACGACCGCCCGATCGACCTCGACGAGGGCGTCCCGGATCGGCTTGCCCGCCTCGGTCGCGAGCAGCCGGCCGAGCTCTTCGCGGCGGCCCTTGATCCCGGCGCTGATGTTGCGCAGGATCGCGCCGCGTTCGTATGCCGGCAGCGTCCGGGTGACCTCGAACGCCTGGACCGCCGCTTCGACGGCCTGCTCGTACTGGGCCTCGGTCGCGTGGAACGTCGAGCCGGCCGGGTTCTCGGGGTCGGCCGGGTTGGTGACGACGAGCGGATCGTCCGATTCGACCCACGTCCCGGCGAGATAGATCGGATGTGGCTTGGCGCCGGTCGTGGCGGTCATCGGCGGAGGCTCCTGCGGACGAGGTCGTCGTGCCATTCTATGCGCGCCCTCGACCACGACTCGTGCGAAGGACCAGCTCATGAGCCCATCCCGCTCCAAGGACCTCGGGGACGCGCTCCGGGTCAAGCCCGGCGCGCGCGTCCGCCTCGCCAAGGTCGACCCGTCCGAGACGTTCGGCTGGGACAAGGCGTCCGCCGGACCCGAGCTCGAGCGCGGTCTGGCTCGCCTGACCGACCTCCAGGACCGGCTCTGGGCGGAGCAGCGGCACCCGGTCCTGATCATCCTCCAGGGCATCGATGCCGCCGGCAAGGACGGCTCGATCAAGCACGTCATGTCGGCCTTCAATCCGATGGGCTGCACGGTGACGTCGTTCAAGGTGCCGACGCCGGTCGAGCTCGCCCACGACTACCTGTGGCGCGTCCATCAGCGGACGCCGGGCAAGGGTGAGATCGCGATCTTCAACCGCTCGCACTACGAGGATGTCCTCGTCGTCCGCGTCCACGACATCGTCCCGAAGGCGGTCTGGGCGAGGCGGTTCGACCAGATCAATGCGTTCGAGGACCTCCTCGCGTCGTCGGGCACGACGATCCTGAAGTTCTTCCTGTGGATCGATCGCGACGAGCAGAAGGCGCGCTTCCAGGATCGCCTCGACGATCCGGCGAAGCGCTGGAAGTTCCGCCTCGGCGATCTCGAGGAACGGAAGCTCTGGGACGACTACGTGACCGCGTTCGAGGACGTCCTCGGTCGGTGCTCGACGGATGCAGCGCCGTGGTACGTGATCCCGTCGAACCGGAAGTGGTTCCGCAACCTGGCGATCGCGAACATCGTGGCCGACCGCCTCGACGCGCTGGACCCGCAGTACCCGCCGTCCGAGGAGGACCTGACCGGCGTGGTCATCGAGTAGCGCTCGAGGGGCGCGGCAGGTCGGCGCCCCGCAGAGGGACGGCGTTCCGGAGCGACGGCCGTCGATCGAGCCAGGCCCGAATGCCAACGAGCCCGGGGGATGCGCCCCGGGCTCGTCGCTGTCGTGGGTGGCGGCGCTCGAGCCACGCGCGGCGAGCAGACCATCCGGCGCGCGACCACGAGTGCGGTATCGTGCGTTGCGCGGGGTCGATGATGCTGGTCCCTGTCGAGGATTGTCAATCGTGTCGAAAAAAGTCGACGACGCTCGGCGACGTTCCCCGCTGCCGGCACGCCGTTCGGCCCTCGACGTGGACGTCGTCGTCTGGCCGACGGTCGACCTGCTGATGTCGGTCCTCGCGACGGTCGACAAGCCCGCCCACCGGGCCCTAGACGTGAAGGACGGGTTTCGCAAGCGGGCCGCCGCCCTGGGCGACGGCTTCCTGGGCCGGCTCGACCACTACGGTCGCGAGACGTGGATCAACCTGCTCGGCCTGCCGCTCGACATCCCCGCGGCACGGACGGGCGCCGGGTTCGTCGAGACGGTCCGGGCGATGGACCCCGAGGAGCTCCTGCGCTACCTCTCGGGCTACTTCCGGCGGGTGTACCGGCGCGAGACGCCGGCGGCGGTGATGGACGCCGCGATCGGCGGCGATGCAGCGGCCCGGCGCGAGTTCCGGCGGACATCCTTCCCCGGCATCGCGTACCTCCGCGACACCCTGCGCTATCTCCTGTCGAAGGACCCGGCGGCGATCCACGAGGAGTTCGTCGCGCTCGTCGAGCGCTGGCACGCCGAGGTCCACGGACCGACGGAGACCGACTTCGTCGCGAGCGCCGAGCGGTCCGCTGCGGCATTCCGGCGCCTGACCGACGGCTTGGCGGTCGAGCAGACCGTCGAGACCGCGGCATCCGGCTTGACCTTCGTGCCCGAGCCGGGCCAGACGAGCGTGACCCTGGCGGTGTCCCTCGCGGTCCGCCCGCTGTGGGCCGTGACCGACCATCGGAACGCGAACATCTTCGCCTTCTCCGCGCCCCTGCCGGACGGGGAGCGGGCCGCTCCGCCGGCCCGGCTCGTGGCGCTCGGGCGGGCGATCGGCGATGAGACGCGCCTGCGGATCCTGCGCGAGCTGGCCAGCCGGCCGGCGACCCCGCCCGATCTCGCCGAGCGGCTCGGCATGCCGCGGACGACGCTGCTCCATCACCTGCGGATCCTGCGCGACGCCGACCTGATCGCGGTCCAGGTCCACGACGCGGCGTACCACCAGTACCACGTCCGCGACGAGCACTTCGGCGAGATCGAGCGGCTGCTCGGGGACTACCTCGCCTGAGCTGAGTGGTCCCGGCGGCTCTGCGTTCCGGGCGATCCAGGTGGCCCGGATCAGCGCTTGCCGAACAGCGTCCCGAACACCCCTCGCAGGAGGTCCTGGCCTGCCTTGGACGTGATCACTCGACCGGCCGTCGTCACGCCCGTCCGGACCATCCGGTCGCGCTCCTTGGCGTCGGCCCGAGCGCGTCGCTCGGCCGCCGCGCGCTCCTTCTCGGCGGCCCGCTGAGCGGCCGCCATCTCGCGCGCCTGGCGGGCGATCTCGCGCTGCTGCTGGGCCGGCGTCATCGTGTTGAGGCCACCCGCGGTCGTCGGTGGCACGCCGGCCGCGACCGCCGCCTGTGCCGCCGCCTCCGCAGCCGCGGCCTTCGCCGACGCGAGCCGCCCGGTGATCATCTCGTACGCGCTCTCGCGGTCGATCGTCTGGCCGTACTTCGTGCTGAAGGTGCTGGCGGCGACGCGCGCCGCGACGTCGGCCTCCGGCAGGGCGGCCATCAGCGAGTCGGGTGGGAGGAGCCGAGTCGCCGCCAGCGGGGTCGGCACGCCGCGCGGCGACAGGACCGTCACCAGCGCCTCGCCCGTCCCGAGCGAGGTGATCGTCTTCTCGACGTCGTAGTGCTCGGTCATCGGGAACGTCCGGGCGGTCTTGCGCAGGGCGTCGGCGTCGTCCGGGGTGAAGGCGCGCAGGGCGTGCTGGACGCGGTTGCCGAGCTGGGCCAGGACCGACGACGGGACGTCCGTCGGGGCCTGGGTCACGAAGTACACGCCGACGCCCTTGGAGCGGATCAGCCGGGCGGTCCGCTCGATCTGGGCGAGGAGGGCATCGGACGCGCCGTCGAACAGGAGATGCGCCTCGTCGAAGAAGAAGCACAGCTTCGGCTTCGGCAGATCGCCGACCTCCGGCAGCGTCTCGTATAGCTGGGCGAGCATCCAGAGCATGAACGTCGAGAACAGGCTGGGCTTGTCCATGACGTCGCGGAGCTCGAGGACCGAGATGATCCCGAGGCCGTCCGACGTCGTCCGGAGGAGGTCGGCGACCTCGAACTCCGGCTCGCCGAAGAACGTGTCGGCGCCTTCCTGCTCGAGGACGACGATCGAGCGCAGGAGCACGCCGACCGAGGCGGCCGACATCCCGCCGTACTCGGCCAGGATCGGCTTGCCCTCGTCCGAGGCCAGGAACTTCAGCGTCGCGGCGAGGTCCTTCAGGTCGAGCAACGGCAGATTGTTGTCGTCGCAGTACTTGAAGATCAGCGACAGGATCGAGGTCTGGGTCTCGTTCAGCCCGAGGACCTTGCCGAGCAGGAGCGGCCCGAAGCTGTGGACGGTCGCCCGGACCTGGGACCCGATCTTGCCCGACAGCGACAGGAACTCCACGGGGTGGCCGGCCGGCTCGAACGTCCAGGCCAGCGACGTCGCCCGCTCGACGACCTTCGGGTTCGTCGCGTCGCCGGGCATCGCGATCCCGGTGACGTCGCCCTTGATGTCGGCCACGAAGACGGGCACGCCGGCCTTCGACAGCTCGCCGGCCAGGAGCTGGAGCGTCTTCGTCTTGCCGGTGCCGGTTGCGCCGGCGATGAGCCCGTGGCGGTTCATCATCGACAGGGCGACCTGGACACGCGGCTCGTTGAGGAGCTCGCCGTCGAGCATCGCGCTGCCGATCATCAGGCTCGGCTCGGTCAGCCCGTAGCCCTGCTGCATCTCGTCGCGGAAGGCCTGATCCATCGGGTCGCTCCGGCGTTCGGGGTGGATGGGCGGGGTGCCGTTGACGGGAGCCCGAAGGGTATCATCGGCCGCCGGAGCGTCCGCTCCACCCAGAGGAGGTCTCGTCATGAAGATCGAAGACGTCGAGGGCATCGGACCGACGTTCGCGGAGAAGCTGACCGCGGCCGGGGTCGCCACGACGGAGGCGCTCCTCGATCGCGGGGCGACGGCTGCCGGCCGCGACAAGCTGTCGGAGGAGACCGGAATCTCCGAGCGGATGCTGCTCGAGTGGGTCAACCACGCCGACCTGATGCGGATCAACGGGGTCGGGTCCGAGTACGCCGACCTGCTCGAGGCGGCCGGCGTCGACTCGTGCGCCGAGCTCGCCCAGCGCAACGCCGCCAATCTCGCGAACACGTTCCAGGAGCTGGACGCCGCGCGTCCGAACTGGATCCGCCAGGTCCCCGGCGAGAAGACGGTCGCCGGCTGGATCGAGCAGGCCAAGGGCCTCGCCAAGATCGTCAGCCACTGAGGCATCGGCCGGCGCGGGCGGCTTCGGCCCGCCCCCGGCCCACCAGAGGAGGAACCATGGTCGGAGAGTTCCGCGCCTTCCTGCTCAAGACGAACGCCCTGGCCCTGGCGATCGGCGTGATCATCGGCGGTGCGCTCGGCAATGTCGTCAGCTCGCTCGTCAACGACATCATCATGCCGCCGATCGGGGTCGCCCTCGGGGGCGTCGACTTCAGCTCGCTCGCGATCCACCTGAAGGACGCGACAACCAACGCGGCCGGCGAGCCGGTTCCTGCCGTCGACCTCCGCTGGGGGGCGTTCGTCAACACGATCATCACCTTCGTCGTGATCGCGTTCGTCGTCTTCCAGATCAGCAAGATGTTCATCAAGGAAGAGGCCCCGGCCGAGGTCAAGACCTGCCCGTTCTGCATGGAAGCGAACGCGGTGGGTGCGACCAAGTGCCGAGCCTGCGCCAGCGCGATCTGACGCTCCATCCACGGATCGATCGAAGCCCGGGTCGACGACCCGGGCTTCTTCGTTGCCGCCGGCGCTGGATCGGGTCAGGCCTCAGCGGCGCGCGGGTACGACCCGAGGATCCGGACCATCTCGGTCTCCGCGCGGAGCGCGTCCAGCGCCGCAGCACAGGCCGGATCGTCGGCCGCCGCGTCGACATCGACCCAGAACACGTACTCCCAACGCGCCTTGCGGTCCGGCCGCGACTCGAGCGATGACAGGTTGACCCCGCGAGCGGCAAACGCGCCGAGGCAGCGATGGAGCGAGCCCGGCACGTTGCGAACGGCGAACACGAGCGTCGTCCGGTACCCGGCGCTGGGCGTGGCCGGGTTGCCCGCGGTCGCGGCCGGGATGCCCGCGGTCGCGGCCGGACCGCCCGCCCCGTCGGTGACCCTGGCGAGCACCGCGAACCGCGTCCGGTTTTCCTCGCCCGCCTGGATGTCGTTTGCCAGGATCTCGAGCCCGTACAGGTCGGCGACTCGCGGCGAGGCGACGGCGGCGACGCGGCGCTCGCCCTTCTCGGCGATCATCCGCGCCGCCCCGGCGGTGTTGTAGGTCGTCGTCACCTGCCACGGGCGGGAGCGCAGGAAGGCGTCGGCCTGGACGAGGGCCTGGGCATGGCTGTCCACCCGATCGATCCCATCGAGCGCCTGGCCGGGCAGGGCCAGCAGGGCCAGCCGGACGGGCACGGCGACCTCCCCGACGATCCGGATGCCGCGCTCATAGAACTCGCCGAGCAGGTCGTACGTCTCGCGGATCGTGCCCGCCAACGAGCTCTCGATCGCGATCACGCCGTGCTCGGCCGAGCCATCGGCCACCGCCTCGAAGACGGCCCGCCAGGTCGGAACGGCGGATCGATCGGCCGCCTCGCCGAAGAACCCGAGCGCTGCCTCCTCGGAGAAGGCGCCCGGCTCACCCTGGTAGACGACGGTCGGCGCAGTCACGCGGCCAGTGTGGCGGAACGGCGGCCGACGGACGACGCCTGGGGCGAGGCCGGCCGCTGTCCTACTGGTTGAACCAGTCCGTCGTGTCGATCCGGCCGGCCTCCTCGTCGAGCTCGGCCCGCTGCGCCTTGGCGGCCGGCTCGGACACGCGTGCTCGCCTCGAGTTGCCCGCCGACTCCGTCGCGCCCTGCCAATGCTCCTCGGCGAGGAGCGCGTTGATCGCGTCGATGTACGCCTCGATCGACGCCGCGATGATGTTCGTCGAGGTGATCTCACCGGTGTAGCGGCCGTTCGCACGGGGACCCTCCGCGCCGGTCGGCGGTGCGACCGTGACCGTCACCTTGCCCTCCGCATCGGGGCCCTCGGCGACGGCGTGCACGTCATAGGAGATCAGGCGGGGATGCCCGGTCAGCACGCCGGCGAGCGCCTTGTCGACCGCGCGGAAGAGGGCATCGACGGCGCCGTTGCCCTCGGACGAAGCGCGCCACTCGTGGTCGCCCGACGCGATCACGACGGCCCCCCGGCTGTTCGCGTTCGAGCCCGACGTCACCGTCCAGCGCGCGAGATGGAGCGTGTCGGCGGCGTCGAGCGGCGGGGCGGTGCTCGTGGAGTCGGTGGCCATCGGTTACCTCCGGGTCGTGGTCGTCGCGGGCGGCGCCGGGGCCGTCGACGCCGTCGTGAAGTGTCGTTCGTCGCGGCGACGGAGCTCCGCGCCGGACTTCCAGATCGCGTATTCGAGCGAGTCGGCCAGGGCCGACGCCGAGGCCGAGATGATGTTCGTGTCACTGCCCATCGTCGACCACTCGAGCGTGCCGTCCGACGAGTCGATGATCACCCGGGTCCGGGCAGCCGTCGCCGAATCGCCGTCGAGGATCCGGACCTTGTAGTCGTACAGGTGGACGCTGTCGAGCTGCGGGTAGAACGCCCGGAGCGCCTTGCGCAGGGCGGCGTCGAGCGCGTTGACCGGGCCGTTCCCGTCGGCAGCCGTGTGGAGGACCTCGCCGTCGACCTGGACCTTGACCGTCGCCTCGGCGAGCAGCTCACGACCCTCGCGCTGCTCGACGAGGCAGGTGTAGTCGAGGACCCGGAACGGCGCGACGTAGTCGGCCTGATGGCGCCGGATCAGGAGCTCGAAGCTCGCCTCGGCCCCCTCGAACGCCAGCCCTTCGCTCTCGAGCTGCTTGACGAGCTCGCTCAGGACCTTCGGGTCGACCACGCCCTCGAGCTGATGGCCGAGCTGCTCGGCCCGGATCCGGGTGTTCGCCCGTCCGCCCAGCTCGGACACGACGAGCCGGCCCTGGTTGCCGACCGCGGTCGGGTCGATGTGCTGGTAGCTCCGCTCGACCTTGGCCACGGCGGCGCCGTGGACGCCGCCCTTGTGGGCGAACGCCGACCGGCCGACATACGGCTGCCAGTCGTTCGGGCTGAGGTTGGCGATCTCGGCGACCGACCGGCTGAGCTCGGTCAGGCCGGCGAGGGCGCCGCCGCCGGCCGGCACGAGCTCGTGCGACGTCTTCAACGCGAGATTGGCCAGGATCGAGACCATGTTCGCGTTGCCGGCCCGTTCGCCGTAGCCGTTGATCGTCGCCTGGACATGGCGGATGCCCGCGGCGACGGCCGCCATCGAGTTCGCGACCGCCAGCTCCGCGTCGTTGTGGGTGTGGATTCCCCAGGTCACCGGCGCGCCGGCCGCCTCGGCGTCCGCCTCTAGCGCGGCCCGGACGTCGCCGACGATCGCGACGAGCTCATCGGTCAGCGTGCCGCCGTTCGTATCGCACAGGACGAGCGTTCGAGCGCCGGCCGCCCGCGCGGCGCGGAGCGTCGACAGGGCGTAGTCCCGGTTCGCGCGATAGCCGTCGAAGAAGTGCTCCGCGTCGTAGACGAGCTCGCGGCCGCGCTCGACGATGAAGCGCACGGAGTCCGCGACCATGTCGAGGTTCTCCTGGGGCGTCGCCCCGAGGACCTCGGTCACGTGCAGCAGCCAGCTCTTCCCGAAGATCGTGACGACCGGTGTCTCGGCGGCGACGAGCTCGCGCAGGTTCAAGTCGGTCTCGGCGGTGTTGGAGCGATGGCGGGTCGACCCGAACGCCGCCAGCTTGGCGGTCTGCCAGGTCATGTCGCGGGCCGCCCGGAAGAACTCGATGTCCTTGGGGTTCGAGCCGGGCCAGCCGCCCTCGATGTAGGGCATCCCGTACTCGTCGAGCATCCGGGCGATCCGGAGCTTGTCGGCGAGGCTCAGGGTGACGTTCTCGCCCTGGGTGCCGTCGCGGAGGGTGGTGTCGTAGAGAGTGACGGGGGTGTCGGTGGTGGTCATCGGTGGGGCGTCCTGCGTGTCGTGGCTGCCGAATCGATCACGGGGTGGTCGCGGCGGTCTCCCGCGCGACCTCCCCAATCGCGATTCGCTCGACGATCGCCGCCGTCATCGCCGTGGTCCCGACCCGCTGAAGGCCCGACTCGTCGCCGCTCGGCGGGACGAGGTCGGGCGTCCGGAACCCGTCGTCGAGCGTCCGGCTCACGGCCGCCTCGACCGCCGCGGCCGCATCCTCCCGTCCAAGCGACAGACGCAGGAGCATCACCGCCGACAGGATCGTGCCGATCGGGTTGGCGAGGTCCCGGCCGGCGATGTCCGGCGCGGACCCGTGGATGGGCTCGTACAGCCCGAACGTTCCGTGCGCGGTCCGGCGCTCGCCGAGCGACGCGGACGGGAGCATTCCGAGGCTCCCCGCGAGGACCGCGGCCTCGTCGCTGAGGATGTCGCCGAACAGGTTCTCCGTGACGACGACGTCGAAGTCGGCCGGCCGGCGAACGAGGAGCATCGCGCACGAGTCGACGAGCTGATGGACGAGGGTGACGTCGGGGTTCGCGGCGCCGATCTCCGACGCGACGGTCCGCCACAGCCGGGATGTCGCGAGGACGTTGGCCTTGTCGACCGAGGCCACGTGGCTGCGCCGGCCGCGAGCGAGCTCGAACGCCAGGGCGACGACCCGCCGGATCTCGTGCTCGGTATACGGCATCGTGTCGCGCGCCCGGCGCTCGCCCCCGTCGGCGGCGGTCGGCTCCTCGCGCTCGCCGAAGTAGACGCCGCCGGTCAGCTCCCGGACGATCAGCAGGTCGACGCCGGCGAGCACCTCCGGGCGCACCGGCGAGGACGCGATCAACGCCGGGTGCACGCTGACCGGACGCAGGTTCGCGTAGAGCCCGAGGCCCCCGCGGAGCGCGAACAAGGCCTGTTCCGGCCGAACGGGAGCCGACGGATCGGACCATTTCGGTCCGCCGACGGCCCCGAGCAGGATCGCGTCCGCCGACCCGCACGCCTCGACGTCCTCGGGGCGAATCGCGACGCCGTTGGCATCGATCGAGGCGCCGCCCGCGAGATGCTCGGACCAGTCGACCGCGAAGCCGAACGCCTCGCCGGTCGCGTCGACGACGGCGCGCGCCGCGGCCACGACATCGGGGCCGACGCCGTCGCCCGGGATCGTCGCGATGCGGTAGCGGGGCGCGTCGGCGGCGCTCACTACGGCAGGTCCTCGGCCGTGCGCCGTCCGACGAACGCCACGTCGACCCCGTTGATCTCGGCACCGTGGAGCTTGTTCACGGCGACGAGGTAGCCCTCGAGCGACGCCTCGATGATGTTCGTGGACAAGCCGTGGCCGCTGACCTCGAGCGCGCCCGGGCCTTCGTCCGACGAGCGCCGGCAGCGCACGAGCACCTGGCCCTGGGCGTCCTCGCCTGCCGACACCGCTTTGATCTCCCAGTGGGTCAGGACCGGATGCCAGCCGAGGACGCCCTGGAGCGCCTGGTCGACGGCCGAATAGAGCGCGTCGACCGGACCGTTGCCGGTGGCTTCCGCCGACCGGTCCTCGCCGGACACGGTCAGCGTCACCGAGCCCGTGGCGTTGCCGCCGTGCGACGAGGTCACGCTCCAGCCGACGAGCTCGACCGACGCCGGGACCTCCGAGGCGCGCTGCTCGACGAGGGCCAGGAGGTCGCCGTCGGTGACCTCTTTCTTGGCATCGGCCAGGGCGATCGCCTGGCGATAGATCGCGTCGAGCGCCTCGCCTTCGACGTCGTGGCCGAGCTCGCGCAGCTTGCCCTGCAGGCCGCGCCGGCCGGACAGCTTGCCGATCGTCAGCTGCGAGCCGGTCAGCCCGACCGACTGCGGGGTCATGATCTCGTAGGTCAGCGGGTTCTTGATGACGCCGTCCTGGTGGATCCCCGACTCGTGGGCGAAGGCGTTGCCGCCGACGACCGCCTTGTTCGGCTGGATCGCGAACCCGGTCAGGTAGCTGACGAGGCGCGAGGCGGGCGTGATCTGCTCGGTCTGGACGCCGCTCACCAGCTCGGGGAACTGCGTCGGGCGGGTCCGCAGCGACATCACGACCTCTTCGAGCGAGGCGTTGCCGGCGCGCTCCCCGAGACCGTTGATCGTCACCTCGACCTGGCGCGCGCCGGCCTGGACCGCCGCCAGCGTGTTCGCGGTCGCCAGCCCGAGATCGTTGTGGCAGTGGACGCTGATCGTGGCGTCGCGCCCGACGAGGTCGACGACCTTGCCGACGAGCGCCCCGAACTCCGACGGGATCGCGTAGCCGACCGTGTCCGGGATGTTGACGGTCGAGGCGCCCGCGGCGACGACCGACTCGTAGACCTGGAGGAGGAAGTCGGTGTCGGTCCGCGAGGCGTCCTCGGCGCTGAACTCGATCTCGGCGTCCGCCCCGAGCGCTTCCCGCCCGTAGCGGACCCAGCGGACCGCCTCGGCGAGGGCGTCCTCGCGGGAGATCCGGAGCTTGTGCTTCAGGTGGATGTCGCTGGTGGCGATGAAGACGTGGAGATGCGGCTTCTCGGCGACCCGGATGGCCTCGACCGCGCGCTGCGGGTCGCCGTCGCGGCAACGGGCCAGCGCGGCCACGGCGACGCCGCCCTTCGTCTCCTGGGCGATCCGCCGGACCGCCTCGAAGTCGCCCGGTGAGGCGGCAGGAAAGCCGGCCTCGATCACGTCGACCTTGAGCCGAGCCAGCTGGCGGGCGACCTCGAGCTTCTCGGCGGCCGTCAGTCCGGCGCCCGGCGCCTGCTCCCCGTCGCGCAGGGTCGTGTCGAAGATCCGGACCGTGCCCGCGGCAACCGCCGAGCCCGTCACGACTTCGCCCCTGCCCCGACCGCGCCCTGGGCCTCGCCGGCCTCGACGACGACGGGGTTCAGGAACAGCATCTGGGCCCGGAGGTCGCGCCCGACCTGCTCGATCTGGTGCTCCTTGTCCTGCTGCCGGAGCCGCGCGAACTCGGCCCCGCCGGACTCCTGCTCGGCGATCCAGCGGTTCGCGAACGAGCCGGACTGGATGTCGGACAGGACGTCCTTCATCGTCGCCTTGACGCCCTCCGCGACCCGCGGCCCGGACACGTAGTCGCCGTACTCGGCCGTGTCGCTGACGCTGAAGCGCATGAAGTTCAGGCCGCCGCGGTACATCAGGTCGACGATCAGCTTGAGCTCGTGCATCGTCTCGAAGTAGGCGAGCTCGGGCTGGTAGCCGGCCTCGACGAGCGTTTCGAAGGCGGCCTTGATCAGGGCCGACACGCCGCCGCACAGGAGCGCCTGCTCGCCGAACAGGTCGGTCTCGGTCTCTTCCTTGAACGTCGTCTCGAGGACGCCGGCGCGGGTCGAGCCGATGCCGCGGGCATAGGCGAGGACGCGCTCGCGGGCGGTCCCGGAGGCGTCGTTCTCGACCGCGAACAGGGCCGGCACGCCGCCGCCCGCCTCGTAGACCGAACGGAGGAGGTGGCCGGGGCCCTTCGGCGCGACCATCCCGACGTCGATCGTGTCGGGCGGGCTGATCCGGCCGAACCGGATGTTGAAGCCGTGGGCGAACATCAGGAGCTGGCCGGGCCGCAGGTTCGGCTCGATCTCCGCGTCGTAGACCGACTTCTGGAGCGTGTCCGGGACGGCGATCATGATCACGTCGGCGGCCTTCACCGCGTCGGCGACGTCCGCGACCCGGAGCCCCGCGCCCTCGGCGACGGCCCGGCTCTTCGAGCCTGGCTTGAGCCCGACGATCACATCGACGCCCGACTCGTGGAGGTTCCGGGCGTGGGCATGGCCCTGCGATCCGTAGCCGATGATCGCGACCGTCTGGCCGGCGAGCGCGGACGGGTCGGCGTCGTTGTCGTAGTACATCCGGGCGGTCATCGGCGGGGCTCCTCCAGCGTGACGGGCAGTGGGGTGGACGTGACGGGCGGACGGGCAGACGGGCGGTGGTCGATCAGCGCTTGACGGCCTCTTCGATCGAGCCGGAGCCGCGGGACATCACGACGGCACCGGTCCGGACGATCTCCTTGATGCCGTAGCCCCGGACGAGGGCCACGAAGGCGTCGATCTCGGGCTCCGGCCCGGTGACCTCGACGATGACCGCCTCGCCGGCCAGGTCGACGACCCGGCCCTTCGACAGCTCGACGAGCTTGAGGATCTCGGCTCGGTTGGAATCGGTCGCCCGGATCTTCACGAGGGCCAACTCCTGGGCGACGACCGGATCCGCGGTGACGTCCTGGACCTTGAGCACGTCGATCAGCCGATAGAGCTGCTTGGCGGCCTGCTCGACCGCGACGTCGTCGCCGTGGAGGGTGATCGTCATCCGGCTCGTGTCGGGCTGATCGGTCCGGCTGACCGCGAGCGAGTCGATGTTGAAGTTGCGCGCCCGCATCAGCGACGACACCCGGTTCAGGACGCCCGGCTTGTCGAGGACGATCGCGATCAGCGTGTGCCGGCGGGTCTCGCCGCCACCGGGCAGGGCCCGGGCAGGCGGGGCGCTATGGGCAGGCGACGCGCCGGTGGCCGGCGGGGTCACGACCGCGCCGGCCGGGAGCGCGCCATTCGAAGACGGGTCAGCGGCGCTCACTCGTCTGCCCCGCCCCACTTCTCGATCAGGTCGGACAGGCCCTTGCCCGCCGGCATCATCGGGAAGACGTTCTGCTCCTCGGCGATCTCGAACCAGACGAGCGCGGGCCCATCGACCGCTTGGGCGGCGCGGATCGCGTCGTCGACCTCGGCCGGCGTGCTCGCCCGGAAGGCCGGGATGCCGTAGGCATCGGCGAGCTTGGCGAAGTCCGGCCCCGGCAGATGGGCGGAGTGGTAGTTGCCGCCGTAGATGATCTCCTGCCACTGTCGGATCATCCCGAGCTTCTTGTTGTCGAGGAGGGCGATCTTCACCGGGATCCGGTCCGCGGTGAGGGTCATCAGCTCCTGGCTGGTCATCTGGAACCCGCCGTCACCGGTGATCGCCCAGGTCTCGCGCTCGGGCGCGCCGAGCGCCGCGCCCATCGCCGCCGGGACGCTGAAGCCCATCGTCCCCAGCCCGCCCGACGACACGTGGGTATTCGGGTGACGGAAGCCGGCGTAGCGGGCCAGCCACATCTGGTTCTGGCCGACGTCGGCGACGTACGTGGCGTCATGGTTCGTCAGCTCGCCGATCCGCTCGACGACGTAGTCGGCCGACAGCAGCCCGTCGCGCCACGCGCCGGAGCCGTGCCACGACGAGCCCTCGGACTCGCGCCGCCACTCGGCGAGCTCCGCGAAGTAGTCGGCGCGGGTCGCGGGATCGACCGCTTCGACCATCGGCAGCAGGGCGCCGAGGACGCGCTTGGCGTCGCCGACGATCGGGACCTCGACCGCGACGTTCTTGCCGATCTCGGCCGGGTCGATGTCGACATGGACGATCCGGGCGTAGGGCGCATAGGTCCGGACGTTGCCGGTCACCCGGTCGTCGAAGCGCATCCCGACGGCGAACAGCAGATCGGCCGACTGGATCGCCTTGTTGACGTGCTTCCAGCCGTGCATCCCCATGTAGCCGTAGCTGAGCGGATGGGTCTCGTCGATCGCGCCGATCCCGAGGAGCGTGTGAGCGACGGGCGTCTGGGTCTTCTCCGCCAGGGCGACGAGCTCGTCCCAGGCCTCGGCGTGGAGGACCCCGTGGCCGGCCAGGATCACCGGCCGCTTCGCCTTCGCCAGCTCGGTCGCAGCGAGCTTGAGCTGCCGCCCGTTGGCATCGAGGTTCGGGCGGAAGCCGGGCAGCCCGGCCACGACCTCGTCACGGGTCGGGTGCGGCGCGCTCGTCTCCTGCTGCAGGGCGTCCTTCGTGATGTCGACGTGGACCGGACCCGGCCGGCCGCTCCGCGCGATGTGAAAGGCCTCGGCCAGCACGCGCGGCAGGTCGTTCGCGTCCCGGACGAGGTAGTTGTGCTTCGTCATCGGCAGGGTGATGCCGTTAATGTCGATCTCCTGGAACGCGTCCTTGCCGATCAGGGCACCGGGCACGTTGCCGGTGATCGCGACCATCGGGACGGAGTCGAGGAGGGCGGTCCCGATCCCGGTCACGAGGTTGGTGGCGCCTGGACCCGACGTGCCCATGCACACCCCGACCTGGCCGGTCACGCGGGCATAGCCGTCGGCCGCATGCGCGCCGCCCTGCTCGTGCCGGACGAGCACGTGGCGCAGCTGAGGGTAGTCGCCGAGGACGTCGTACAGCGGCAGGATCACGCCGCCCGGATAGCTGAAGAAGACGTCGGCGCCCTGGAGGAGGAGCGCTTCGCACACGACGTCCGCCCCGATCCGGGTCCGGTGCCGCGGCCGCGCGTCATCAAGCATCGCCCGCCGCGCCGCCTCGACCGCCGCCGCAGACGCCGTGCCGTCCGCCGGCACGTGGCTGCGCCGCTCGGGGCGAGCCGCCGGATCGGCCGCGCCGGCGGCGGCGCCGTCCGCGGCCGTCCCGGGCGCCCGGGTCGCCGGTCCCTTCGTCATCGTCATCGATCCTGCCCTCTCCTGCGCTGACGGTGCGCCGGGATCCTCCGTCCCGCGCTCCCTCTCGGAGCACCGCCCTGGCTCGTGACAACAAAAAACCCTCGCCACCCGGCGAGGGTCCCTTCGGTCATCAGTGGTTCGTCCGCGCTAGCGTCCGTTCCTCCGCGTTCCTCCGTTCTCCCGCCGGGAGCCGGTAATGAGGAGCCCAAGAAGGCTCTCAAGCCCGACGACGAGCGAGCGAAGAAGGCCGAGAAGCGAACCGTCCGACAGACCGGCGTCGTTCATGGGCATCTGGACACGCCGGCCATCCGCGCGGATCGCGACGGCAACGTGGCGTCGATTGCGACCATCGAACAGACCCAACACGGTCTCCCGAACGAACCCGGCCGACCCGGGCGGTCCGCGCAGTCTACGAGGCGCTCCGTGATCGTGCAACCACCTGCGGGCTGAAGGCGTCGACCGAGCTCCGCCTCGTGCCCTGGGTGGCCGCTCGCAGGACGAGCGCTCGCCGACGCGCGGCGATCCCGAAACAACGAGACCGCCGGTCACCCGACGGTCCCGTCACCCCCACGCCGGCAGGCCGGCGCCTGTGGTCGTCCAGGTCACTTCCAGCGCTGACCCGCCTCCAGGACCAGCGCGGAGCTGGCCAGAGCGGACAGGGCGAGCAGGACCCGAAAGACCTGGCCCTTGAAGAACGCCAGGTTCGTCTTCATGGTGTGCTGACTCCTTGAGTCCGTCCGCGTCGGTGCGATCGGCAGCCGGGCGGTCTCCGCGATTCCGGGGAGATCCCTGGCTTTGCGTCCCCGCCTCGCGACGGGTTTGCCCTGGACGAATGGCGACCGACGGAGAACGTCCGTCCTCGTGGAGCACGATCGAGCCGGCGCGGTCCGGGGGCCATGGATCGTCCGTACCGGGCGGCCGAACGAGCGGGTCAGTGCGCGGACGCACCATTCGGCTCGGACGCCTCGATTCGGGTGTCGCCGAGCGTGTCCGTGGGATGCCCCGGACGGACCGGCGGCTCGGGCGCGGGCCGCATCGCGGCGGCGATCGCGACGACGATCCCGAGCCCGATCAGGAGGTCGCCGACGCTGAAGACGTTGGCAAACGGCAGCCACGCCGGCGTCGCGAAGATGTCCGTCAGCGGCTGGACCGCCGGGTGCTCGACGAGGACGCTGTTCGTGTTGTCGCGGACCTCGGCGCCGACCGCCGCCAGGGCGCCGGGATCGGCCGGCATCGCGCCGCCGTTGGCGACGATCGCGACGAGGTTCGACGCCGCGCCGAGGACGATCAGGGGCACGCCGATCAGCCGGATGTTGGCCAGGACGACGATCCCGACGGCGACAGTCGACGCCACGTAGATCGCCCGGCTGATGGCATCGTCCAGCCCCGCCCCGAGCGGAGAGAAGAGGACGACCTGGACGGCCAGCGCCAGCACGGCCAGGGCGCCGAGTCGGAAGCGAACCGCGCCAAGGCGCTCGATCCGGCCGCCGATGAGCAGCCCGGCGATCAGCCCGAGCGGGATCGCGTACAGGATGAACACGCCGGACAGGATCGGCCCTGGCCGCGCGAGGAGCAAGGCGCCAGAGGTCCCTGTGCTAGCCTCAAGACTCCCTTCCGCCTGCAGACCGAGCCGCCATGACCGTCACCCAGCCGCGCACGATCGTCGAGAAGATCTGGGACGACCACGTCGTCGACCAGGACCCCGGGGCGCCCGCCCTCCTCGCGATCGATCTCCATCTCGTGCACGAGGTCACCTCGCCGCAGGCGTTCAGCGGGCTCCGCGCCCGCGGCCTGACCGTCCGCCATCCCGAGCGGACGGTCGCGACGGCCGATCACTCGACGCCGACCCACCCGCGCTCCCTGCCGATCGCGGACCCGATGGCCGCGGCCCAGGTCGACCAGCTGACGAAGAACTGCGCGGAGTTCGGGATCCCGCTCCACGGCCTCGGCTCGCCGGACCAGGGGATCGTCCACGTGATCGGGCCGCAGCTCGGCCTGACCCAGCCCGGGATGACGATCGTCTGCGGCGACTCGCACACCGCGACCCACGGCGCGTTCGGGGCGCTCGCCTTCGGGATCGGGACGAGCGAGGTCGAGATGGTCCTCGCGACCCAGACCCTGCTCCAGCGCCGCCCGAAGACGTACGAGGTCCGGGTCGACGGACGGCTCGCGCCGGGGGTGAGCAGCAAGGACGTGATCCTGGCCCTGATCGCCCGGATCGGGATCGGTGGCGGGACCGGCCACGTCTTCGAGTACACCGGAGACGCGATCCGCGCGCTGACGATGGAACAGCGCATGACGATCTGCAACATGTCGATCGAGGGCGGCGCGAAGGCCGGCCTGATCGCCCCCGACGATACGACCTTCGAGTACGTCGCGGGCCGCCGCTTCGCCCCGACCGGCGCGGCCTGGGACGCCGCCGTCGAACGCTGGCGCAGCCTGCCGAGCGATCCCGGGGCGGCCTACGACCGGACGATCGAGATCGACGCCTCCGCCCTCGAGCCGATGGTCACGTACGGCACGAACCCGGGCATGGGCATCCCGATCACGTCGCGTGTGCCCTCGCCGGCCGACCAGGTCGACGGCTCGGCCCAGCGCGCCCTCGAGCGCGCGCTCGAGTACATGGATCTCGAGCCCGGCCAGCCGATCCTCGGCCAGAAGGTCGACGTCGTGTTCGTGGGCTCGTGCACGAACGGCCGGATCAGCGACCTCCGCCTCGCCGCCGAGGTCCTGCGCGATCGGAAGGTCGCCGACGGAGTCCGGATGATGATCGTGCCGGGCTCCGACGAGGTGAAGCGCGAAGCAGAGCGCGAGGGGCTCCAGCACATCTTCCGGGCGGCCGGGGCGGAGTGGCGCGAGGCCGGCTGCTCGATGTGCATCGCGATGAACGGCGACCAGCTGTCGCCCGGCCAATACGCGATCAGCACGTCGAACCGGAACTTCGAGGGTCGCCAGGGCAAGGGCGGTCGGACGTTCCTGGCGTCGCCGCTGACCGCTGCGGCATCCGCGATCCGGGGCGAGGTCAGCGACCCGCGGACGCTGCCCGGGATCGAGGCGCTCGCCGCGGTCGGGGGGCGCTGAGCGTGGCCGACAAGTTCCGGACGTTCACGAGCGCGGTCATCCCGCTCCCGGCGGAGAACGTCGACACCGATCAGATCGTGCCAGCGCGCTATCTCAAGGTGACGGACAAGGACGGGCTTCGTGAGGCCCTCTTCCGCGACTGGCGGTTCGACGAGGACGGCGGGCTCAAGGAGCCGCTCTTCGTGATGGACCGTGTCGCGATGCTCGACCGCAGGATCCTGCTCGTCGGCGACAACTTCGGGACCGGCTCGTCGCGCGAGCACGCCCCGTGGGCGCTCACCGCGTGGGGCATCCGGGCGATCCTGTCGACGTCGTTCGCCGACATCTTCCGGAACAACGCGCTGAAGAACGGGCTGCTCCCGATCGTCGTCGAGGCCGAGAAGCATCGCCAGCTGTTCGAGCTCGTCGCGGCCAACCCGAACGCGGAGCTGACCGTCGACCTCGAGGCCCAGGTCGTCCATCTGCCGGGCGACGAGGACCTTCCGTTTGAGGTCGATCCGTTCGCGCGGATGATGCTCCTGGCCGGCACCGACGAGATGGGCTACCTCCTCGCCAAGACCCCGGCGATCGACGCCTGGGAGGCCGCCCACCCGGCCCGGGTCGACACGCGAGCCGGCGCCGCCTGACGCCCGGCGTCATCGGACGGCCGTCCGTCCCGGGAACCGCTCGGCGGGGAGCGTCGTCTGCCCGGCCATGACGACCGACCTTCGGCTCCGCGGCCTCCTCCTCGCGGCCATCCTCGTCTCGACGGTCGGGCTCGCCGGCTGCCAGTCCGACGCCGCCTCGGCCCCGTCGCCGCCGGCCAGCGCCGCGCCGAGCGATCCACCGCGGGACCTGCCGACGACCGACCCGTCGTCCGGAGGGGGCACCGGCGGCGACCCGGGGAGCGGCGTCGTCGCGAACCCACCCGTCGACCCGACGCCGATCGATCCGGGCGCCGGCCAAGCCGATCTCGTCATCCCCCGCCCTGGCCAGCATGACCCCCATCCGGTGTCGCCCACCAAGCTCGAGGCGTCGGTCGACGGGCGCCACGTCCTCGTCAAGGTGACCTGGTACGGCGGCGTCGAGCCATGCTCGATCCTCGACTCGGTCAAGGTCGAGCGGGCCGGCACGGACATCGCGATCACGCCGTTCGAGGGTTCCGGTGGCGGCGACGTGATGTGCATCGAGATCGCCGTGCTCAAGGCGACGATCGTCGATCTCGGCGATCTGGAGCCGGGTGCCTACCGGATCTCGGCGCCGAACAGCGAAGCGCCGGCGGTCGAGATCACGGTCGCCTAGACGCGGGGCGGCGACGGCCGCGCCGCGGACCTCCCAGCCCACGCGCCCGGCCCGCCCCCGCTGCCCGATCGCCGCTCCGGCCATACTTCGCGTCGGTGAACCTGTTCGACGCCGTCGTCCTCGTCATCGTCGTCTGCGCCGTCCTGTTCGGCATCAGCTCCGGCGCGCTGCCCCAGCTGGGCGGTCTGCTCGGCGCCGTCGGGGGCGCGCTGCTGGCGGTCCTCGTCCTGCCCCTGCTCGACGAGCCACTCCGCCAGATCGAGCCCGGGTTCAAGGCCATCGCGGTCCTCGGCGGGATCCTCCTCGTCGTCGGCATCGGCGAGGCGGTGGGCTCGGCGATCGGTCGGGCACTCGGGATCCGGCTCCGCGGCAGCGCGCTCGACACGGTCGATCGGGCGCTCGGCGGCGTCGTCGGCGCCGGCCAGGCGCTTCTCGTCGTCTGGCTTGTCGGAGGGCTGCTGGCGGCAGGCCCGATGCGGACGCTGTCGGTCCAGGCCCAGACCTCCGCGATCGTCCGCGGCCTCAGCGCCGTCCTGCCGCCGCCGACCGAGATCGCGCTCGAGCTCGGCCAGCTCCTCGATTCCCGCGGCATCCCCGACCTGTTCGTCGGTCTCGACCCGCTGCCCGCGCCGGACGTCGAGCGGCCGACGGATCCGGCCGCCCGGGCGATCGCCGCTGCGGCCGTGCCGAGCACCCTGCGCATCTCCGCGGCGACGTGTCTCTTCCAGTCCTCCGGCTCCGGGTTCGCCGTGGCACGCGGGTATGTCGTCACCAACGCCCACGTCGTCGCCGGGGCGCGGACGGTCCGGGTCCAGGCGTCCGGTGGCAGTCCGCTCGAGGCGATCGTCGTGTTCCACGACCCGACGCTCGATGTCGCGCTCCTATGGGTCCGCGACCTGACGGCAGACGCGCTCCGCTTCGCCGCCGACGATCCCGATCGCGGCACCGTCGGCGCGACACTCGGCTTCCCCCACGGCGGCGCGCTCCAGATCGAGCCCGCTGCGGTCTCGGGTGCCTACACGGCCCAGGGCCGGGACATCTACGGTGAGCGCCGGGTGAGCCGGCGGATCCTGGAGCTGCGCGCGATCGTCGACCAGGGGGACAGCGGTGGACCGCTCATCCTCCGCGACGGCACGGTCGGTGGGGTCGTCTTCGCCGAGGCCCGCACCGACGAGAACGTCGGCTATGCGCTCACCGCGACCTCGGTGGCAACCGCCATCCAGCCATCGCTCGGCCGAACCGGCGCGGTCGACACCGGTGCGTGCATCCACTGATCGGGACGCCTAGCATCCGGGGATGACCGACACGACCAGCGCGCCCGACGCCGCCGCCGGCCTGGCCAGCCTCGCCGCCGAGGCCTGGGAATCGCAGATGGCAGCCCACCCGGTCTACGCGACCGTGCTGGGCGACCGGCGGTTCGACGATCGGCTCCGGGAGAACGGGCCCGGCGCCATCGACGCCGACACGGCCCGCCTCGGCGCGCTGCTCGGCCGTGCCGAAGCGATCGATGCCGAAGCCCTGGGGCCGGCCGACCGGATCACGCGCTCGGCCCTGATCGACTTTCTCCGCTTCGAGCGCGACCTCGTCGGGTCCGGTCTCGACGCCTGGGCGGTCGATCCCCTCGATGGCCCGCAGGTGGCCTTTCTCAACCTCCCATCCGTCCAGCCCGTCCGGACCGCGGAGGAAGGAGACGCGCTGATCGCCCGGTGGACGGCGATCGGACCGTGGATCGATCGCCTGACCGAGACGAGCCGGGCGGCGCTGGCCGGCGGGGTCGGCGCGCCGGAGGCCCTCGTCCGGAGCGTCCTCGCCGAGCTCGACGACCTCCTCGAGCGTCCCGACGACCAATCGCCCCTGACCGACCCGGCCCGGGAGACGCCCGATGGCTGGACGGACGCGGCGCGCGACACCTTCGCCAGGGCGGTTCGGGCGGCCGTTGCCGACGGGATCCGGCCCGCCTTCGAGCGCTACCGGGCATTCCTGACCGACGAGCTCGGACCGGTGGCGCGCGGCGACGATCGGCCGGGGCTCGGCCATCTGCCCGGCGGCGCGGAGGCCTACGAGCGCGTGGTCCGCTCGCACACGACCCTCGACCTGCGGCCCGAGGAGATCCACCGGATCGGCCTCGAGGAGACCGAGCGGATCGATGGCGAGTTTCGCGACCTCGGTGGCCGCGTCCTCGGCACGACCGACCAGCCGACGATCCTCGACCGCCTGCGGTCCGATCCGGCGCTCCACTTCGCGACCGGCGGTGAGGTCTTCGCCGTCGCCGAGGCGTCCCTGGCCCGCGCCAATGGCGCGACCCCGGACTGGTTCGGGCGGCTGCCGCAGACGCCGTGCGTCGTCGTCGAGATGGGCGAGCACGAGGCGAAGTACTCGACGATCGCCTACTACCGTCAGCCCGCCGCCGACGGCAGCCGGCCCGGGAGCTACTACATCAACACCACGGCGCCCGAGACGCGGCCGCGCTACGAGGCCGAGGTCCTCGCCTTCCACGAGGCCGTCCCGGGCCATCACCTCCAGATCACGATCGCCCAGGAGCTCGAGGGCCTGCCGGCGTTCCGGCGGCTGTCCGGCCCGACTGCCTACGTCGAGGGCTGGGGGCTGTACAGCGAGCGCCTGTCGGCCGAGATGGGCCTGCTGTCGGGCGACATGGACCGGTTCGGGATCCCGTCCTACGACGCCTGGCGCGCCTGCCGGCTCGTCGTCGACACGGGGATGCACGCGTTCGGCTGGAGCCGTGACCGGGCGATCCAGTTCATGCTCGACCACACCGCCCTGGCCCGGAACAACATCGAGAACGAGGTGGACCGCTACCTCGCGATGCCCGGTCAGGCCCTGGCCTACAAGCTCGGGCAGCGCGAGTTCCTGCGGCTGCGCTCCGAGGCAAAGGCCGCCCTCGGGGACCGGTTCGACATCCGCGCCTTCCATGACACGGTCCTGGGCCAGGGTGCCGTTGCGCTCACGACGCTGCGGGCCATCGTCGAGACGTGGATCGCCGAGGGCGCCGACGCCGGCGATCGCGCCGGCCGGGGGTGACCGCCTCGTCTCAGCCGGCCGCCCGGCCCACCGCCGGGTCCGCGATCCGAGCGGTCATCGCCAACCCGGCATTGCGCCGGATCGAGCTGGCCTGGACGCTCGGTGTCGCGGGCGACGCGGCGTTCTCCGTCGCCCTCCTCGTTGCGGCCTTCGGCTATGGCGGGGCCGTCGCCGTCGGGGTCCTGACCGCCGTGCGGATGGCGCCCTCGATCGTCGGCGCCCCGCTCGCCGGGTTGCTGGCCGGCCGGCGACCGCCGATCGGGCTGCTGTTCCTCGCCCACACGATCCGGGCGGCGGCGTCCGTCGCGACGCTGGTGGCGCTCGCCGCCGGTCAGCCGATGGCGGTGCTCGGCGCGGCCACGATCGCGTCGTCGGCCGGAGCGTTCGTCCGGCCCCTTCAGGTCGCTGCGATGCCGACGATCGCCCGCACGCCGGACGAGCTGGTCGCCGCGAACGTGGTGTCCGGCGTCGGCGAGGGCACGGGCTCGTTCGCGGGACCGCTCGTTGCCGGCATCATCGTGGGCCTCGCCGGACCCGATGTCGCGACCCTCTTCGCCGCCATCCTGTTCGTCCTCGGCGCGGCGACCCTGGCCGGACGGATCGTCAGCGCGGACGCCGCCGCGGAGCACGCCGCCGAACGACGAACGGGACTCGCGCCGGTCACGCTCGGGACCGTCGGCGGGGCGCTGACGGCAGGCCTGCGCTCGCTGGCCCGGCACCGCGGCGCCGCCGCGATCATGACCGGGCTCGGCGCGCAGGTCCTCGTCCGCGGCCTGATGACGACGCTGACCGTGGTGACCGCGATCCGGCTCGTCGACCTCGGAGAGCCGGGCGTCGGGACGCTGACCGCTGCCTACGGCCTCGGGACGCTGGGCGGTGCGGTGCTCGCCGCGCGGCTGGCCGGTGGCGGACGGCTTGCCCCGGCGTTCGCGGTCAGCCTGTCGCTGTGGGGTCTGCCGATCGCGGTGATCGCCGCATTTCCGACCGCCGCCGTCGCGATCGGCGCGCTCGTCGTGTCGGGCCTCGCGAACGGCAGCCTCGACGTCGCAGCCTTCACCTTGCTCCAGCGGGGCGTGCCCCGGGCGGAGCGGATGGCGGTCTTCGGCGTGCTCGAGGCGGTGGCATCGCTCGGCGTCGCCGCCGGCGGCGCGCTGGCCCCGTGGTTCCTGGACGCGTTCGGGGATCGCGGGGCGCTCGCGATCGCGGGTGCGATCCTGCCGATCGCCGCGGTCGCGCTCTGGAGCCGGGTCCATCGTGTCGATCGCGAGGCGATCCTCCCGGAGCGCCAGCTTCGCCTGCTGCGCGGCGTCCCGCTCTTCGCGCCGCTGTCGCTGACCGCGCTCGAGCGTCTCGCGGAGGCGGTCCGCCCGGTTCGCTTCCCGGCCGGCAGCACGGTTCTTCGGGAAGGCGAGCCCGGTCGGGACTACTTCCTGATCGAGTCGGGGACCGTCGACGTGTCGTCCGGCGGGCGGGCGATCACGACCGCGTCGGCCGGCGACGGCTTCGGCGAGATCGCCCTCCTCCGGGATGTGCCGCGGACGGCGACGGTCGTGGCCCGAACCGACGTCGAGCTCGAGGTCGTCGCGTCCGCGGACTTCTGCGCGGCGGTCGCCGGCCCGACGAGCGCGGCCGCCGCCGATGCCGTCATCGACGAGCGGCTCGCGCGCTCCGGCGCCGCCGGACCGGGCTAGCTCCCGATCAGGCCGCGTACTCGTCCTGGGGCGAGACCGCGTCCGGGTCCCCGATCTCGATCGGGTTGTTGGCCGGATCCGCGCTCCACTCGTACCAGCCACCGTCGTACACGGCGATCCGGTCCCAGCCCTGGAGATCGGCGTAGAACCAGGTTTCGCTGGCCCGCCAGCCGGTCCCGCAGTAGAACGCGACCCACTTGTCGGGCGTGATCCCGGCCTCGGCCCAGTTCGCCGCGATCTCCGGGTACGCGCGCATCGTGTTGTCGAGGTTGCGGTAGTGCTGCATGTGGTACGCGTCCGAGCCGCAGTTGCCCCAGACGTCGCCCGCGATCCGGCCCGCCGGGCCGATGTAGTTGTAGCCGCTCACCCGCCCGATGTGCTCCTTCCAGGTCCGGACGCTGACGAGGGCGGCGCCCTCCTGGTCGGCGAGGATCTGCTTGGCCTCGGCGATGTCGACGATCAGCTCCGGGTGCTGCGGGATGGCCGCTCCGAAGGCCTCGACCGGCGTCGGCGCGCGGAGCGCCGTCTCGACCGGGTAGCCCGCCCGCACCCACCAGTCGTAGCCACCGTCGAGGAGGCGGACATCCTTGACCCCGGCGTAGCGCAGGATCAGGAGCGCCCGCGTCGCGGCGATCTGACCCGCCCGCCGGCCCGGCCACTTCTCGTTGGCCTCGCCGACGGTGTCCCGGCCGTAGACGACGACGGTCGTGTCCGTGGTGATCCCGAGTGCCCGCAAGGTCGCGTCGAGCTCGGCCGGCGTCCGGCGCTGCCAGATGTTGTCCGGGTCCTCGAGCGTGTCGGTGTCGAGGTAGAGCGCGCCCGGGATGTGCCCCTCCGCGTACTCCTCGGGAACGCCGAAATTGACGTGGAAGAGCAGGAACGGACCCTCCGGAGCGGCCTCGGGGCGACCGCCGGACTGGAGCTGGGCGAGCCACTCGATGTCGACCAGGCGGTCGTACTTCGCGAGGCGCTCGACCGGGCGATCGGCGTCCGCCACCCAGCTGGCGAAGCCGCCGGAAAGCGTCCGGGCCGCGATCCCCTGCTCGGCGAGCGCGGCGGCGGCTCGACCGGCATCGGCGTCGTCCCGGCCGTAGACGACGACCTCGCGATCGGGCGTGATCCGCTTGCCGGCGAGGAGACGGGCGACCTCGGCCCGATCGACGGTCTCGAGCCAGTCGACGGGGAAGCTGACGGCGCCCGGGATGTGCCCGCCGCGCGGCTCGTCGCCGAAACGCCAGCCGTTGTAGCTCGTGAGGGGGCGGACGTCGACGATCGTCCGGTCAGCGCTGGCCGACCCGGCGGCGATGGCCGCGGCCAGGCCCTCGGCGTCGATGGAGGTGGTGGCGGTTCCGTCCGCCGTGTCGATGGTCATCGGTCTTCCTCGTGCGGGGTTCGGGCCAACAAAAAAGACCCCTGCCAAGTGCAGGGGTCCGGTCGGACGATCGGCGTGCGAGCCGTCTACTGGGAATGCACGCCTACAACCGGTCTCCCTGCGTCATCGCATGGGGACACATCGCGAAGTGGTGGGCGTGGGTGTGCGTGCTCATCCGGCCACCATTCTGCATCGCCGGTTCTCGTTCCGCAAGAGCATCGGCCGGCGCCGCGGGTGGCGGTTCGGTGGCGGTCGGGTTGCGGCGATCGCGATGAGCGTCAGACGGCGGGGAGCCGGCGCGACGCCTCAGTGGCTGACCTCGGCCTCGAGGTTCGCGATCCGGCCGGCGAGCGCCTCGAGGACGCACGTCCGGATCGCCGGGAACTGGTCCATGAGGGAGTGGAACTCGCGATGGCCGAGGACGAGGAGGCGCGTCGGGCCGTCGGCCGTGGCAGTTGCCGTTCGGGGGCGCTCGGCCAGGAGGGCGATTTCGCCGAAGAAGTCGCCACCGGCCAGGGTCGCGACGCGCGTTCCGCCGCGGTCGATGCCGACGTTGCCGTCGACGAGCACGAAGAATTCGCGGCCCGTGTCGCCCTCGCGCATCAGGACCTGCCCGGCCGGGACGTCGATCTCGTCGACAAGCATCCCGACGGCCTCGAGCTCCTTGCGGCCGAGGGCCTCCAGGAGCGGTGTCCGCTTGAGGAGTTCCAGCTTCTGGTCGGTATGCGTCGCCATCACCCTCTCCAACGTCGGCCGCGGCGCGGTCCGCGCAGCATAGCGGAGCATCCGGCGTCTTCAAGAGGGTTTGGCGCGGCGCTTCGGCGCGTCGCCGACCTACACTGGGACGGCGACCAGCTGCGTCCGCGACGCGTGCGTGGCTCGTCCCTCGCCGCCGCCGTCTCGTCCACCGCCGATCCGCCCGGTCCGCTCCCGGAGACGCCCGATGTCCGACCCGCAGCACCCGTACGACCGACCGTCCGACCCGGCCAAGCGCCACTCGGCGGCGCTGACCGACGGTCCGGATCGAGCGGCCGCGCGCGGGATGCTCAAGGCGATCGGGTTCACCGACGAGGATCTCGCGAAGCCGATCGTCGGCGTGGGCACGAACTGGATCGAGACGATGCCCTGCAACTACAACCACCGGCGGCTGGCCGAGTCGGTGAAGGCGGGCATCCGGGCCGCCGGCGGCACGCCGATGGAGTTCAACACGATCTCGGTCAGCGACGGCGTGTCGATGGGCACCGAGGGGATGAAGGCGTCGCTCGTCAGCCGCGACCTGATCGCGGACTCGATCGAGCTCGTCGCCCGGGGCCACCTGTTCGACGGGTTGGTCTGCATCTTCGGCTGCGACAAGACCGGACCCGGCGCGGCGATGGCCCTGGGCCGGCTCGACATCCCGGGTCTGGCCCTGTACTCGGGCACGATCCATCCCGGGATCCGCTCGGCCGCGATGGGCGGTGACGGCAGCCGCGACGCGACGGTCGTGACGATCTTCGAGGCGATCGGGGCCTACCGCGCCGGCAAGATCTCGCTCGACGACCTGTACGCCGTCGAGAGCGCGTCGTGCCCGGGGCCCGGCGCGTGCGGCGGCCAGTTCACCGCGAACACGATGAGCATGGTCCTGGAAGCGCTCGGCCTGTCACCGGCCGGGCTGAACGGGATCCCCGCCGAGGACCCGGCCAAGGACGAAGCGGCGCGGCGGGCCGGCGAGCTGGTGATGCGCCTCGTCCGCGAGGACATCCGCCCGTCGACGTTCGTGACCCGGCGGTCGATCGACAACGCGATCGCGTCGGTCGCCGCGACCGGCGGATCCACGAATGCCGTCCTGCACCTGCTCGCGATCGCCCATGAATACGGCCTGCCCCTCGCCATCGACGAGTTCGGGGCGATCGCCGACCGGACGCCGATCGTGGCCGACCTCCAGCCTGGCGGCCGCTTCACCGCGACGCACCTGTACGAGGCCGGCGGGCTCGGGCTGGTGTTCCGCGAGCTGATCGCCGGCGGCAGGATCGACGGCGCGACACCCAACGTCGACGGCCGGACGACGGGCGAGATCGCGGCCGACGCGCAGGCGGCCGACGGCCAGGTCGTCGTCGTCCCGATCGATCGCCCGATCAAGGCGACCGGCGGTCTCGCGATCCTGCGCGGCTCGCTCGCGCCGGACGGCTGCGTCGTCAAGCTCGCGGGCCACGAGCGCCGGCTCCATCGCGGGCCGGCCCGGGTCTTCGACTCCGAGGCGGCCTGCTACGCTGCGGTCCGCGACCGGCAGATCGTGCCCGGCGACGTCGTCGTCATCCGCTATGAAGGCCCGGTCGGTGGGCCGGGGATGCAGGAGATGCTCAGCGTCACCGGCGCCCTCGTCGGCGAGGGGCTGGGCGACACGGTGGCCCTGATCACCGACGGCCGGTTCTCCGGGGGGACCCACGGCCTGATGATCGGCCACATCGCGCCGGAGGCCGCGCTCGGCGGGCCGATCGGCCTCGTCGCGGAAGGCGACCCGATCGTCATCGACGTGGACGCCGGTCGTCTCGATCTCGATGTCGACGCCGCCGAGCTGGCCGCGCGTCGGGCGGCCTGGGTCGCGCCGGCTCCGCGCTACCGGAGCGGCGTGCTGGCAAAGTACGCGGCCCTCGTGTCGTCGGCTTCCGAGGGCGCGGTCACCACCGGCCGCCGGCTCGCGGCGCTCGTGGACCGGTCCGGCGGTGAAGGCGAGACCTCCGCGGCCGACCCTGCCGGCCGAACCCCGATCGGAGCCGGATGACCGTCCGGATCGGGTTCAAGACCTCGCCGCAGGAGGTCGACTGGGCGACGGTCGATGCGACGTGGGCGCGGGCCGGCGAGCTGGCGACGGAGCCTGGCGGCGGGTTCGACAGCGGCTGGCTGAACGACCACCTGACGAACATGAACGCCGAGGATCCCGGGCCGTCGCTCGAGGCGATCACCCTCCTGGCGACGCTGGTCCACCACGTGCCCGGGCTCCTCGTCGGCCACGCCGTGCTTTCGAACCTTTCCAGCACAGTGGGATCCGAAGCTTGGAATTCACGTGACTTGAAGTCGCGG
>JADMIO010607057.1_pt1 | contig 42046 bp, 34 predicted proteins | sample 8958161 | NCBI WGS metagenome assembly JADMIO01 (sample SAMN16585339, study PRJNA669376) | soil metagenome | isolation source: Crop rotation soil | place: USA: Cullars Rotation, Alabama | collected 2011 | reverse complement strand
GGCCGCGACTTCAAGTCACGTGAATTCCAAGCTTCGGATCCCACTGTGCTGGAAAAAAGAGGATCCCAACGAGCCCGACCAACACGCCAAGGGCGGCGATCAGGAACCAGAACGAAGCGGCGGCAAGCGGATGGCGTGGGTGCATCTCGCCATTGTGGTCGCGGCGCCACGCATACCCAAGCGGAATTTCTTTAGGAGCCGCGTGAGGGGAGGGGGCTGATGCGGAAATCAATCGCCTTGGTCGCGATGCGACGCTGGTCAGGCCGCGTCTGATCCGCGACGGCAAGCGTCAGCGTGTACGCCCCCGGCGGCAAGGGCGGCATGGTGAAGCTGTAGTTGTTGAAGTAGTCGTGAATCGGCGCCAGGCTGCGGACGGGTTTCTTCTCATCCTCGAAGCGGTAGGACCACACTTCGTTCCCCTTCGAATCGCGGATCTGCACGGTGCTCGAAAGGCACGTTTCGTGGTAGCCCTGCTTCGCGTCGCTGAAGAAGTTCTTCAGCTCGACATAAAGCTGCACGAGTTCGCCGGGGCGTTGCGTCGTGGAAGCGAGGAAGCCGTGATCCGTTGACAGCGGCTTGTAGATGCCGAAGGCGCGGGCCCATTCGCAGAAGCAAGCCTTGGTGATGACGAGTTCCGTGCGAGGGCGGACGATCGCCTGCATGGCGCAGAATTCTTGCGAGATCTTTTCGGCTTCATCCCGCGTCAAATCGGGGACCTTTTTGCGAGCGAATAAGCCGGCCGTGGGCAAGAGACGCAGCAGCAGGTCCTGAGTCTCTGCGTCGTAGCCTTTCAGGTGGCTAAGCGCTTCTTCCGGCCGATCCGCAAGAACGCAACGCAAGGCTTCGACCATCGGCTGCGGCGCTTCCGCGAGTGCAATCTTCCCGCTGACGGAAGGGACGCCGTTTTTCTTGTCGTTGACGTTCGAAAACAGCGGCGGGGGCTCGGGGAGTGTGTTGGCTGGTTGTTTTTGCGAGCCGTTTTCCCGCAGTCCGTGATCGACAGGCCCAGCGACGAGCTGAAGCTCCTTGCCTTTGGGTTCGTCGAGAATGACCGCGCCGGTCGTGGGTTGTGATTTCGCGTTGTTCTTGGAGCGTTCATCGATGCCGTTGGGGCGACCGAGTCCCTCGGCGACAGCCTCATTTGGGGCTGGTTCTTTCGTCTCAGCGATGTTGTGCGGCGTTTTGTCCGGGCCGACCGCGTAGCCGGCGTTCTTGACGCAATCGCCGGTGACGCAAGGCGTATCCATGCCGAAGAACGAGCGGACCCCGGGTACGGAAGCGCAGCCGGAGAGGCCGGAAACCAGCGTGAGCAACCAAGGCAACGCGAACCGGCGAGCCATCCCTGACCTCGCGTCCACTGCACGATCCGTCGCGCAGACGGCCGTCTCATAACCGGACGGCCGAAAACGGTCAAGCCATCGTGTCGGCGGAGGGTCTGCTGGACCAATGCCCAGGCTTTCCTCGTTTGGCCAGATTCTCAGAGGGCGGCGCGAACCGCGGCTTCGAATCGGGCGAAAAAATCGTGGGAATCGTAGGACGGGGGTTTTAGAATACTCGACGATTCCCAGCTTTTTTCGTCGGCGTCTTGGGGAGTAACGGCATGGCTTCGGTGAAAGTCACCTGTCCCGCCTGCAAAGCGGGTCTGCAGATCGGGCCCGATCTTCTGGGCAAAGCGATCAAGTGCCCCAAGTGCAAAAAGCCCTTCAAGGCGCCTGCCTCCGTGCCTTCGGCTGCGGCCAAACCCGCCGCGAAGCCGGCGGCCAAGCCTGCACCGGCTGCCGCGGCCAAGCCGGCGCCGGTCGCCGACAAGTACGTTGTCTCTCGCGCCGGCAAGAAGTTCGGACCGTATACGATGGCCCAACTTCGGCAGCTTGTCGAAATGGACAAGCTGAAGCCGACCGATCAGCTCCGCAAGGGAGCCGACGGCGAATGGGAAAATGCCAGCGACGTGCCCGGCCTGTTTCCTGAAACCGAGGCGCCGGAGGAAGAAGCACAAGAAGAAGAAAACCTTTTCGGCGACGACATCGAAGAAGAAGCCCCCGCGCCGGTGAAGAAGGCGCCAGTGAAGAAGCCGGCGGTGGCAGAAGACGACGAGGAGGAGTCCGCATTCGGCGAAGACGAGGAAGAGGAAGAAAAGCCCGCTCCGCGAGGCAAGGCGAAGCCGCCCGCTCGCCGGGTCGTGGACGAAGACGATGAGGACGACGAAGACGCGGCTCCGCCGAAGAAGAAAAAGGGCAGCTTCGCTCTCGTGCTGATCCTGCTCCTCTTGGTTCTCGGTGGGGGCGGCGGAGCGGCATGGTGGTTCCTGCTCGGCCCCGGCGCTGAACAACCGGTAAACCCGATCGCCAAAGGAAAAAGTCCCAATCCGACGCCCGTCAAAACCGATGGCGTGAAGATGGATGATTCCGCGCCGAAGGGAGATGGCGAAGTCAAGGACGGTTTGATCGCGAAAGATGGCGCTCCGAAGAACGATGACGGCACGAAGGATTCGCCGAAGACGGATGACGGCAAGACGGATGACGGTAAGACCGACGACGGCAAGAAAGGCGATGGCGAAAAGAAGAACCCAGACACGAAGCAGCCAGCGGCAAGCGATGGCGTGGAGCTCAAGTATCTCAGTAACGACATCCAGGGCGTGGCCGTCGTCAACGTGCAACGCATTCTGAATTCGCCGCTCGCCAAGGAATTCGACGCGATCGGCCAAATCCGCAAGAAGCTTCCGGCCGACGAAGGCGATCCGACCAAGATCGATCGCTTCGTCTTCTACATCGAACCGATTCCCGTCGGCAAATTCCCGGCCTCTGGCGGTTTCGTGCTCCGCCTGACTGAGCCGATGGATCCTTCCAAGATCCTGGACAAGAACGCCGAGGAAGCGGAGTTCGAGGGGAAGAAGGGTTGGAAGGCGAAGTGGGAAGGGCTTGACGTCTACATCGTGATGCATGACGCCAAGACGTTCGTGGGCGGCGTCGAAAGCACGCTGAAAAAGATGCTTGCCGGCGGCGACGCAGGCGCCCTGCGCACCAAGCTGGCAGCCACCAGGCTCGACTCCGCCGATATCCTGCTCGTCGGCGTCGTCGATTCGCCGAACCAAGACGCCTTCCCGCTGCGGAAGGTGCTGGAAGGTGCGGCCGTGGACCTTCCCGATCCGTTCAAGGCGCTCGAACCGGTGGTGCCCAAGCTGATGGCCGCTTCGCTCGCGCTCGATCTCAACGGTAAGAATCTGGCCGCGCTGACCGTAGACCTCGCGGATACGGAAGCGGCGGATCAACTTAAGAAAACCGGAACCGACCTGCTTGGCATCGTGAAGCTCGCGTTCGGCGGCATGGCCAAGAAGATGGCCGAATCCGGCGCCCCGCCGGAAGTGAAGAAGCTCGCCGCTTCGACGATCGACGAACTGTTCGGCGGCTTGACCCTCGAGCAGAAAGACAAGTCGGTGACGCTGCTGGTCCCCACCCCGAAGTCGCTGCCGCAACTGATCAAGACTGGCCTCCCGCTCATGATGAAGAAGGCGCAAGGCGCCGCGAAGGATGCGGTGCAGGTGAACAATTTGAAGCAGTTCGGTCTTGCAATGCACGGGTACGGCGACACCTACAAGTTTCTGCCGGTGCACAATCGCGGCCTTGGCCCAACCGGCCCTGAAATCAGTTGGCGCGTCGCAGTGCTTCCCTACATCGAACAGGCGTCGCTCTATCAGGAATTCATGAAGAACGCGATGGAGAACAAGGAGGCATGGGACGGGCCGAACAACATGAAGCTTCTCGAAGTAATGCCTTCGGTATTCGAGGATCCCAGCCGACCCGCCAAGAAAGGTTATACCTATCTGCAAGCGGTGGTCGGCCCGGGAACGATGTTCGATCCGAAAGATAAGGTCTCCCTGAACCAAGTGACCGATGGCCTTTCCAACACGATCATGCTTGTCGAAGCCGAAGAGGCGGCGCCATGGACCGCTCCGCAGGACCTCACCTTCGACGACAAGCTGCTGTCGAAGCTTCACAAGCGGCCGCAGGGATACTTGGTTCTGTTCGGCGACGGCAGCGTGCGGTTCTTGCCGCCGAACTTGGATGAAAAGACGCTGAAGGCAGCCATCACTCGCAATGGCGGCGAAGTGGTGAATCTCGGCTTCACGCCGGATCCGGAAAACAAGAAGATCGATTTCGTGCCGCCGAAGAAAGTGCCCGAACCGGACGGCATTCCGCAGAAAGAGCCGATTCCGCAGAAGAACATCGAGAAGAAAGTGATCGATCCGAAGCTCGATGTGCCGAACGAAGAGAAGACCATCGAGAAGACGGCAATCCTACCGAAACGCGTCGATTGAAGGTGGGTTCGATCGAAGAGTAGGTCCCGTTTGCCGAACGGGACCTTCTTCATGCGCAGCGTGGATGAACCAAATGTCCATCCGCGGCGCCGCCGGACCACATCGCGGATGGACTCTTGATCCATTCGCCGCGCGGCAAGCAGCGAGGTCCCGCTCGGCAAGCGGGACCTACTTCAGCGCGAAGCACGCCAGTTTTGCGTTGTCTCTGGCGAATAATTTGCCCTGAGCGACCGCGACTTGAGCTCGGCATGGGCTCGCATCGAAGATGCGTGCCTTTGCCAGTTCGCGATACTGCTTCGCATCCGCCTGCACGAGCACCAAATCGCCGGCTTCGGTCAGCACCACGATTTTGTCGTCCGCGAGGGCCATCGAGCCGCAACCATAGCGTGGCTGGTCCCACAGCACTTTTTTCGTCGCCGGATCGGCACAGCGGAAGCTCGGCCCCGCTTCTTGCCGGCCGTGGAAGCCGAAGAGCAGGCCCTTCCAGGCGACGCATGTGTTGTAATGGTTCGTCATGAACTCGTCGGAGTCCCAGAGCGGTTCGGCCGAGTCCTTCTTCAATTGCAGCATCAACGCGCCGGTGTCGTACGACGTCGAGAGGAACGCCTTGTCGGCCAGGATGAGCGGCGTGGCGGCGTTTACGGAGGCGTCGATTCGGGCACGCCACCGGGAGGCATGCAGCACCTTGCCGTCGGCGGGATCGAGCATCACGGGGCCATTGCGAGTGAAGAAGAGCACGCGCGCGGCGCCGTCGATCGTCGTTTCGATTGGGGACGAATAACTCGGGCCGTCGTCGGTCGCGGTCCAGAGTTCTTTGCCGTCGGCCAGAGCGAAGGCGACGATGCCCGCTTTCTTTGCCCCGACATTCACCAGCACGCGATCCGCAAGAACGAGCGGCGAAGACCCGACGCCGAAATAGCTCGGCGGGATGCGGTAATCCTTCGCAAGTTGACGCGACCAACGTTTCTTGCCGGTCGCTCGTTCGAGCACCAGCAGCGTCGCATCGGCGCCGATCGTCACGACCGCATCGCCGCGGATCGTCGGTGTGGCCCGCGGACCGTTGCCTTTGCCGAGCGGATCGTCGTAATTGGTGGCGTAGGCGTGTTTCCACTTTTCTTTGCCGCTTGCCGGATCAAGGCATTCGACGACGTTCTCGTCGCCGACGCGGTGGAAGAGGATGAGATCGTCGCCGGCAACGACCGGACCGGCAAACCCTTCGCCGACGTCACGCGACCAGAGTTTTCTCGGGCCGTCTTTGCCCCAGGCGGCGATGCCGGCTTCGTCTGAAACGCCGTCACGCTTGGGGCCGAGGAATTGCGGCCAATCGCCGGCGTGGGCGAACGAGGCGGTGAGCAGAAACGGGATGAGAAGGAGGCGCTTCATGCGTGGGGTTTCCGTTTCAATGTAGTCCTCACGCTCCGCGTGAGGTCAGCGGTCGTGGAAGGACGGACGATGGGAAGTGTTACGTCTTGGGATGTCAGGGCATTCAGCCGCCGCTGACCTCACGCGGAGCGTGAGGACTACATTAGTCGCTCAGCACGCAACGCATGCCGATTGCGTCGCTTTTGGCGGCGATGGAGGCGCCGCGGCGCGACGCGGATCGCGAGGCGGCGGCGTCGTCCGCCCAGGAACCGCTGCGGATCACTTTCTTCTTGCTGTCGGCAATCACGCGTTGCGAGGCATCGTGTGGGGCGCCGTCGTAGTCGGCGTGCCAAGCGTCCTGGCACCATTCCCAGCAGTAGCCATGGATATCGTACAGACCCCACGGATTCGCCTTCTTGCGGCCGACGGGCGGATCGTTGCCGGGAGCGTTCACTTTGTACCAGCCGTAATGCGTCAATTCCGACACGTCGTCGCCGAACGAATAGGCCGTATCGGTCCCGGCCCGGCAGACATACTCCCATTCCGCTTCGCTCGGCAAACGCACCGCTTGTTTCGCGGTAATCAACTCGGCATCGCGGAGCATCTTGGTCGCTTTCGTGCAGAACTCGACTGCTTCATTCCAATCCATCATTTCGGCCGAATTGCGAGCGCCCTTCCATTTGCTTGGATTGGAGCCCATCACCACTTGGTAGAGTTCTTGCGTGACTTCGTACTTCGCGATGAAGAACGGCGCCTTGAGCGTCACTTCATGCACCGGCTGTTCCGACTTGGTGTCCTTCGAGCCCATCATGAACTTTGCCGGAAACATACCTTTGCCCGGCGTGATTTCGAGAAACTCGCTGCGGAAGAGCTTCAGAATCTCCGCCTTGCGAGGCGTCGGGTCCGGGAAATCCTTCGGCCCCTGAGCGGCGGCCAATCCCAAGGGCAACGCAAAAACCAAGAGCGGCAACACGCGAATCATGGCGAGGGTCTCGCAAAGTAGCGGAAGTCGCCCCACGCTAAAGCATCTGCAACCGCAACGCAAGGCATCGCAACGTTCGCTCGCCGATGCTCGCTCATTCGCGCACGCCTATAATTGGGAAAACGTTCACGGGATGGTGCTCCGTTGATCCGCTATCGTCCGTTTCGCAACATCGATCCGCCTCGTCTCACGGAAGTCTGGAATCAGGTCTTCGTGAATCGCGGCGCCGTGCAGATGCGGACCAGCACCCCGCTCGAACGCTTCGTCCTTTCCAAACCCACCTTCGATCCCGAAGGTCTGATTCTCGCCGAGGAAGAGGACGGGCGCTGTGTCGGCTGGATTCACGCGGGAATCACGCCGCGGCAAGAGGAATGCATGGAAGGCGTCGTCTGCATGCTCGGCGTCGTGCCGACGCATCGCAAGCAGGGGATCGGCGCCGAGCTTTTGAAGCGAGCCGAGGAGTATCTGCAGAGCCGCGGAGCGAGGACGATCTACGCCGGCTCGCATTCGCCTCGCAATCCCTTCTACCTTGGCCTCTACGGCGGCAGCGAATGCCCCGGTTTCCTCGACAGCGATCCGCAAGCCGCTCCCTTCTTTCTGAAACGCGGCTACGCCGTCCATGAAGCGACATCGGTCTACGACCGATCGCTCGAGCAGCTGCCGAAACCAAATGATGCCCGCGTGTCGATCCTCAAATCCAAATACGAAGTGCAGGTCGGTCCGCCGCGAAAGCTTGATTCTTTCTGGCACGAATGCACGACCGGCTGCATCGATCCGATTGCGTTTGTCGTCGAAGACAAGAAGACGCGAAAGATCGTAGGCCGGGCGCTGGTTTGGGAGATGGAAGGTTTCAGTTTCCGCTGGGGCAAGCCGTCGGTCGGCATTCTTGGGTTTGAAATCGCCCCCGAGCATCGTCAGCAAGGGGTGGGCAAGCTGCTGCTCGGCGCTGTGCTTCGCCAGGGGCAGGAGAGCTTCTTCGAACTCGCCGAAGTTCAGGCCGCCGAACAGAACGAGGCGGCCGTCCGTTTCCTCGAAAGTTACGGCTTCCAAAAAGTCGATCGCGGGCAGACGCTCGTCAAGCGAGTAGGCGACTAACAATAACCGCAGAGGCGCAGGGACGCAGAGGAAGACGCAGAGAGAAAAACTTGGATCCTTCTCTGCGTTTTCCTCTGCGTCGCTGCGCCTCTGCGGTTAGGATGTTGTCTTTTAAGGGGGATTCATGGCCGCACACTACGACGCGATCATCATCGGGGGCGGGCACAACGGATTGGTCACGGCCTGCTACCTCGCCAAGGCGAAGTGGAAGGTGCTGGTCCTCGAACGCCGCTACATCGTCGGCGGCTGTGCGGTTACCGAAGAAACGTTTCCCGGCTTCAAAGTCTCCACCGCGGCCTACGTCAACAGCCTCTTCCGCCCCGAAATCATCCGCGACCTCCGCCTCAAGGATTACGGCTTCGATCTCATCGAACGCAACCCGTCGTCGTTCACCCCGTTCCCCGATGGCCAGCACCTGTTCCTCGGCCCGGACGAAGGCATGAACCTGCGCGAGATCGCCAAGTTCAGCAGGAAGGACGCGGAGGCGTATCCCAAATACGAGAAGATGCTGGAACGCGTCGCCGACGTCATCGAGCCGACGCTGACGCAGACGCCGCCGAACATCCTCAGCCCCGGCATCTCCGGCGGTTGGAAGCTTTTCAACCTCGCCCGCTCGATGCAGAAGCTCGGTACCCACATGGGCGAAGCGGTCGAGGTTCTCTCCGGCTCCGCTCGCGCCATCCTGGATCGCTGGTTCGAGTCGGAACAACTGAAGGGAACGCTTGCCACCGACGCCATCATCGGCGCTTTCGCCGCCCCGTCGATGCCGGGGACGGCGTACGTGCTATTCCATCATGTGATGGGCGAGACCAACGGCAAACGGGGAGTGTGGGCGTACGTCCGCGGCGGCATGGGTGGGCTGACCCAGGCGCTTGCGAAAGCAGGCAAAGACCTCGGCGTCGAAATTCGCACCGAAGCGGAGGTCGCGAAAATTTTGGTGAAGAACGGCGCTGCGTACGGCGTCGCGCTCAAGAGCGGCGAGGAGTTCCACGGAACGAAGGTCGCCAGCGGCGTCGATCCGCATCTCACGTTTGAAGTGATGCTGGATCGGAACGTGTTGCCCGAGGATTACCGCGAAGCGATCGGCCGCATCGATTACAGCTCCGCGTCGCTCAAGATCAATGTCGCGCTGTCCGAACCGCCCGATTTCAAGGCGTTGCCCGGCACCACAGTCGGTCCGCAGCATCGCGGCACGATGCACATCTGCCCCGACCAGGATTACATCGAACACGCCTACGACGACGCGAAGTACGGCTACCCGTCGAAGAACCCCGTGCTCGAATGCACGATGCCGTCGTCGGTAGACCCGTCAGTTGCGCCAGCGGGCAAGCATGTGATGTCGATGTTCGTGCAATACGCTCCGTACAAGCTGAAGGAAGGAAACTGGGATCAGGAGAAGGAGAAGTTCGCGGACCGCTGTTTCGACATCATGAACGAATACGCGCCGAACTTCAAAAGCAGCGTGATCGATCGCCAGGTGCTTTCGCCGGTCGATCTGGAACGCACCTTCAATCTCACGGGCGGCAACATCTTTCAGGGTTCGATGGGCCTGCATCAACTCTTCATGTTCCGCCCGGTCGCCGGCTGGGCGCAGTACCGCACGCCGATCAAGAACCTCTACCTCTGCGGCGCCGCGGCGCATCCCGGCGGCGGCGTCATGGGCACCTGCGGCTACAACGCCGCCCGCGAGATGCAGAAGCGGTGGTAGGAAAGGATGAAGTCGGAAGGATGAAGGATGAGAAAGAAGGGCGAGATCCTGGATTATCAGCGGCGCGTGATGGTTGAGATGCGGCCCTGCGGGTTATGTGAACGGGAGATCGAGGTCTCTGCGCTGACGGAGCATCACTGTTTGCCGCGATCGGAAGGGGGCACGCAGTCGCATGTCGCCCTGATCTGCGGCCAGTGTCACGGGATGGTGCATGCGACCTTCGAGAACCGCACGCTGGCCCGGCGATATCCGACCGTCGAATCGCTCCGCGAAGCGCCTGAGTTGCAGGCATTCCTCAAATGGGTCCGCAAGCAGCCGCCTACTCGGCGCAAACGCAACGACACGCGGCGCGAGAAGGTTTGACTCACACCATGTCCTGACGCATTCCCGCCGCATCAGTTGCGGGATTCGCGGCTCAGCCATTTCTTCAGCGATTCGTGCTCCTTCTTCCAGTCCGGCGTCAGCCTTTTGAGCAGGAACGCTTCGTAAGTCAGGTCGATCGTTTCCAATAAGGCTCGGATCAGATCGACGCGCTCGTCGAGACGGGCCCGTTCATCGCCTTCTTCGGGGACCGGCAACTTGGCCCCGCCGATCGTCATCGTCTCTGCTTGCAGCGTCAGCTCATAAGCGTTGCCGTGACGCACCAACGTCAGACCCGCCTTGCGCGGCAACTTGCCGGCCTGCAACGCGCGGACCGCTTCCGGGAGCTTGCCTGGAACATCGCTGCTGATGCTTTCCTTGCCCGTTTGCCCACGCGGGCATTCGAGCGAAAGCGTGCGGGCGAGCATGCAGACGACCTCGGAGTCATCCGACAACTTGATCGTGTCGGACACGTGCTCCAGATAATGCCACAACCACAGCAGGAATTCGTTGCCGAGGAAATCGCGATTTGTTTCATCTGAGACCCAGGCGACGTCTTCGCCCTGGCTCGAAGTGAACGGCGTCGGCGTTGCATCGTCCACGGCCCGCGTCGTCTGGTGCGGCTCCGCCAATTCAAAGGCGCGGCGGCCGGCGCCGAGAAACTCGAGGTTGCGATCGAAGCTTTGCTTGAAGAGGGAGTGCAGGCGATCGACGGAACTCACGCTTGCGGAGCCGAAGAGCAACTCATTCGACTGGGAATCCCACAGCACGGGGATCGCTTTGCGGCGAAGGAAGCGGCCGTCTTTCGCTTCCTGCTCCAGTCGCTCTTTCGCGAGCATGCGGGCTTCGCGACGTTGCTTGCCGCTGGGATGGCCGGACGGATTGTTCGCGGAGAGGCCTTCGAGTTCCACCTGCGTGTAGGCGCGCAGCAAATCGCCGGGGATCTTGATTTCATCGATGCGGAGGGCGAATTGGAGCACGCCGTTGACGACGTTTTTCTCCAGCTCGAATTTCGTGTCCAGGATGTGGTCGCCGGCGATCCAGCCCATTTGGGAGCCGTCCCCCATGGCGACGCGCTGGCGGCCGATGGCGGCGTCGGCGAGCTTTTCGAGATGCTCCGGCCCGAACATGCGCGGAGCCGACTTGCCCACGCGAAAACGGCAGCAGGTGATCCGTCCCGACAGAAACCCCATGGCGCTTCCTTGAATGCATTGGAACGACGAAGCCCCCCGAATCGGGGGGCTCAGTGGATTCGCTTAGGCGATCGTTTGTTTAGATGCGGTTCTGGTTCGCGACGGGCGACTTTTTCTTTTCGTCGTCCTTGCGGCTCATTTCGTCGAGCACCACCGGGTGCCAGCTGTGCGGACGCTCCGTCGCGGGAACATAGTTCTCGCGAGCCCAACGGCGAAGCTTCAACTCTTCGATCGCGTCGATCTGCGTGGCGGTTTGCGGCATGGCGAGTCCGTACCGGTTTCAGTGAGGTTGGCGGAAAAGTTTGGGTAACTATAGAATCTTTCCGCCGATCCGCAAGCGGCAAGCGGCAGGGTTTCGACCTAGCCTGCGGTGGTTTGAATTGTTTGAACCGCAGAGACGCAGAGAACGCAGAGAAAACAAGAATAGGTGTTCCAAGCCCAGGGGCGAGCGTAGCGAGCTCCTGGGATCGCAGGTTCTTTCAAATGATGCATCCCGCTTCCGACACTCCGATCCCAGGAGCTCGCTACGCTCGCCCCTGGGCTTGAATTACGAGCAATTTCATGACGATGCCGTTTGCTGACCGTGTCGCGGAAGCGTGTCGCCGCAAGGGGAACTCGCTGTGCGTGGGCATCGATCCGCGGCCGGACTTGTTGCCCAAGGCATTGCGTCGCCCCGCTTCCGAAGGGCTCGACGGGTTGGCGGCGGCGTATGAAGCGTTCGGTTTGCGCATCCTCGAACTCGTCGCGCCGCTGGTGCCGATCGTGAAACCGCAAAGCGCGTTCTTTGAGGCCTGCGGACCGGCGGGCATGAAGGCGCAGCAGCGGATCTTGCAGTGTGCGAAAGAGCTTGGACTGTTGACGATTCTCGACAACAAGCGAAACGACATCGCCTCGACGGCCGAAGCGTACGCGGATGCCGCGTTCGCCGGGACGCCGCTGGAGGGGACGCGTTTGCCGGTCTGGAATGCGGATTCGCTGACCATCAATGGCTACATGGGCCGCGATGCGGTGGAGCCGTTCATCACTTCGGCGCGGCGAACGGAGGGGGGTGTCTTCGTCCTCGTTCGCACGAGCAACAAGGGGGCAGGGCAGTTTCAGAACCTCGAATCCGACGGCAAACCGCTTTATCGCCATGTGGCGGAAGCGGTCGGCGCCTGGGCGAACGAGCATCTCGGAGCGTGCGGGTTCGGCGATGTCGGCGCCGTCGTCGGCGCAACGCACCCGCGCGAGTTGGCCCTCGTTCGGCAATGGATCCCGCAAGTGATCTTCCTCGTCCCCGGTTACGGCGCTCAAGGCGGCGGCGCCGCGGACGTCGCTGCCGGTTTCCGCGACGACGGGCTCGGCGCCATCATCAACAGCTCTCGCGGCATCATCGGCGCGTTCAAGCCGGACGATCCGCAGTGGGAAGCGAAAGTCGTCGAGGCGACCAAGGCGGCCATCGCCGACCTCGCTCAAGCGACGCCGATGGGCAAACTCGCGAAGTAATGCCTTCCCTCTCTTGTGAAGCTGCATAAGCTGTGCGGCTTTTCCGTCGTTCTCCGCCGGCGCCATCCGCACTTCCCTTCTCGGCTGCTCCAGCCGCATCGTTCGTGCAATCGATAACAACGAACGAAACCGCAAATTCCGAGTCTTCGCCATGCGCCGCATCGTTCTTCCGCTCGCCTGTCTCCTCCCCGCGTTCGCCCTCGCGCAGGAAACGCCGAAGGCGAAGGAACGCACCACCGCCTCGCTGCTGGTCCGTTCGATCCTTGGCATTTCCCAGAAGCAGGCCGAATCGCCGATCACGGATTCGCCGGTCGCGAAAGCGTATCTGCTTCGCGGTTTCTATGGCGTGTTCTCCACGGGCATGGACGACATCGCGAAGGAACTGCAAGCGAAAGACAGCATTCCGTGCCGGGTCGAACTGCACACGGCTCACGACGCGATGGCGCGAGCGATTGTGGATGAACATCGCCGCAGCACCAAGCCGCCACTCATTCTCGTCGTCGGCCATTCGTATGGCGCCGATGACGCGGTCCTGCTCACTCGCAAGTTGCATGAGGCGAACGTGCCCGTCGCTTTGCTTGCGACCGTCGATCCGGTGGCGCCGCACAAGGTGCCGAGTAACGTGAATCGGGCGTTCAACATCTACAAGTCGAAGAAGACTCTCGCGTTTATCCCCGCTTGGCGCGGAGTGGCGCTGGAGGCCGAAGCACAGATGGGGGACGACCTCCGCAACGTGGATATCCGCGACCATCCGGGGCTCGACGGGCCGAACGTCACGCATTCGTCGATCGACGATCAGCCGCAGGTGCAGCAGGCGATTCTGGAGGAGATCCGCAAGGCCATTCGGCCGCCGGAATAAGGGGATCGGCCGTTCACGAATTTCGAAAAAAGAGGATTGACCCGATCGTTGAAGCGGTTAAGATGCTAATGAGATTCGGTCTCACTTTCATCCCGCCTCTGAGACCCTCGGGTATGAACTCCTCCTGCCTCGAAAGCTGCAACGGCTGCCCCAACCGCGTCGTTTGCCGCTGTCTGCAAGTGACGGAAGACCAGATTCTGGAAGCCATTGAAGACGGCGACCTGAACACGGTCCGTGAAGTCCGCAAAGCCACCGGCGCGGGCGCTGGTTGCATGTGCTGCCATGGCGAAATCAAGCGCATGCTGGTGCAACGGCAGTCGCTAGTGGTCGTGTAACGAGCGACTGGTCGCCTACGGCTCCCCGCGAAACGATGAATGCCGCGACGCATGCCGCGGCCTTTTGCATTGGGTGAACCGCGATCATTGCCGTGGTGTCTTTGCTGCGGCTTGCCCATGCGGCCGGGCGGTGTTTACAATACCGCGTCGCCGACTCGGAGGGGTGGCAGAGCGGCCGATTGCACCGGTCTTGAAAACCGGAGACGTCGCAAGACGTTCGAGAGTTCGAATCTCTCCCCCTCCGCTTCGAACTGTCCGTGTTTCGCCGCTTCCTTCTGCGGTCGCCTTCGACCTTGCCCCCTTCCACCCCGGCTGCGGGTTTCAACCTTTCGACGCTCGCGAAATAGCCCACCGGAAGGACTCCGACGGAAGGACTCCGGCGGAATGCCGCGTTCATTCTGCGGCCAGGACGACGCGGAATCCGAAGTCGTAGGTGCTGATCTCCGGCTTGCTCCAGTTACGGCTCGCGGAGCGGCTGAGCCGGGCCACAGCGTGCCAGCAGCCGCCGCGGAGCACGCGGAAGTCGGTTTTATCGAGATTCTGCGGATCCTTCCCGGGGCTCTTGCCGTAGTAGCCCTTGTCGCAGTAGTCGGCGCACCACTGGAAGACATTGCCGTGCATGTCGTAAAGGCCCCCCGGGTTGGGTTTCTTGCCGGCGACGGGCTGCGTATGTTGTTGCGCGTTGTCGAAATACCAGGCGAAGTCGCCGAGATTCTTGGGGTCGTCGCCGAATGAATACGCGGTCGTCGTGCCGGCACGGCTGGCGTACTCGAACTCCGCTTCCGTGGGCAGCCGGTAGGCCTTTTTCTCTTTCTTGCTCAGCCATTCGCAGAACTTCATTGCCTTGTCCCACGACACGCACACGACCGGGTCGTCATCCGTTGGGACGTAGCTGGCGAAAGGACGTTGCCACGGCCCGAAGGGTGGGCCGACTCCTGACTTCTCGTTCTGCGTCTTGTTGCCGGTGTCTTTGATGAAGCCGGCGAACTGTCCCTTCGTCACCGGGTGGACGCCCATGTAGAACCGCCGCGTGATCTCCACCGGATGCTGGGCCTCGTCGTCGGAGCGATCCTTCTCGTCAACCGGGGAGCCCATCATGAACTTGCCAGCCGGGATCAGCTTCAGCTTCATACCGATGCCGTTGGCGATGTCCTCCGGCAGCTTCCCCTCAACGGGTTCGGCCGAGAGGAGCAACGGTTCGCCAACGCTGACACCACAATCAGCAGGGCGGCCCCAAGGAGGGTCAACCAGAGGCTTCGAAACCGTGGGAACATGGGATGAGCTCCGGCGTATTTCATTCGGGTCGCGGCCTTTTTTGCTGAGAACGCCGATATGTATGCCGGTGCATAGCAGCGGCTGATTCGGCGTCACATACGCCGACCCTCGATGTAATCCTCGACGGCGCGCTTGGCGTCGGCCAGTCCGGCACCGGTCTCCTCTCGGTACGCCGTGATGGCCGCGATCTTTCGGGCGGGGCCCTCGTCCGCGAGCGCCTGCCACGCTGCTTTGGCGGGCGGCGTGTAGTCCACCCCGGCGTGGGTGAGCAGCAGATCCAGCTTTTGCTCCAGGCGCGCGAGCCGGTCGCGGTCGGTTGGGGCGAGGATCGATCGGGCTGCTGTGGCCCCGCCTGCCAGCACGGCGACGATGGCCGCGATGATGGCGAAATCCGTGAACTCCAGCGTCGCGAATAGCATGGGTCTAACCTCCGCTTCTGCCGCCGGGGGAAGGAAACGAGGACGCGGTTCGAGCGGATGCTTACGGCTTCTTCGGCGCTGCACGGCCCACGGGCAGAATGCCGACGACCTTCGCGGAGTTGCCTTGGATGCGAACCAACAATCCGGCGGCTTCTTGTTTTTTGTCGTCGTTCATGAACACGCCAAAGCCGTCAGCCCCGCCCACCTCAAGAATTTGCTTCACCATGTCGGGGGCTTTCGGGTTCTTCTCCATTACCTTCTTGAAGTCGGCCAGCGGTACGACCTTGCCCACGGCAATCGGGGCATCCCATTTCTTCTCCTTCTCCATCAGTGATTCGAGCGACGCGGCCAGGGCTTCGTTTTTCTCCAGCTTGTCGAGCTTCGGCTGTCCCTTCGGCGCCAGGTCGGGAAAGAGGAACGGCACGTCGGCTTCTTTCAAGGCAGCGTCCACGTTCTTGGATTTCAGAGCTTTCATGAACGCAACGGCGGCGGACTTTGCTTTGTCTTCGGATTTGTCGTCGGCCTGGAGGGCAGCGCCGAGAGTCAGAGCGGCGAGGCTGATTGCGGCGAGTCGTCGCATCGGAAACTCCAAAAGGATGAGCGGCCCTTCGGCTTCGCAGCCGCGGAACTGGTTGTCTAGTCTTGCCTAAGGATGATTCGTGATTTCCTCGGGCATCATAACAGGGACGGAAATTGCTTCAAGCAAAATGTCCGGCTTCAGGCAAAGGTGGGATTTCGCGCAGCCGATTATGGCGTGCTCGATCGCGCGGCGACAACGGTGTAAGAGTCGCAGCCGAAGTGACGAGCTCGTTCAAACCGCGCTTTTCTCAGCGTGAGTATTAGCCAGCGGGAACAAAAGGAACTATTTGCTGCAAGATCATCAGCGGCGTTCGACAGGCTGCCGCTAGCGGAACAGTTTGGCGGTGCCGAACCGGATGCCGGTCACCCCGGCGGCCTCCAGCCCCGACCGCACGGACCCGCTGACATAGCAGTTTCGGTAGCGGGACGGGTAGTACACTCGGAGGAAGTCCACATTGCCGACCACAGGGTCCGACGCAATGATCGCTTCGGCCTCGGCCGGACTCAACTCGTCGGTCAGCGGAAGGTCTGGTGCCGGGAGGTAGAGCCACCAGTAACCGCCGATCGCCCGCTTCCGTTGCTCGAGCGGGGCCGGGTAGTAGCGGTGCGGTTGGAGCCGGAAACGGTCCAGCACGGCGCGGAGACGGTCGCTGACCAGCAGCCCGAACAGGCCGGACCATACGGTGCTAAGGAGGTCGGTGGCTTTCGCCCGGGGCGCCAAGACGGCCTTCGGGAACGCCAAGTCGTCCGGCAGGCGCCCATCGGGGAGGTCGTTGAAGGCGGCGTCGTGGGCAGGGGCAAGAGGAACTGAGAATCCCTCGAGCTGAGGATAGCTCGGGCCAATCCCGTCAGTAGCATGGTTCAACGTCCAGCATGGCCGCTCCACCGGGATCTCCTCCGTCGCCGAATGATAGGGACAAGCTGCCGGGCTAGGCCTCGGCGGGTTGTCGGCCAGTCGCATCGCCGGGCCGCGCCACGCTGGCTTCCCGCAGGAGCTTGCCGACGCGTACGATCGTCATGCCCTCCAGGATCGTCCAGTACCCGGCTAAGCCGACCAGCACCCCGCACAGAAACGCTGCGTCGGAACGGTACAGACCCTCCACCCAAACGACGCCTCCGAGCACCAGCAGCATCGCCACGGCGAAGGGCAGGGCCCACATCGATCGGCGACGCATCGCCACCCATTCAGCGGCCAGCTTGTGCTTATCCACGATATGACCCTCCGGGGTGCGGAGCAGCGATTCGACGGTTTCGGCGGCATGTTACCAGAGGCAACCATCTCCTCAAGCAAAAACTCTGCCTTCGCCTTTGCTTGCGTTTCGAAGGGACGACGCGGGGGCGTGGTTCAATTGACGTACCTATGTCATTCGATAACAGTGTTCGTCTGGTCTAAGCTACGCTGGATCCGAGGTCAGATCGCTGTAGGCCGTGCAGTGGCCCTACGCTGAAAGCGTTGCATCCTCTGGCCCAGGGTTGCGAGCGGAGCGAGCTACCCTGGGTTAGGCGGCGCCCAAACGGTCGCGTACTCCGAAGGAGTTCCATCGAATCGCGATCCTGAGCGTAACGAGTGACTCCTTGGAATTGCAGGTGATGCACGGTATCGGCCTTGATGGAACTCCTTCGGAGTACGCGCCGGCGAGGGGCGGCGGACCCAGGGTAGCTCGCTGCGCTCGCAACCCTGGGCTAGAAGATGCAACGCTTTCAGCGTAGGGCCAACGCGTGGCGTGCGGTTGTTGCAGGTTGGATGCTGGCGCGGCGCTACAGAAAGAAAATGGGACGCAGCGATGCGGCTTGATTGACATACGTATGTCAATGCAACTGCTTTCGTCAGCGCTTGGTTCGACGTGCCTTGTTGTACTCGGCGAGGTCTACTGCTTCGGGGAAATAGCGCCGGAAGCTTTCCCCGATGGATCGATCCCGGCAGAGCAGCAGCGTGCTGGTCGAGTCCCAGCATACGATCTCGATCTCGGCTAGCGAGTGCTGGATGCGAGGCTCGTCCACCCAGAATCCGGGGTTGCCGTCCGCGTAGGGGACGACTGCCAGCCGTTTCAAGTCGAGCGACACGCCTGGCGAAAAGCCGGATAGCACCGCCCACACAAATTGGATGTCGAGCGCCTCAACGAGTCGCGACAACTCGTCGCCGGTGCGCCAGTGTGGTCCTCTTCCGGTGATCGGCGCCTGCTCCTCGGCCTGGTAAGGCTCCTGCCAGCCAAAATCCAAGTCGGTGATGAGCCAGTTGAAGTCGCGCTGCCGATCGCCGATGGCCCGAAAGACGAGGCGCAAGTCAGTGAAGTACGCCATCTCGCAGCGTCCTTCAAGAAGCGTCTCCACAACGGAACCCTCCGCCGCTGAACGGCCACTTTCACCTGCCGCGGGGATGAGTGAGCGTGAACCCTGGAATCAGCGCATGCCCCCGCGGTCTGCTGCACCGGATGGTTCGGCCTCCGGTTGCTCCCCCTCGACGACGACCGCCTGATACCGATACCCCTTGGAGGGGGCCAGCCCTGGCGGGGTCTTCGTTGACGGCCGCGGGAGGAGAAACAGTGCTCCTGGCTCGACGGTCACCGACACCCGCAGTTCCAGCCGACCGGCAATCTCGACGCCCTCGGCCGATAGAGCCTGGCGCAACTTCACCCACCCCCGAGTGGGGAACAGTAGGAAGTGGCACTGCCACTCCCCGCAGCAGTAGGCGGCCCCGGCGCGAAAGGTCAGGGCGAGTTCGATGGCGGCCCCGTCGAGGGTGGCGGAGAGCCCGTAGTCCGGCCGCTCCCTGGCGTCTGGGTCGGACGGGGTCGGCCCCCGGTTGGTGGCGGTGTACGCCACGAACGCGGATGTCACATCGACCGCCATTGTCGGAAGCCCTCGTCGCCGGTTTGGATCACAGTCAAACGCGGCGAACCTTTCGGCGTGCCTTGAGTATTTCAGTGGTCCACAGGTCGCCGCCGTCCAACCATGCCAAGAGCTAGGCTTCTAGAGAGTCTGCCTGGGGCAGCAAATAGTCGGTCTGCGTCGCGCCCTCGGCATCGACGTCGGCGTCGTAGAACCATACTGGGTACTCCGGACCAGAGCAGTCTACCGCCGATGTGTCATGCCCGCCCCAACTGATGAACTCGACCAGCTTCGGTGGCCACCACGGGTCGCCGGTCGCGGCGGCCATGACGCAGGTACGCTCGGCGCGCGCAACCAACGACCACTCGTCGCCGCCCAGTTGGTGCAGTCCGCGCGCGGGGCCGTAGCCGCCGTCGCCGACCTGAGTGTATAGGGCTCGCAGAAGCGGGGGGAGCGGGAACCCGAGCTTAGCTTCGGCGCTAGCCAGCGCCTCGCGTGTGACCGGCGGCCCGGGGCAGATCGGGGGCGCTTGCGGGTAATCGGTCGTCGGGGCTCGGCGGATACGCTCCTGGAACCGACGCACCAGTGCTTCGACCATTCGTGCGCCCTTCGCTGCTGAAACCCCGCTCACCGATGGCGGAGGCGTGGTGAGCCGGAACCCAAAACCAAATTCGTGTCCCGCAGTTTACAACTTGTCCGTCGCTACCTCAGGCGGGCCCCTTTGTTTTCTTCTGGTTCGGACCTGTTCAACACTCTTCGTCAGGACGCGGCCGACGACACTTTGCTGCCATTGCCGTAACAAAACCAGAGAAGCGATCGTAGGTTTGGTGCCATCCGTAATCGGCTGCCTCACGGTAGAGCAAGACGGGCGGGTCGTCCCCTTCTAGTTCCGCCGCCAACTCACATCCAGCCTGCTCGGTACATCCCAAGTACAGGAAACCTTCCTCCGTGAGCCCGATCAATCCAGGGGCAAGCGGCCGATCGGGCAGGTCGAGTTGAGCCGGCTCATCAATAATCGCGAATTTTCGCAGTAAACGGGCAGCTCCTTCCAAGCTGTACCACTCGCGCAAGGATTCAGGCAGCCTTGCCCCGATAGACCGCTCCAGCTCCTTGATTGCCTGCAAGCCCTGCTTTGAAACCGGCGGCACATCAATGCCCAAGATGTCGAATGTGCCTTGGTGATACTTCAACTCATGATGCATATTGCCAACCGAAATTCACGCTGGCGAGCAATGACTCGACATTCCCGGGAATGATAACAGCCGCGAAAAGCTCCTCAAGCGCAAAGAGCGGCGTGGAGCTGCGGGTGGATCCGCGGGGTGCGCTGCGATTACCCCGCGGCTTGGTGGGGGAAGGACAAGCTAGCGGGCGCTTCGGCCTCGCTCACGCTTCGGGTTGGTGGATTCCATTTCAAACCCCAATCCATTCCATTTCGAGCCCCAATTCATTCCATTTTGAGGGGGGTGGGGGGTAGGAGTGGAATGAAAACGGAATGGACGGCGATTAGGCAGAGGGGGGTGGGAAGAGGACTTTGACGCGGGTGCCTTGGTTGGGCTTGGAGTCGATTTCGATCGAGCCGCCGCAGCTTTCGATGATTTGTTTGACGGCGGCGAGGCCGAGGCCGGTGCCGCGTTCTTTGGTGGTGTAGAACGGTTCGAAGATGCGGCGTTGCACGTCTTCGGACATGCCGATGCCGGTGTCTTCCACTTCCAGGCATGCGGGCATGGCGCCGTTCGGCTGGAGCGTGGTGCGGATGCGGAGGTGGCCGCCTTCGGGCATGGCGTCGCGGGCGTTGAGGGCGAGGTTCATCACGATCTGCTTGAGCTGCATGTCTTCCAGCGGGGCCATCACGTCGGTCGGGTGGAGGTGCACTTCGGTGTGGATCATCGGCGGCAGCAGGCTTCGCAGCAAACGCACCGAGTGGACGACGGCGGTGTTCAGGTCGCTGCTGGCGTGGCCGTCGGTGCGACCTTTGCCGAAGGTGAGCAGTTGGCTGGCGAGGTGGCTAGCCTGTTCGCCGATCTCAACGATGCGGGCGGCGTCGGCTCGCAGCATGGGCTGATCTCGAAGGCCCATCTCCATCAGGGCGGCGGTGCCGACGATCGCAGTGAGCAGGTTGTTGAAGTCGTGGACGATGCCGCCGGCGATTTTGCCGATGAGTTCGAGGCGTTGCGATTGGCGGAGTTCGTCCTGCAGCCGGCGGTTGGCAGTGATGTCGTCGATCGTGACGACGAGCCTCGCGGGGCCGACGTTCGGCGGCAGCGGCACGGCATGGAAAAGCAGCCAGCGGAGTTCGCCGCCCTCGGCCGGGATGCCCATCACGACTTTGTGGACCGCCTGTCCAGTTTTCATCGCGAGGCGGTCCGGGTGTTCATCGCAGGGGAAAGGGGAGCCGTCCTCGCGAACGCAGCACTCGTCGGGCGCCATCCATTTGCGCGGCAAGGTCGGCGAAAGATTCAGCAGCGAGGTTGCGGCGGGGTTGCTTTCGATCGCGTTCCCCTGACCATCGAGGATGACGACGCCCTCGGCCATGGAATCGAAGACAGCGCGGAGGCGGGCTTCCGATTCACGCCGAGCCATCTCGGCGCGTTCGACCTGCGTGAGGTCTTCGAGCACCCAGACGGCGGCGTTGCCCTGGCCGGGGCCAAGATCGACGGGGGCGGCCCAGGTGACGAGGTTCATCTTCTTGCCGTCGGGGCGGTGGACGACGATGTCCTTCGCCATGCAGGCTCGGCCCTTGCGGAGGGCGAGAGTGACGGGCAGTTCCTCGACGGGATACTCGCTGCCGTCGGGGCGATGCAGGCGATAGGTACTGGAAAGCTGATCGAGCCCGGCGGCCACGTCTTCGCGTTGGCCGAGAAGTTGGCGGGCGCGGGCGTTGACGAGGATCGGTTGGCCGATAGGGCCGCTGACGAAGAAGATGCCGGCGGGCATGTTGGTGACGAGTGCCTGAAACATGCCGCTCATTTTTCGCAGGTTGTTCGACAGCGAGCGGGCCTCGGTCACGTCTTCGAGGATGCCTTCCCAGCCTTCGAGCAGACCTTCGGCGGAACGACGCGGCACCATGGTGTCGCGGACCCAACGCACATCGGCGGGCGAGGCTTTTGCTGCGGGCGAATCCAGATCGATGTCGGCGATCGAGATCGGCAGGTTCGCGAGGACGCGGTATTCGCAGATGACCGGTTCGCGTTGCATGCAAAGCTGAGCCATGGCGGCAAGAAGCACTTCGCGGTCGGAGGCATCGACGCGGCGCAGCCAGGAGACGAAGGGCCCGGCCAAAATCTCCGGGTCGGCCCCGAGCACTTTCTTGCTGGCGGGGCTGACCAGCGTTACTTCGGCTTCTTCAACGACCTGCGAGCCGCGCGGCATCTGCCGAGGCAACATCTTCTTTTCGGGATCGAACGTCGGCAGTCCACGCTGCAGGCGGACGCTGTAGAGAACCACCGGAATGTGGCCGACGACATGGCGATAGCGGACCTCGCGATCGCGGATCCAGCCGACGGAAGCGCCGACCATGAGTGCAGTCGATGCTTGAGCGAGCAGGTTGCCTTGCAGCGGGCTGAAGATCGACGGCGAGACGCCCTGCGCCTGTGCGACCGTGAGTGCCGCGATGATGCCGCAGGCGGAGACGAGGGTGGCGCCGCGCAGCCCCTGGCGAATGGCGGCCCAGACGATGACAAGAAGCGAAGCACCCCACAATGCCCAGCCAGGGAAGCCGCGTTCGACGTGGAGTCGCGTCATCAAAATGTCGAGAACCAAGTTCGCGAAGATGAGGCCGGCGATTTCCACGCCTTCGCCCCAAGTCCAGTCGCGGATGCTGAACGGCTTGCTGCGGGGTTCGTCCAAGGCACGCAGATGATGCAACAAGGGCGTGACGACAACGAGCAGCACGGGGGCGATCGAAAGGACGCCAAGCGTGCGCGAGAGGGTGGAGGTGCTCGCCTGGAACCAGAAGTCGCTCCAAACGAAAACCACTTGACGCCGCGTTGCCGCAAACGCATCGAGGCTGCCGAACATCAGCGGGACCAGGCCAGCGACGATGATCAGGAAGAGCGTGGCGGAGAGCGGGTCGTGCAGCCATGGCGAAGCCTTCGCTCGATCGCGGAACACTCGCCAGGAGACGCCGATCTGGCCCGCGAAAAGCAATGCGGCAAGCAAAAGGTGTCCGGTTGGTTCGGTGCGGCTGGCGCCATTGATGAGGAAGACGAGTCCAAGCAATGCGGGCAAAACTTGGTAGCCGAGCCATGCGACGAGGGCGATGCCGATCCCGAGCGAGGGGAGCCAAAGGCCCGATTCGTTGGGGCTGAGCGAGTGGGCGAACGCGAAGACGACGAGGCCGACCGCCCAAAGCGTGAGGCGGGCGCGCGGCGTGGCGCGTTGCAGGAACTCGTCAGCAAGGGGAGCGGGGGAAGACACGGGATCGGTTTCGAGAAATCCGGGCGGTTCGCTGGCCCGGCCATTCTAAGTTGGGTTTGGGCGGGGTCACAAGAGAATCGGGCAAATCTCTCAATCCCCCGCAGAACGGAAGGCCGTCGCGAACAGCACGGTCAGCACAATCGTTATCGCCAAGGGGGGCAGGTAGGCCCGCGACACGTCGTCGCCCGCCCATTCGCGGGCGAAGCCTACCGCAATATTACCGATGAACAGGCCCATCCCCTGGACGACGAGGAGCATCCCCTGAGCGCTGGCGCGGAAGTCGTGCTGAGCGATGCGATTGACGAACACCTGGCCGGCGACCAGGAAGCACGTGATGTAGAGCCCGTGGAAAACCATGGAGGGAGCGACGAACGAGAGCGGGCGACCGATCGAGAAGGCGGTGAGTGCGGTCGTCCAGGACAGCAGACCGAAGACCATCGTCCCCTTCTGCCCGAAGCGCATGAGGATGCGAGGCAAGAGGACGAGGCTCGCGACTTCCGTGGTCTGAGCGATGGCGAGGATCGTCGGTAGGCTGCGTTTCTCCACACCAAGACTTTGGATCAGGAGCGAGGTGAGTTGCAGGTTGAAGGGCCAGGTGACATACAGGAAAAACATGCAGATGACGTAGATGCCGAACGAGCGCCGGCGAAACATCGTGGTCGCTCGCAAGGGCGCATCAAGGAAGCGGCGAATCCAGTGATCGGTCGGCGCGGCTGAGGAAGGCGAGGGGGGCGTGCCGGGAAGCGTGAGCGCGTACAAGGCAAGGATAGCGGCGAAGACAGCCCCAAGCCGCAGCGAGTCGCTGAGGTCCGGGGGCTCCGGATCTTCCGTGTACCAGGCGCGAAACCAACTCGGTTGAGCGAGCCATGCGGAGAGGACGAGGCCGGCCGAGATCCAGCCGATGGTTCCCCAGACGCGGACTTTGCCGAACTGTTTTTCGGGGTGCGGCAGATGGCGAAAGGTAAGCGCGGAGCTAAGACTGAGCGTCGGCAGCAGGAAGAACCAAAAGGTGAGCGACATCCAGAAGAGCGTGCCGACGTCTTCGACGTCGGCCATGATCCAGAGCAGGACGGCACACGTTGAAGCGCCGAAACAGATGCATCGCTCCGCCGCGACCCAGCGGTTCGCGACCTGGCTCCAGAAGAGCGGAGCGATGAGGGCGGCGAGTGCGTTGGAGGCGAAGACCCAGGCAGTTTCTTTCGGACCGAGGCCGAGGCGCGCTAAGTGCGGCGAAAGCGTCGGCACCCACGCGCCCATGATCGCGTAGGACAGGAACATGAGCAGCGACAGACGAACAATCAAGCGAGAATCCTTCTCTCGGCCAGATGTTGCCTAGCCCGTTGTGGGGCGGTCTCTGACCGCCTCACACGGGCCGACCGAAGGTCTCCAGCATCATTCCGAATGTTCGAAGTCAGACGGATGGTCTGGGCATGAAGCGCTTGCACGTTCATGGAGACCTTCGGTCGGGCCGTGTGGAACGGTCAGAGACCGTTCCACAACGGCGAAACGTCATCAGTCTTCCTTGAACTTGCCTTCGGCGCCTTTGCCGTTGATCTCGCCGATCACGGTGCCCTCGAATTCCGCGACATTGCCGAGGCCGGGGTCGCTGCCGACGTACTTGGACGCTTTGCCGTCCTTTTCATCCTTCGCCGACAACTTGATCTGCATCGCCGGAACCGTCTTGCCGTCCTTCGTCTTTGTTTCCTTCGTGTGCACGGTCAGGTCTTTCGCGGCCACTTGCTTGGGCTCGTTGTTTTTCATGCTGAGGATCTGAATCGTGCATTCTTTTTTGTCATGATCGACGGTGAACTCGGCATGGTGGCTGCCGAGATCGAAGACGACGCCGCCATTCGGACCGGCGCCGTGGTCGTGATGGTCTTCTTTCGTGACTTCAAGTTTCTTTGGCGTTTCCGTTTTCTTTTTGTTGTCGGGGCAGCCAGTGACGGCGACCGCCGCAACGATCAGGCAGATGCTGGAAAGTTTCGTCAGATTCATCGATTCCATCCTCAAGCGAATCCATGGGTCGGAAAGGGCATGGTCTTCTTTACGGTCAGCGAAGCCGCGCGCACACCCCTCTGCGAAACCAGATGGCAAGAAGTGATTACGCGTTCAACAGCAGATCGTCGTCGGTCTCGGCCTCACGCGAAAGGCGTTCAGCGTCTTTGCCGCTGAATCGCCAGAAGAGACCTGGGTGCAGAAGGAACTCGCAAAGCGTGGACGTGATCAGTCCGCCGAGGATAACGGTGGCGACGGGGTAGAGGATTTCGAGCCCGGGCTTGGCGCCGCCGATGACGAGCGGGATGAGGCCGATGCCGGCGGTGAGGGCCGTCATCATCACCGGCGATAAGCGCTCCAGGCTACCGCGGAGGACCATCGATTCGCTGAAGCGTTCGCCTTCGTGCGTCATGAGATGGAAGTAATGCGTGACGAGGAGAATGCCGTTGCGGACCGCGATGCCGCCGAGCGAGACGAAGCCGACCATGCTGGCGACGGTGAGCGATTGGCGCGTTATCACGAGGGCGAGCACGCCTCCGATAAATGCAGCGAGGACGGCATTGAGGATCTGCAGCGTGATGCGAACTGAAGGAAACAACATCATCAAGACAAGGAAAAACCCGCCAAGAGAAACGCCGCCGAGAAGTATAAGGCGCCAAGTGGCGGAACGCTGAGCTTCGAATTGGCCGCCAAACTCGATGAAGTAACCTTCGGGCAGTCTTACTTTCTCGTATACATGGCGTTCCAACTCCGTCACTGCGCTTTGCAAATCACGTCCGCTGACGTTGCAGCGCACCACCTGTTTGCGACGCGCGTTTTCGCGGTTGACGAGGTTAGGGCCGCTCGCCCCTTCGGGAAAATCCGCAACATCTTTGAGGCGGATTTGGCCTCCGCTGTTGGGCAAGTCGAGCCGCAGTTCGCGGAGGTAGCGAAGGTCGGAGCGATACGGTTCGCTGAGCTTCACCACAACGTCGAATCGCCGCTGGCCGTTAATCATTTGAGAAACGGCTTCGCCCTTCACCGCAGCCTGCACGAACTCCGCGACGAACTCGCGGCTCACGCCGTGGCGAGCCAGTTCGTCCGGGCGAAGGACGATGTGCAATTCATCGACGCGCTCCTGCGGATCGATGATCGGCGGAGTGATGCCGTCCACCTGGCTCGCCACGTCGCGAACCTGGTTCGCCAACTCGCGAAGCTTGTCGAGATCGTCGCCGAAGATCTTGATCGCGATCTGGGCGTTCACGCCGGAAAGCATGTGGCTGATCATGTGAGCCATCGGCTGCTCAGCTTCAATGCTGACGCCCGGGACTTCGGCTCGCAGATCCGCGAGCACTTTGCGCAAGAACTCATCGCGCCTATACGCGCCGTTTGGGTTCATGGTGAGGATGTATTCGCCGACATTCACCGGTTCGGCGTGTTCGTCCAACTCGGCCCGGCCGGTGCGGCGCGTGAAATGGAGGATGGGCGCCGTCGGATTCGAAGGCGATTTCTGCATGGTCTTCAGCTTGGCATCGATGACGGTCGCCACTTCGTTCGATGCTTTCAGCGACGAGCCGCCGGGAAGGGCGACATTGATTTGCACGCTGCCTTCGTCGAACTTGGGAAGAAAGTCGGCGCCGAGGCGGGTCAGCATCCACGCGCTGAGGCCTACGAGCATCCATGTCGCCAACAGCAACACGCCGGCATGTCGCATGCTAAAGCGGATCAGATGGCTGGCGCCTTGTTTTAGCATTCGCAGCAAGAGGCCATCGTCGCCATGATGCGTCGCCCTTGACTGCGGCAACAGGTAGTAGCTGAGCACGGGCGTGACTGTGAGGGACACCAGCAGCGACGCCAGGATCGACACGATGTAGGCAACGCCTAGCGGCGTGAACAACCGGCCTTCAATGCCGGACAGTGCGAACAGCGGAAGAAAGGCGAGGATGACGACGGCGGTGCCGAAGACGATGGCCGACCGCACCTCACGGCTTGCTTCATAGACGACTACGATGGCGGGTTTGGGATTCGCGGAGGCGTTGTTCTCACGGAGCCGGCGGAAGATGTTCTCCACATCGACGATCGCATCATCGACCAGTTCGCCCATCGCGACTGCGATGCCGCCGAGGGTCATGACGTTGATCGACAGTTCCGTCCCAGTCAGCATGCCGACGAAGCGAAAGACGAGGGTGGTGACGACCAGCGATAACGGAATCGCCGTTAGCGTGATGAAGGTCGTCCGCAGATTCAGCAGGAACAGGAAGAGGACGATGACGACGAGCACGGCGCCGATGACGAGGGCTTCTTCGACGTAGTAGATGCCGCGATCGATGAATGACTTGAGCTGGAACAGATCGGTGTTGATTGCGACATCGGCGGGAAGCGATGCGGCGATGTCGTGGAGGGCGGTTTTCACCTCTTCGGTCAATTTGCGCGTGTCGGCATGCGGTTGACGGACGATGGTGAGGATCACGCCGGCGTTGCCATCGATCGAGGCGTCGCCGCGCTTCGGGGCGCCGCCTTCCGCCACGCTGGCGACCTGGCGTAGCAAGACGGGACGCTCGGTCGTCGATTTCACGGTCGCGGTCTGCAGGTCGATGACCACGCGTTCCGGAGTCGGGCCAAGACGGCCCATGACGCGGACGGGGCGTTCGATCTGGCCTTCTTCGAGGAAACCGCCGCTGGCATTGAGATTATTGCTGCGAATCGCGGTCTCGACGTCGTGCAGCGAAACGCGGTATTCATCGAGCTTCTGCGGATCGACGAGCACCTGATACTGTTTGCGATCGCCGCCGAGAACGATGACCTCGGCCACGCCCGGCATCTTGAGGATCCGCGGACGCAATACCCAATCCGCGGTGGCGCGAAGGTCCATCCGTTCTTCGAGCGGTGTGCGGAACGTGGCGGACCGCGTTCGGCCGCTCACCGCGAAGGTGGCGGTCCGTTTTGCGTTGTCCCACTGGAGATTCGACGCTTCGACGCGTTTCCATTCGGCAGGTGCGGTGCGCGGGATGGCTTTCCAAACGGCCAAGTCGTCTCCGCGCCGCTCTGCGGCGAGGTCTTCGCCGATGATCGCCAATTCGCCGCTTTGCGGGCCCTTGCGGCGATGCACTCCGACTTGAAGGATCTGACCCATGATGGAAGACGGCGGCATCATCTGCGGGCGAACGTCTTGGGGGAGAGCGACTGATGCAAGCCGTTCCATCACGACTTGCCGGGCGGCTCGCACGTCCGTCTTCCAGTTGAACTCGATGTAAACGACGTTCATCCCCTGGCTCGACTGGCTGCGCACCGCCTCGACCCCGGACGCGCCGAGCAACGCCGTCTCGATCGGCTGAGTGACGAGCGTCTCCACTTCTTCCGGCGCCATTCCCGGGCATTCGGTCAGGATGACGACGCGAGGCCGATCCAGGTCGGGAAAGACATCGATTGGTAACGTTGTCGTGAGGTAGCCGCCGTAAACGAGGACGACGATGCACAACGCAAGGACGAGCGTGCGGTATCGAAGCGACAGTCGAATGACCGAATTCAGCACGGAGCAAAACCTCGAAAGATCGAAGTCATCGATGTGGGGTCACTCGTCTTCGCCGTTCTTGTGGAGGCTGCCGTCGGCGTGCATGTGGTAGCCTTTCGGCACTCCGCCGCCGCTGGAGGCGCGGAGGATGCGGTTGAGTTGAGCAGCGGCGTTTTGCACGACGTGCGTGCCCGGGAGCAGCGTCCCGTCGTTGACGAGGATGGCTCGCTGGCGGTCGAGCGATTGCAGGCGGACGGGGCGGCGCTCGAAGGTGTTGACGTTTTGCGTGAAGACATACGCCTCGCCGCTATCCTGCATGACGGCATCGGCGGGAACGACGAAGACGTTTTTCAGTTCTTCGACGCGCAACGACAAACGTACGCGTTGGCCTGGACGAAAGCGCCAAAGCAACTGCTTGCCGCCGTCGCGTTCGAGGGTTTTCGAATGATTGTCGAGAGGAATCAGAAAAGGGAACGTGCGATTCACGGAGTCGATCGTGTTCGCGATGTAGCGGATCGTGAGCGGTTGAGGCAAAGGACCCCAGGCTACGCCGGTTTCCTCGAAATCGACTTCGACCGGCCAGTTTTCCTTGTAGCTTCGTTCCACGAGCGGCATCTCGTCGCGGAAGGCTTTCCCCTCGATCGCCAAGGCCTCGTGGTTCGCAAGAAGGCAGAGCGTCTGTCCTGCCTGCACTTGTTGGCCCAGTTCGACTTTCAATTCCTGAATCTCGAAAGTCGTCTCCCCGGGTTCCGTCGAGGGTTCATTGGCGGGGCGCTTCGCCATGACGAGCGGCGGACAAACGACGATCTGCTCGCTAACGAAAGTTCCCTGGGAGATTCCCTCGATTTGATTTTGCGACAGCCCGCGAGTGAGCAGCTCTTGTCGATACGCGCGACTTGAAATCTGCAGCCGGCGAATCTGCGCCTCCGCTTCGGCAATGCCCACTTGCGATTCCGCTCCGACCGCAGCGAGTTTGTTGAGCCGTTTCAGCTTCTCATCTGCCAGGGCCATCTCTTGGCTGTTCCGAAAGAATTCGGATTGCGTCAGGTGCAAAGATTCGCTGAGCAGCTTCACGGTGAAGAGCTTGTCACCCGCCTTCACCGTATCGCCGGGCACGCGATGAATGGCAGTAACGACGCCGGTTGCCGGCGCCACGACGCCACGGTCGCTGAGGCCGGGCCGGTGGACGATCCAACCGGGAACGTTAATGGTTTTCCACGTGGTCTCCGGCCGCACCGGCTTCACGACCAGGCCGAGATTTTCCTGTGCTTGTTCGCTGAGGATAATCTTGGTGGGCGGACCGTGACTTTCCGCGGAGTGCGGCGTTTCGGAGTTGGAGGGCTGGGGCATCCAGCGATCGCGCGTCGCATAGCCCGCCGCCGCAATGCCCGCGGCTGCCGCTGCGATCACGATGAATGGGACAATTCGGTTCATCTGCTGAGGCATCTCCGGATCAGAGGTGATCCACCCTCGTCATTGTCCGCAAAGCGGTTTGCTGTGTCGATACCGACTGACTGCCGATGGCTGCCGCAGGAGCCGAAACATGAGTGACGCGATGGAGCTGAAGTTCGACGGACCCAGTGGAGCGAAGACCATCCTTGCCCTTGCCCATGGCGCGGGTGCGGGGATGGACTCGCCGTTCATGCATCGCATCGCCGAGGAATTGGGCGAACGCGGCTATCGAGTGGCCCGCTTCAACTTCCCGTACATGGCGGAGAAGCTGCGAACTGGGCGTGGGAAGCCGCCGGACCGCGAACCGGTGTTGCGAGAATCATGGCTTCAGGTGATCGAATCGCTCCGGTCGCAATCTTCCAAGCGTCGCAACGGTCGGCTTGTGATCGGCGGCAAGTCGATGGGCGGCCGCATCGCGAGCATGGTGGCGGATGAGGCGAAGGTGGATGGCTTGATCTGCCTGGGCTACCCTTTCCATCCGGTCGGAAAGCCGACTCAGCTTCGCACGAAGCATCTGGAAACGCTCAAGACGCCGACGCTGATCGTGCAGGGCGAGCGCGATTCATTCGGCACGAAGGCGGAAGTGAAAACCTGGAAATTGTCTTCCGCCGTTCGATTCGCATGGATGCCGGACGGCGATCATAGCTTCAAGCCGCGCAAATCGTCTGGGGTGACTGAGGAAGAGAATCTGCGCAAGGCGGTGGAGGCGATGGCGGAGTTTTTGAAATCGCTGCCGACCTGACGCCGTCGCTAGTGCAAGCGCAGCAGGACGCCGTTGGATTCGAGCACAAACACGTCGCCGTTCTTGGCGATCGTAGCGGAGACGGGGTTCGTGAACACGCCGTCATTCGCGGCACGGGTAAGTTGGGCGATGAGCTGTTGCCGTGCGTTTTCCGGAAGGAAGATGTCGCCGACTCCATAAAGGCACGCCACATCGGCTTTGAGCCGAGTATCGCGGTGCGGGACCGGACGGTCGTTGCTGCGGCCGAGATAAATCCGAAGGGTCCAGCGCGAGCCGTCGATGGCGGCCCAGGCGACGTTCAGATGGGACGGTTCTTCTTGCCAGGCTTGGATCCAGGGATGGCGTAAAGTGGCATGCGGCGCGAGCCGTGCGTCATGGGGAATCGGAATCGTTTGCAGTACTTCCTCGCGTGTGAGGAGCAGGAGGCCGTTTTCGAAGAACAGTAAGAGCCAGCAAAGCCGCGAGTCGTCCGGCAAGAGCCCTGTCACGCCCGCTCGCGGAATCAACGAGAGGGGAATCCACATGGTGTGCCCAATGGATCGGTTTCCGGCCTGAAACATCTTCACATGGGCTTTGCCGCCGTGTTCCGATGCGGAAATGGCCCCGTAATACGGGTTGCCTTCGTTATCCGCCGGTTGGCAAAGGACTGTTGTCCCGCCAGAGCCCGCCGGCAACTCCTCAATTCCAAAGTTCCATCCGCGAAGAGCAGTCAACATGGTTGGGCGGCCCGGTCCGTGGAGGAGCGCGATCAACATCGATTCCTGCGGATGGGACCACATTGCGGCAACGGATCGTTCGCCGACTGTCCGAATGGTCTGAATGGAACCATCCAGCCAATTGAATCGCAGCAGTTCGCCGTTCGCAAATCCAACGAACACTTCGCCGTGGTTCGGCATGAAGCGGCATGCGGTGACCGTCGATCGCCCAAGGCGAGCGACTTCCACTGCCAAGCGACGCGAGGGCGAACGCCAGGCTCCTTCCAGCGCGAAGTGGGCGTCGCGAACCACGGGCATCGCCCATGGCGTATCGGCGCCGAAGAAGACGCCGTTTTTCGCGTCGTTCTGGTTCCCCTCGGACCGCATCTTGCCGGCAAGCATCATCAGACAGCGGTCCTCTACCTCGTCGGAGATCGTCTTGAGGGTAGGTCGATTGCCGAGGCGGACCATGCTGTTGAGAAAGTGCGATGCAACGGAGGCGCTCCAAATTTCCGCCACGCATGGCTCGGCTTCATTGAGGAGTTGCAGGAAAGCTCGGCCATCTTCATTGCGGCAATAATGCTGAGCTAAAACGAATCCGCATGCGACGGCCTGCGGGTGCGGACGCCGAGCCCAACCGTTTGCATAGACGGGCAGCGCCAGGTCCAACCGCCGCGCTTGGAATTGCAGCAGGTCGCCGGCCTCTTGATACTTTTCCTGCCGCACCATCTTGTCTGCGGCACGCTGGTAGAGGACGAGGGCTTTGTCCCGCTCCTGCACGCTTTCCAGCAATGTGGCCGCGGCCACATCTTCGCCAAGCTGTTCGTAAATTTCGACGGCGCGTTCGATCTCGCCAGCGGCCGCCCATTCCTGGGCGGCGGCGAGCCGATTTTTCAGCACCTCCTCGTAAACGATCGCCGCTTCGCGATGCAGGCCGCCTCGCGAGAGCACGCGTGCGGCGGAGGTGAAGTCGTTGAGCAGCTTGCCGTAGATGAATGCGGCTCGCTTGGCATCGCCGCGGCGCATCGCTTCTTCGGCTTGCTTGCGATACTCGTTTTGCAGGGCGAAGTAGACGTCTCCCGGCGCAAACCACGCGGAGGCTGCTCCAACGGCTCCTCCGAGGAGGTTCTGCACGGTGAAGAAGAGGTTATGGCGGGGAAGCTGCGCGTCGCCCGCGAGGCTTGCAGGAGCGGACGGATCGCCGCCGAGGGGCAGGGCACGCTGCAACGCTTCATCGACCTTGCCTTCGCGGAAGTCCTGCAGCAGCTTGCGCAAGGCGCCTTCCTGGGCGTTCATCAATCGTTCGCTGAGCCGTGGCGCCATCTTCACGGCTTGCTGAAGCATCTTGGCGCCGCGACCAGCCAAGCCGCCCAGGCCGAGCATTTGGCCGAACCAGGTCAGGAACTGCCCAATGCGGAATTGGGCCCGCGCTTGCAGTTCCTGGCCGATGCCTTCCGACGGAGGCAGGTCCGGCGGCCTGGAAGACATATCGCCGCGCCCTTGCTCAAGGATGGCGACTACTTGCTGCGGCGGAACCGAAGACCTCAGCTCCTGAAGTTCTTCGGCGAGAGTAGGCAACTCCGGCCATGCGTCCCAAGTTCGTGTTCGCGCGGACTCGATCTCGAGCAAGTCGCCCAATGCGATGGGCTGTTTGCTCACTTCGAGCACTCGTCCGCCTGGCAAGAAGAGCAAGCCGCGATCGCGCACCAAGCCACGGGCTTCATCGTCGAGCAACGGCGGCGAAAGCTCGCCGTCCGCAGGCAGATTGAGGTGCTCGGTCAACATGCGCAAGCGAACGGCGCCCACGATGCGCGCGGGCACTTCGCGAGGCAATCGCACCACGAAGCCTTCTGCGCAACGATGAATCGGCGGAATCCGATCCAGTCCTAGCTCGTGAATGATGGCGAAGAGTTCCGCACTGCGGTGCGAGGGAATCAGCACCGCAACCGCAGCGGACGGTTGCTGTGCGGAGAAGACATGGATTGGGATCTTCATGCTCGTGCCTCGCATGCCTGGCGGAGCGCCTCACCCATGCGACGCAGCGCATCCTTCGAGTTCGGCCATTGATGCATCGAACCGACGCCATGGCGCGTGCCGTCCGGAAGCCATGCCGTCCAGCTATCGCCGTTGGCGAAAAACATAAAGGCGGTGTTGCCCAGCGAATTGAGAACAGCCGCCTCGGAGTAACGGTCGAGCAAGATCACGCTTGTTCCGCTTCGAAAGAAGGATCGCCACCGGTTTGGGCCCGTCTCGGGAAAGTCTTTCGGACCGCAGTCACATGCAGGAGTGGGATCGCCTTCGGCAATGAACGCGGCGATGCGAGAGTGGCGAAACTGGCCCGGTTCGAGTTTCTTGATGGTTGCGCGAGCTACTTCCGTCACGACCGTCAGCGGCCCTTGCGACCAATCGAGCAAGTGAGCGACTTGCGTCCGACGGCCGCAGGCGATGAGCATGCCCTGGTGGCCGACCCACAGCCGAGCGCGATCGGCCATCCCACGCGAGCGAACGGCCATCCGAAATTGCGGTCCCTGGCTTGCTGATTGAACGTTGAAGTGAATGCCGTCGCTGATGGCGATGCTTTGGCCGTCATTCGAAAGACGAAACGCTTCCCCTGCGTTGGAGGTGGTCCAAAGGCGAAAAGCAGCGAGGAAGGCGCCTTCGGGCACGACGAAGGAAAGCACATGACGGCTTCCGTCGCTAAATGAACCGGCCATCGCGAAGGTGCCCCCGCGCAGGTCCGCTTTCTCCGGCCGGAAACCGAGCTGTGCCAGCGTTTTGCCGTCCGAGCGGTACATGCAGATCGCCAGGTTCTGGCCATCGAAGACGTGCAGGTTGCCATTAGCTGGGTCGTAGGAGTAAGCAGGCAGACGCATCGATTGGAGTGCGGTTTCGTTCTCCATGCGAATGAGTCGGCGTTTTCTGCTTACCGGAGCATTGCTCACGACGATGTTGAGCGGCGAAGTTGCAGGTTTCTCGAGATTTTCGATGACACCCGTGCGGCAATCGATGGTGGCGGAAATCGTCGCATTGCCGTCTGCGGCAAGCGACAAAACGTGTTGCGCAGGATCGAACTCGGGCTCGTAGACGACGCCTTGGAGGTCCAGTCGATGCAGTTTGCAGGAGCGATGCTCAATGTCGTATTGCGCGACTAGGGTTGAAGTGCCGTCTCGACCGAGCAATGCAAAGCCGCCGCGGATGCCGAGGAGATGCGACCACTTGGCTTGCGTGGCGGGGCGAGGTAGCATTTCGCTTCCGCCGCCTTTGAGGTCCCACATGGTCAGCATCGATTCGCCCCACAGGGCGATGATCTTCTCGCCGCTGTCGTCGAAATCGAAGAGTTGTACCGGCGTGGTAGGGCCGAAGCGAAACGGCCAGCCGACCTGTTCGACCTGGCCCGTCCACCCTGAAGCGGCCGGGACGCCCTGGCGATGAATCGTTTCGGCAGCCTGAAATTCGATGCGGAATGACTTCAGACGCACCGGTCGGCCACGCCGAAACTCAGCGACTTCAGCGTGGCCATGGGCATCGACGGAGAGAGCGAAGAGACGACCCTCGGCGCCAAGCCGGCGGGCCGCGACGCCGACATCGTCGTCTCGGATGTTGCGAGGGTGCGTAAGGAGGAAGACGTCGAGGGGGCTGGCGGATTCCTGCTCGAGAGCGGCTTCCAGCGTCTCGCTCGGATTGGGCGTCAGATCGCTTTCCTCAAGCGATTCGCCGATCGCTGCAATCGGCGCCGCGAGCGGTTGCTCGAATGGACGCCGCCGGCTGGTGCACCACAAGAGACAGCGCCTGCCCGCCGTGGAGGCGTTCTTCGCCAAAGCGAGCGAGGCAGCAACGAGAATCAGCCGGACATCGCCCCAGGTTCGTACGCCCTGGTCCAGGACGATCGCGAGATCGCGTTTGGGTTGCGACGGGGGATCCTCGCGGCGGAAGTAGAGCAGTTCGTTTTCGGAGTAGCGCCGCAGAAACTCGATCTCATCGAGCGCGTGTTGGCTGGGCAATAGGCGGTCCGGCGTGCCGCGGGTGATCACATCGCTGTAGCCCCCGAGGGGCAGAGTTTCGAGCCGGCGACGCGGCGCGGGGATCGAAAGGGCGGAGATCATCTGATCCAGATACGGTGCGGCGCCGGCGAGTCGCGGCCGCTTCAACAGTTCCTCGATCACGCCGGAGGGAGTCCATCGCTGCGGTCGTTCGTCCGCGAGCTTCCGGCCCGCGTCGCCCATGCTGCCTCTGCCGAACATCAGCCAATGCGTTACTTCCTCCGCAGGGAGGTCAGCCAGCGACCGCGAAACGAGCAGATCGAAATCGTTGAAGGTGTAGGGCGGCTCTTCCGCTTGCGAGGTTAGGCCATTGAGCATCGCGGCGATCAGCGAGGGCGGCGAATGGCGATCGCGAAGCCGATCGCAGATCGCTTGCGGCGAAGGGGCATCGATCGCGGCAGGCACTTCGCGGCAAATCATCCCCGCCAAGGCGCCAGCGTTTCGCCAGTGGCAGCCCGCAGCCCGGAAGGCATCGCGCAGACGCACATATTCGGCCCGGTAAGACAGCAAGCTGCAGTCGGGATTCGACATCATGGCCAGGTGCAGCATGAGACCGAAAGAGATGGGTTCATGCTGCGAGGCGAACCCCTCGATGAACTCGGCGAGCGGCCCATGCTCCATGGCCACTTGGCCGTTCGGAAACGCGATGCGGTCGGCAAGGTAAGACCACTGCACGCCCCCCAAACGGTTGACGTACTTCAGCGGCAGTGCCAGATACCGGCGGACCTTGGCGTCATCATCGAGTGCGATGGTCATGTTGCCGCCTCGCGCAAGACATGGCGTAAACCGGCGAGCCGGATCGAAGAGAAGGCTTCTTCGGGAATCGCTTCCCAGCCTTCGGCTTGGAGGATCAGCAGTTCGTTGTCGCTGACGGCGAACGCTGCCCGCAAATCCGCTTCGCTTAGAGCGGGGTCGCAACGCATCCCCAGCGGCGCGAGGACGCGGCGGCCCCAGTAGCGTTGTCCCTCAAGCCAGGGCAGATGCTTGCCGAGCACGAGCACCTGATCGCCGGATCGGGCTGCTTGCAGTTTTTCGAGTCGCACGGGCGGAACATTCGCCGCCCACGTTTCCAGGTCGCGAAGATTGGTCTGCATGGCGGTCGTCGGCTGCACTGCATCGGAGGGAACGAGGCGAATGGATGTCCGTTCCCATGCAACTCCGTTGAAGCTGATCGGCTGCACTTTCTGCGGAAAAAGAACGGCCGACATCGGGCGGAATTCGAGCGAGTCCGGCACTTCATCGGTCGGCAGCCGACTTCCCCAGAGTTGCCATCCGGCGCTGCCCTTTCCGTACAGCCGGCAGCCGCGAATCGCCAGCACTACTTGGGCGATCCAATCGCGTCCCGCTTCCCAGCGAAGCCAGCACTCGTCCCTCGCGGTGGCGGCTTCTAGGCTCGGCTCACAACGCAAAGCGGCGAGCTGGCCAAGGGTTGCGATGGGGATGCGGGCCAATTCAAGTTCGGCGAACGAGAGCGAGGACATGCTTTCACTTCAATCGAGAGAGGCACTGTTTCGCCATGCGAAGCAGGTGGTCGCGATGCTGCGGTTCCTTCACCCATGCCGCCTGATCCGCGAGATCGGAGATGCGTTCCCGCAGACGAGCAAGCTCGGTCAGCGAGAGCGAACCGTTGGCCGCCCCCGCCGCGGATTCGATCTGCTTTGCCAATTCCTCGGGGTCCGGCGCACGGCCTACTCGCGCCAGCGGATGGCGCTTCGGCTCCGCCTGCGTTTCCTCGAGCATGCGATTGACGAGCGAGCGGAGCGGATCGATCTGCTCCTCCCGATCCCACACATAGCGGAGCACCCACAGATCGGAAGCTTGTGTTTGCGTTCGCCCGCACAGCACTGCGGAGGCCCCGAGCAGCTTGAGCGACTTGACGGCTCGACGATCGGAAAAAGCGATGCCCAAGTCGCGAATCTTGGAAACCGCCTCCTGATACGCCTCCATGCTAGGCGCGAGATCGACCGCGAAGACCGCACTGCCCAGCGACGCCAGGTCCCGTGCCGAGACTTTGCTTGCCGGGGCCGTTTCCCGTTCGAGAGCCCAGCCTGCACGCAACAAGTCAGGCATGGCGTTGCGCGGCAGTTGGTCTACATGGCAGCGTAGGAGGAATCGGTCGAACAAAGCGCCGAGCGTCTCGTCTTCGGGAAGGTGGTTCGATGCCGAGTAAAGCGAGAGCAGCGGCAACACGCGGCGTTCCATGCCGCGGGCGTAGACGCGTTCGTTCAGCACCGTGAGCAGGTTGTTGAGGATGGCGCTGTTGGCGTTGAAGATTTCGTCGAGGAAGACGAATTCCGCCTCGGGAAGCATGCCCTTGGTGACGGTGACCAGCGAACCTTCGCGGAGCTTGGCGATGTCGATCGGACCGAAGATTTCGTTCGGCTCCGAGAACCGCGTCAGCATGTACTCGAAGTAACCGGACTGCAGCGCCTTCGCAAATTCGCGAATTAGAGCGGACTTGCCGGTACCGGGCGGGCCATGCAGGAAGAGGTGCTCGCCGGCGACAGCGGCTAGCGCGATCAGATCGACCACTTCGTCGCGCTGCACAAACCGCCGCTTCAACGGAGCAATCACATCTTCCTGCAGGCGGCGAACAATGTCTTCCGTCTCCGTCATTCCGACTTCTCCGGCAAGGCCTCGGGCAGGGTGCGCCCCATGGCATGGTACGCGGCTTCGACCTGTTCTCGCAATTGCCCTACGGGAATCCAAGCTTGGCGTTCATGAGCGGCGAGTCGTTGGCCGTAGATCCAGCCAAGACCAGGATGGCCGGAGAAATCGAGCGGCGTGGTCGGCGGCTCGGTGTAGTCGGAAAGCACGCCGGAAAACGGCCATTGCAGCAGGATGCGTTTGCTTGCCTCGAACAGCGGGTGCCGTGGATCGCGGTTGCGAATGCGGACGGCAACCCCGGGAAGAAATCGCAGCACCAGATCGGCGGAGAAATGGTCCCAGGCATTGCGCGGATCATGCGGCATTTGCAGGGCAGGGCGTTCGGAATCGGCTGGATCTCCATGCAAGAAAGTCTGCCCAATGCAATACAGGAGCGACGCGGCGGTCCCGAGGGTCTTCAGATCGCCCTCCAGCGGCGGGCCGGGCAAATCGGCGACAGCGAGTTGCAACGCCGATCGCGCCGCTTCTTGCTCGGCGTCCGTCCAGCGGAATTCAGGCGATTCGGAGACGACGAGGCGTCCCTGGAACAGCAACGGCGCCAGAAATGATTCGCTCATAACAAAGCCGGCCATGTGAACTCGAAGACAGGATGCGCGGCGTGGCCCAAAGGTTCAGTTGCAGACGCTCGAATGCGAAGCCGCGCGGCTTGCCAACAATCGACGCCCATCAAGCGTTTTCTCGCCAGAGCGGAGTCGCTTGCTTGGAGCCAGGATACGCGACTATGATCATCGCTTCTCCGAGAAAGCGTCAATGAGTACGCCCGCGACATACGGCAGCTTGCTTCAGGATCGCGAACAGGCCGATCGCTCCCGTGAGTGCCGACCCGACTGCGAGTCGGTTCGGCCACGCCACGGCGGGCTGTTTCTTCATGAGTGGGCGATCTTGATTCTTGGCGTTTTGACGGTCATCGCGTTGGCATGGCGGGATGGGATAACCCGATCCGCAACCTGCGAAGCGGCAATCGCAACCTTTGTTTTGCTGCTTACGCTCTTCGCATGGCGCGGCTCTGGAGCATTTTGCATCCGCGGGCGGACACTCATTGCCTGCGGATATGTGCTTTGGTTCTACTTCGCGGTGGAACGCATCGTGCCCGCCCTTGGTGTGCCGCTGTGCGACGCCCGCCTGCTCGACATCGATCGCTTCCTGTTCGGAGAGACGCCCGCAGTTCTGCTGCAGGAGTATGCGAACCCGTGGCTCACCGAAGCAATGAGTGCGGGGTATCTGAGTTACCACTTCTACATCACCATCGCCCTGGTGACAGCATACTTGGGTCCGGTGCGGCACTTGGTTCGGCTCGCGGCGCCTTTGGGACTTGCATTCGCGATAGGCTTTGCTGGGTACCTCGTGATGCCGGCGGTTGGGCCGATCCGAATGTTGCCGAGCGAAACCTGGGTTCCGGTGGAGGGTTATTTGATCACAGGGGCGAATGATGCCCTTGTAGCGCATGGATCGTCCGTCTTCGACGTGTTTCCCAGTTTGCATGTACTGATGACTTGCATGCTGCTCGCGCACGATTGGCGATGGAATCGTCTGCGTTTCTGCATCATGCTGTTTCCGTCGCTGCTGCTCTTCGTTTCGACGATGTATCTGCGTTACCACTACGCGATTGATGTGATTGCCGGCTTCGGCTTGTTCGCGGTCCTGTCCATCGGCATGCCTCGGCTTCTGCAGGGCGAAACCTCGGGTGATGAGAAAGATTCCGATTGATCGCATTCCCTTGCCTCTGCGAAAATCGGGCGACCAAAGGGGTGCGGCTCTCGTCTTATCCATGGCCTCTCTTTTCCTTCGAGGGATACCCATGACTCCTGTCGCCAAGTGGTTTCTTGCAGGCGCGGCGCTTCTTGGCGTAGCGCTGCCGAGTCAAGCCGCGTGTTGCTACTTCTCGGCGAAGAATGCCGACATCTTGCAGCCCGCGCAGAAGGTGTTCCTCACTTTTGACCCCGCGGAGAAAGTGGAAACCTTCACCGTGCAGCCGAAGTTCGAGGGGAACGCGCTCGATTTCGGCATGGTGATCCCGACGCCGACGCAGCCGAAGCTGCATGAGATGCCGCGCGATTTCTTCAAGCATCTGGCGGTGAGCACGATTCTCAAGAAACGGGAATTTCCGCACTCGAAGCTGCTGCCGCAATACCCAGTCGGCGGCCCGGTCGTCCTGTACGCGGCGACGGGCGCGGCGCCGGCGTCCGCGCCAATGGAGCAAGCTGCGAAGGCGCCTCCGCCGCCACCGGTCCGCGTGCTCGAAGCCGGCTTGGTCGGCTCGCTCGACTACAAGATCATTGAAGCGGACCGGGCCGATGCCCTTTTCAGTTGGCTGAAGGATCACAAGTACAGCTATTCGGGCGATGAAGCGACGTTGAACTTCTACGTGCAGAAGAAATGGCTCTTCACGGTCATGAAGATCGACACGATGCAGATGAAGCGGAACAAGGACGGCACCTTCGCCGGCGAAGTCACGCCGACGCGGTTCCAGTTCGCGAGCGAGAAGTTCATCTATCCGCTCAAGATCACGCAAATCTCGGTGAAGGATAAAACCGAAGCCCTCTTCTATGTGCAGGCCCCGTACAAGTGCGACCTGCAGGGCGACTTCAGCTACCAGATGACGTGGATCCCGATGCTGCAAGCGGGCAGCGGCTGCATGCCGAGTGGGTTGCCCGGCGGCGGCGGGGAGTGGCTCAAAGCGTTTGAGCCGCAGCAGCAAGGACTATTGCAACGGGCCCAGGGACTCGGCTTCCAGTTCATTGCCGGTCAACGGCCTCAACCCGGCAAGGGGGGCCGCATCCCGACGACGATGGAATGGGCGCGGAAGCTCTCCAAGGCCGACGTTCAAATGCTTCGCGGCGAAGCGCCGTACAGCGAAAAGGTGCCGGATGTGGACGAAGGCTTTACCCGGGCGGACATCAACGACCCGCAGAGACGGGACGCGGTGACCAAGGTAATCAATGCACGCCTCAACAAGGCCCGGCAAGAACGCCCGCTCGGCTATCTCGTCCGCGAGGCGCCGAAGGAAGACATGACCGCCTTGGCCCAACTTTCGGGGCATCTGCAAGAAGGGAAGTTCGTCACCAAGTTCCGCAAGATCTTCCTCAAGGATGAGATGAACGAGGATCTGGTGATCGTTCCGGCACGATACAACGATGCGGAGGACAAATCGGAGTACGAAGAGATCCTCCCCGTCTCGCCCCCGTGAGCGATCGAAGACAAGGCGTCGCCTGAAAGGGCGCTGGGCGAACAATCGCTCGGCGCCCTTTGTTTTGCGGCCCGCTCCATTCAGCGATTGATCATCTTCTGCGCCGCTTCCGAATAGCGGGCGCCTTGCGCGGTCAATTGCGAAGCGGACGATTCGATCTCTTGCAGATCCTCGGCCGTCAATTCCACCGATGCGGCGGCCACGTTTTCTTGAAGGCGGTGCACCTTGGTGGTGCCGGGGATGGGCACGATCCAGGGCTTTTGAGCGAGCAACCAAGCCAACGCGATTTGCGCGGGCGTCGCCTTCTTCCTCTCAGCGATGCGGCCGAGCAATGCGACGAATGCCTGGTTAGCTTTGCGATTTTCTGCGGAGAAGCGCGGCGACGTGTTGCGGAAATCGTTGCTGTCGAAACTCGTCGTGTCGTCGATCTTGCCGGTGAGATAGCCGCGGCCCAGCGGGCTGAAAGGGACGAAGCCGATGCCGAGTTCTTCGAGCGTGGGAAAGATCTCGCCTTTCCAGCACATTGGGATCCTAAGCTTAGAATTCCACGTGGACAAGTTGTCGCG